>Ga0315907_10002773_pt1 | contig 21534 bp, 15 predicted proteins | sample LakEriMetagenome_3_FD_203525 | JGI IMG/M metagenome (GOLD analysis project Ga0315907, IMG submission 203525) | Freshwater fungal communities from buoy surface, Lake Erie, Ohio, United States - Buoy 12 MA123 | ecosystem: Environmental > Aquatic > Freshwater > Lake > Lake biofilm | place: USA...
TAAAACGTCGTGAGACAGTTTGGTCCCTATCTTCCGTGGGCGCTGCAAGATTGAGAGAGCCTGCTCCTAGTACGAGAGGACCGGAGTGGACGCACCTCTGGTGTATCGGTTGTCACGCCAGTGGCATCGCCGAGTAGCTAAGTGCGGAAGAGATAACCGCTGAAAGCATCTAAGCGGGAAACTCGTCTCAAGATGAGTCTTGCCGGGGCCTTGAGCCCCCTGAAGAGTCGTTCGAGACCAGGACGTTGATAGGTCGGGTGTGGAAGCGCAGTAATGCGTTAAGCTAACCGATACTAATTGCTCGTGAGGCTTGACCCTATAATTTTGACGCTCTGCCTAGAGCGTATAGTTATGTCGCAGTGACGCTGCCTTTGATTCAAAAAGACTCTTCGAATTGGCTCTGCGCTCTTCGAGCGCCGAGCAACCGGTTAAGCCTGATGACCATAGCGAGGTGGTCCCACTCCTTCCCATCCCGAACAGGAAAGTGAAACGCCTCTGCGCCGATGATAGTGCGGATTCCCGTGTGAAAGTAGGACATTGTCAGGTCAATATGCATGCAAAGGGCCCGCTAGTCGGGCCCTTTGTCTTTGGTGTCACGAAATCTACGATACGTTTATCGATACGACACCGGTCACCTTACGCTCTCGGTCGAGGCTTTCAATCCCGACCGTCGATCTCAGCCAAAAGATGTTCGGTTGGTTCCAAACCGATTTGGAGCAGTTCAGAGATATCTCGTAGATCGTCTGGTATTGCGGTGTTGTCCCAGCCTTTGGCGCTGTGCCTGGCGAAACGAGTGGCCAACTCTACAGTCAGAGCTTGTGCTGACGAACCCGTCGATTCGGGATTCAGCAGAGAGGTCAGCGCTTCAGGCAGGTGCCAGCGCTTCATCAAGGCTTGTTGGAGTTCCGTAAGCGTCACCCGCAGGACGGCTCGTTGGGCGTCTGGCGACCGCAATTGTGGAAGTATTCTTTGCCGGCGGGCAATTTCAGCGGCCAAGCGCGGCGCCTGCAGCCAAAGCAGCATCTCCGTGAACTCGTGCAGCAAGGCAGCACTGTGGATCAACTGTGCATCGTGATCCATGCGGTGAACTGCGAAGGCAAGAGCAAAGTCAGAAGCACGGCGCGATCTGGTCAACACTGCACCCAGTCCGTCAACGGCCACAGGCTCTAGGGACAGGACGGATTCCACCGTCCGCAGGTTCCTGAACTTGGCAAAGAAAGGCGGAATGCCCAGCATCAGCAGGCAGCCCGTAACGGTTTCCGGCACGGTATCTTCACGTCCAGGGCGACGTTTCGCCAGGTAGGCGAACAGCTTCACTGTCAAGAAGGGATCCTTGCAGATCACCTCCGCGAGACGATGCGCGTCGATGTCGTCTTCGACCTTGCGCAGCTGTTCGATCTCCGCAGCCGTCGGTCCCATGACGGGCAGGTACTCCCAGTCGAAAGCTTCGACCCAAGCCGACAAACTCGCAAGGGGCTCTCGAATGAACTCACCGTTGGATGGCATATGCGCGCGACTCTAATCCAGGTCCGCGGTGGTGGTCGTGAGAATTGGCGGTGGAATCAACAGCTGAAACAGCCTTGGTCGTCGAAAGGCGGGCAGCCCTGCGCTACATGCTTCTGCGGTACTGGCCGCCCACCTCGAACAGGGCCCGCGTGATCTGCCCCAGGCTGCACACACGAACGGCTTGCATCAGCAGATCGAACACATTCCGGTTGTCCAGGGCTGCGGACTGCAGCCGCTGCAGCATCTCCGCTGAAGCCGCCATATGGCGTTTATGGAATGCCTGCAAGCGGTTGAGTTGGCTGCGCTTTTCGTCTTCGGTCGAACGAGCCAGTTCAATGCTCTCCGGGACCACATCTCCTTGCGGGTTGCGGAACGTGTTCACCCCAATGATGGGCAACTCGCCTGTGTGCTTGCGCATCTCGTAGTGCATGCTCTCTTCCTGGATCTTCCCGCGCTGGTACCCGGTTTCCATCGCACCCAGCACCCCGCCGCGCTCAGCCATGCGCTCGAACTCCGTCAACACGGCCTCTTCCACCAGCTCCGTGAGCTCGTCGATGATGAAGGCGCCTTGGTTCGGGTTCTCGTTGCGCGCCAGACCCCACTCGCGATTGATGATGAGCTGGATGGCCATGGCGCGTCGCACACTTTCCTCGGTGGGCGTGGTGATGGCTTCGTCGTAGGCGTTGGTGTGCAGCGAGTTGCAGTTGTCGTAGATGGCGATCAAGGCCTGCAAGGTGGTGCGGATGTCGTTGAAGGCGATTTCCTGGGCGTGGAGGCTGCGTCCACTGGTTTGTACGTGGTACTTCAGCTTCTGTGACCGCTCATTGGCGCCGTAGCGGTCACGCATCGCTGTGGCCCAGATGCGGCGCGCCACCCGACCCAGCACGGTGTACTCTGGATCCATGCCATTGCTGAAGAAGAAGCTCAGGTTGGGGGCGAAATCGTCGATGTGCATGCCCCTCGCCAGGTAGGCCTCTACAAACGTGAAACCATTGGACAGGGTGAACGCCAATTGGCTGATGGGGTTGGCGCCTGCTTCGGCGATGTGATAACCCGAAATGGACACCGAGTAGAAGTTGCGGACATCGTGTTGCACGAACCACTCCGCAATATCGCCCATCACCTTCAGGCTGAACTCCGTGGAGAAGATGCAGGTGTTCTGTCCCTGGTCTTCCTTCAGGATGTCCGCCTGTACCGTGCCGCGCACGTTGGCAAGCGTCCAGGCGCGGATCTTGGCGGCCTCGTCGTCCGTCGGGTCTCGCCCGTTGTCGAGCCTGAACTTGTCGAGGTTCTGGTCGATGGCGGTGTTCATGAACATGGCCAGGATGGCAGGTGCCGGTCCGTTGATGGTCATGCTCACCGAGGTGCTCGGGTTGGTGAGGTCAAACCCTGAGTAAAGCACTTTCATGTCGTCCAGCGTGGCGATGGACACTCCCGAATTGCCCACCTTCCCGTAGATGTCGGGCCGAGGGTCCGGGTCACTGCCGTACAAAGTGACCGAGTCGAAGGCGGTAGACAGGCGCTTGGCCAGCATGCCCTCGGACAGCAACTTGAAGCGACGGTTGGTACGGAATGCATCGCCCTCACCGGCGAACATGCGCGTGGGGTCTTCGTTTTCGCGCTTGAAGGCGAAGGTGCCAGCGGCGTAAGGGAACGACCCGGGCACGTTCTCCAGCATCAGCCACTTCAGCACTTCGCCGTCGCAGCCGTACTTGGGCAGGCTGACCTTGCGGATCTTGGTGCCCGACAGCGTGATGTGGGTGAGACTGGTGCGGATCTCCTTGTCCCGGATCTTGACGACGTACTCGTCCCCGGCGTAGGCCTTCTGCATATCAGGCCACTGCGCCAGCAACTTGCGCGCCTGGGGCTCCAGCTGCGCCTCGCGCTGGCTTGCCAGGTCCAGCACCGCTTCCACGGCCCGCTGCCGCCCGGGCTTGTCGACCTGAAGCATGGTGGCCGTGGCCTTGAGTTGCTGCACTTCGCGCGCCAACTGCGACTGCGCCAGCGCACGGCGCTTGTACCCGCGCACGACCTCCGCGATATCGGCCAGGTAGCGGATGCGCGCGCCCGGGACAATGGGCGTCTGATGGGTGCTGTGACGGGTGGACACCTGCGGCAGACGCCCCGCAGCCACCTGCAGCCCCAGCTCAGCCAAGCGAGGCAGCAAGGCCTGGTACAAGGCCGTCACCCCGTCATCGTTGAAGCGGCTGGCCATGGTGCCGAACACCGGCATGTCTTCCGTGCGTGCCGACCAAGCCTCACGGTTGCGCTGGACCTGCTTGGCCACATCGCGAAGTGCGTCGGCCGAGCCCTTGCGGTCGAACTTGTTGATGGCCACGAACGCAGCGAAATCCAGCATGTCGATCTTCTCGAGCTGGCTGGCGGCACCGAACTCCGGCGTCATGACGTACATCGGCACATCCACCAGAGGCACGATGGCAGCATCGCCCTGCCCGATGCCGGAGGTTTCGACGATGATGAGCTCAAAGCCTGCGGCCTTGCAGGCCGCGATCACGTCGGGCAGGGCCTGGCTGATCTCGCTGCCGAAATCCCTGGTCGCCAGGCTGCGCATGAACACCCGCGGCCCTGCCTGCCAGGGGCCGATGGCATTCATGCGAATACGGTCCCCCAACAGGGCCCCGCCGCTCTTGCGGCGTGACGGATCGATGGAGATGACGGCGATGCGAAGCTGGTCCTGCTGGTCCAGGCGCAGACGGCGGATCAGCTCGTCCGTCAGGCTGGATTTGCCCGCGCCGCCCGTGCCGGTGATGCCCAGCACCGGAATGCGGGTGCTGGCGGCGGTGGCTGCCAGCCGCGTCTTCAAACTGTCGGATGCCCCGCCGTTTTCGAGGGCGGTGATGGTCTGGGCCAGGGCCCGCCAGGCGCCGTCGGTATGGCCTTGAAGTGCGGTGATGTCTGTCGGCGCATGGGCCGTCAGGTCCACGTCACAGCGCAGCAGCATTTCGCCGATCATGCCTTGCAGGCCCATGCGCTGACCGTCTTCAGGGCTGTAGATGCGGCTGACGCCATAGCCCTGCAGCTCGCGAATCTCCGCCGGTACGATCACGCCGCCGCCGCCGCCGAACACCTGGATGTGTTCGCCGCCACGTTGACGCAGCAGGTCGACCATGTACTTGAAGTACTCGACGTGCCCGCCTTGGTAGCTGCTGATGGCGATGCCCTGGACATCTTCCTGCAGCGCTGCCGTGACCACCTCATCCACCGAGCGGTTGTGACCCAGATGGATGACTTCGGCCCCCATGCCTTGCAGGATGCGCCGCATGATGTTGATGGCCGCATCGTGACCGTCGAACAAGCTGGCGGCGGTGACGAAGCGAACCTTGTGGGTGGGGCGGTACTCGGCCAAGGCCTTGAATTCAGCAGAGAGGTCGGTCATGGTGCGTGGTGCCGTAAGCAATGGGGAGTCTTCGGACAGCACTGTGTCCGCAGCATCATGTGAAAGCCTGGTGAATCATGCCACCGCGGGCCTGCGTCCGCGCTGACGCTGGAGGGAACTGCATGGTTTATCCGAAGGGCTTCGCAGCCGCAAGGCCCGGCGTCCTGCTCTAGGATGAGACACCTTCCGTGAATGAGCCCTCCCGTTGGAGCCGCGACGTGACTTTTTTGACCATCGACATCGGCAACACCCGCCTGAAGTGGGCGGTGTTCGAGACAGCGCGTCCGGGCGCACGCATGCTGACCCACGGGGCCGTGTTCCTGGAGCATATCGACCAGTTGGCTGAGCGGGAGTGGGCGCGCCTGGCAGCGCCGGCGGTGATGCTGGGCTGCAACGTGGCGGGTGACGCCGTGCGCCGCCGCGTCGAGGAACAGCTTGAACTCTGGGATGTGGCGCCTCGCTGGGTGGTGCCTGGTGCGGTGGGGGGCGGGGTTACCAACGGCTACGACTACCCCAGCCGCCTGGGGGCGGATCGCTTCGTCGCGCAGGTGGGCGCACGGCACCGGGCCACCCTGGAGGCTGACCCCCGGCCGGTGGTCGTGGTCATGATCGGTACCGCGGTCACCGTGGATGCCCTGGACCAGCGCGGGCGCTTTCTGGGCGGCCTCATCGTGCCCGGCCACGGCATCATGCTGCGGGCCCTGGAAGGTGGCACAGCCGGATTGCGTGTGCCCACAGGCGAGGTGGTGCCCTTTCCCACCAACACCAGTGATGCCCTCACCAGTGGTGGCACCTACGCCATCACCGGCACCATCGAGCGCATGTGGCGCCACCTGAAAGACCGCAGCGGCATTCCGCCCAGAATCTTGATGACGGGCGGGGCAGGCTGGAAGGTCTCACCGCACCTGGACACTCCGCACGAGTTGCTGGACTCGCTGATATTCGATGGCTTGCTGGTGCTTCAGGCCGAGCGGCAGGGCGCCGAGGTGAGATCCGCCCAGTAGCACAGCCGTTTTCCAGCAGGCCGCGCTCCTGCAAGGCCTCACAGCACGTAGCGTGACAAGTCCTCGTTGCGCGCCAGTGCCCCCAGGCGCTGTTCGACTTGCGCCTCATCGATGGACACGGTCTGCCCCTGGCGTTGCGGCGCGTCAAAACTGATCTCGTCCAGCAGGTGCTCCAGCACCGTGGCCAGGCGCCGAGCCCCGATGTTCTCGGTGCGTTCGTTGACTTCGAAGGCGATCTGCGCAATGCGCCGTACCGCCTGGGGCGTGACTTCCAGCGTCACCCCTTCCGTGGCCAGCAAGGCCTGGTACTGGCGGATGAGGTTGGCGTGCGTGGCGGTGAGGATGGCCTCGAAGTCTTCCACCGCCAGAGACGACAACTCCACGCGGATCGGGAAGCGTCCCTGAAGCTCTGGGATCAGATCGCTGGGCTTGGCCAGATGGAAGGCGCCCGAAGCGATGAAGAGGATGTGATCGGTCTTGACGATCCCGTACTTGGTATTGACCGAGGTGCCTTCCACCAGCGGCAACAGGTCGCGTTGAACGCCTTGGCGGCTGACATCTGCGCCGCCATGTTCAGCTCTTGAGGCGACCTTGTCGATTTCATCGATGAACACAATGCCGTTGGCTTCGGCGTGGGCCAGTGCGCTGGCGCGGATCTCGTCGTCGTTGACGAGCCGGCCGGCTTCCTCCTCGACCAGCAGCTTCAAGGCGTCACGCACCTTCAGCGTGCGTGTGCTTCGGCGCCCTTGACCGAGTTGGGAGAACAGGCCCTTGAGTTGCTCGGCCATCTCCTCCATGCCCTGCGGGCCCATGATCTCCACGGCCGGCTTGGCCTCGGCCACCTCGATCTCGATGTCCTTGTCGTCCAACGCGCCCTCTCTCAGGCGCTTTCGCATGATCTGACGCGCCGTGCTGTCCTTGGGTGCACTGCTGCCCAGGTCGGAGCGCGGCGGCGGCACCAGCACGTCCAGCACACGGTCTTCGGCAGCGTCCTCGGCCTGGCTGCGCTTGAGACGCACCTGCCGCTCGCGCTCTTGCTTGACGGCCACCTCGACCAGGTCACGCACGATGGTGTCCACGTCCTTGCCGACGTAGCCGACCTCCGTGAACTTCGTGGCCTCCACCTTGATGAAAGGAGCATCGGCCAGCCGGGCCAGGCGGCGGGCGATCTCGGTCTTGCCCACGCCCGTGGGACCGATCATGAGGATGTTCTTGGGCGTGATTTCGCTGCGCAGCTTCTCATCGACTTGCTGGCGGCGCCAGCGGTTACGCAAGGCGATAGCCACGGCACGCTTGGCCGCGTGCTGTCCCACGATGTGGCGGTCCAGTTCGGAGACGATCTCCCGGGGCGTCATGGCGGCGGTAGTGGGCATCGGATGGGTCACTCCAGCACCTCGATCGTGTGCTGCTGGTTGGTGTAAATGCACAGGTCGCCCGCGATGCCGAGCGCCTTGGCCACGACAGCCGCTGGCTCCAGCGCCGTGTGCTCCACCAGGGCCAGTGCGGCGGCCTGTGCGTAGGCGCCTCCTGAACCGATGGCCACGACGCCGCGCTCGGGTTCCAGCACGTCCCCGTTGCCGGTGATGATCAGCGAAGTTTCCCGGTCGGCCACGGCCAGCATCGCCTCCAGCCGGCGCAGCACCCGGTCGGTGCGCCAGTCCTTGGTCAGTTCCACCGCAGCGCGTATCAGGTGGCCCTGGTGCTTCTCCAGCTTTGCCTCGAAGCGCTCGAACAGGGTGAAGGCGTCAGCAGTGGCGCCCGCGAAGCCCGCCAGCACCTGATCCCGGTGCAGGCGACGCACTTTGCGCGCCGTGGACTTGACCACGATGTTGCCCAGCGTGACCTGACCGTCACCCCCCATGGCCACGCTGCGGCCGCGCCGCACGCTCAGTATGGTGGTGCCGTGAAATTGCTCGCTCACAAGGACCTCAATTCAATGGTGGCCTGGTCGTCCAGTCCCATGGCACAGAAGAAAAGCGCCAGCAAGCGGTGAACCTCGACGAAGCGCACCATCCGCCCTTCCGCGCGGCGTGCGCCCACCCAGTTCAAGAGTTCGCCCGCAGCCATCAGGTCCACCCGGATCAGGCGGGTGCAGGAAACCTGCACCGACCTGCTCCCCTGAATGGCGGACAGCGTCCGGGCCAGGGTGTCGTTGATGTCCCCGGTGAGTTGCCCCACCAGCTCCACAGTGATGTCTGAGGTGCCCCGCAGCCGGTCGTACAAAGGGGAGACTGAAGAGTCCGCTCCAGTGGCCAGGGCTGGCGGCTGCCAATGCTCTGCAGGGACGATCTTGGCCGCCGCCGGGGACCACGGCGGGGCCGCCTTGCCGTAGGCCGCCTCAAAGTCCAGCGCCGTCAGGTCGTACGGCCCTTGCACGCCCATCAGCCGAACCACGGCCAGGCGCAGCTGCCAGAGCACCTCGTCCTCCGGTCGGCCTTCGGCCCGCGGCGTGTTTCGCAACAGCTCCAGAAGCGACGTCGTCCCCTTCCAGACCAGACGTTGGGGAGTGTCGGCACAGGCTTGCAGCCACTCCAGCAGACGTTGCGCACCTTCGTGCGTCAAGACCTTGGCTGTTGTCCAGTCGATGACCTTCGCATCTTGTTCACTTTGGATGAACGCCCGCATGGAACTGATGGCCGTGTCGTCCAGCAGCGTCGGACATTGCCAGCTCGGCGCATCAAGGCCTCCCGCTTGAGACTTACCGCCCGGCGCAGTTTTCGCCCGTGAAGGCCGCTGCGCGATGCTCATCGCCAGGCGGGGGATCGACACCCATTGCGGCGGCGCCTGCTCCAGGTCGCGCGTGTAGGCGACGGCCAGACGCTCGAAGTCCGACTGCTGGCCAGTGGCCCGGTACAGGTCCAGCAGGGCTCTCCAGGTCGGAACGTGACGCTGGCGCCTGCCGCCAGGGCCGACCAGTTCTCGCAAAGTGCTCTCGCAGCCCCCGAAGTCGGCGTTGGCGAAAGCGATGGCGGCCTGGTCCAGTTCGGCGTCATGGGTGACCTCTTTCTGTTCTTCCCGCCCATCCTGCTTGCGCACGTGCGGCCTGGCCCTTGCATGGTCATCCTCGTGCGCGGAAGCGCCTGAGCCCATCTGACGGACCGCGCTCGTGCCACGGCTTTGCGCCTTCCCAGTCACAGGCCCAACAGGGCCCGTGTCACCTTGTCTCCCCTGGTCCCGCGGTGGCAACACCTGAGTGATGGCATCGGCGCCGTGCACTTTCGAACGACGCATCGCCCCGGGTGCGTCAGCGTTCGATCCCGGCGGTGCCGACCCATCCTTGAGGTCCGAACCCAGGCTGGAGGCGGCGAACCCCCGTGTCCGCTCCATGTCGCGGATCTGGTCGCCCGTCAGACCCTCCTGCCTGATCCGGCGCAACAGGTTGAGTTCGGCCAGGCGCACGGCATCGTTATGCCGCTTGCGCGCGATCATGGCCTGGAGTTCGCTCCGCTCGGCGCCGCCTGGCGGCACGCCGCGCATCGCGTCGTTCGGGTCGGCCCAGTCCGTGTTGGGGTTCGACAGGAATTCCAGCACCTCCTTCACGAGGTCGGGATTCTTGGCTGGCGTGCTCGACATGGGATGGTCAACCGCTCAGGTTCAGTGCGGCGTCTTGCGGGGCATCAGCGTGTGCACTCCGAGCCCTGGGAACAGCGCCGCGCCTCAGTCGCCGAACATCTTCTGTTTCAGCTCGCGCCGCTGCTGGGCTTCCAGCGACAGCGTGGCCGTGGGCCGCGCCAGCAGGCGGGGTAGCCCGATAGGCTCGCCCGTTTCGTCGCAGAAGCCGTACTCGCCCGTCTCCAGCAGGTTCAAGGCCTGGCTGATCTTCTTCAGCAGCTTGCGCTCGCGGTCGCGCGTGCGCAATTCCAGGGCGTGCTCTTCCTCGATGGTGGCGCGGTCTGCCGGGTCCGGCACGATGGTGGTGTCTTCACGCAGGTGTTCGGTGGTTTCTCCGGCGTTGGACAGCAGGTCGTCCTTCTGCGCCTGCAGGCGCACGCGGAAGAAGTCGATCTGCTGCTCGTTCATGTATTCGGCTTCAGGCATGGCCAGTAGTTCGGCCTCGGTGAGGTCCCGACCGGACTTGGTCTTCCAGGCATTGGCGAGCTTGGGATCTGCCTTGACGGCAGGTTTCACGATGTTCATGGGTTCAGGAAGTGTTCGGGCCGCTGCTCGCGCCGGCCCGAATCGGTCAGCAAAGGTATGGGTGGGCGCTGGTGCGGCGGCCGGCGTGGATGGAGTCGATGTCTTTCTGGCGTTGCTCTTGGGGGCAGTGCCTGTCGCTGTGGCCGACTTGGGAGCGGGTTGGGGCGCGGGGGTGCGGGCTTGCGGCTTGGAGCCCGCAGTGGCCGACACCTTCGCGGCGGCAGCAGGTGCTGGGGTGCTGGCGGCTTTGCCGGCGGTCTTGACGGGAGTCTTGCTCACGGGTCTCTCCTGACCTTGGTGCTCGCATCCGCCGCTCTGACTGCGTTGCAGCCCGCCATAGGGCTATGCATCACGTGCCCGGGGGGGCGGATAACCGGGCCATTTGCTCGGGTTTTCGGGCGCGCGGATTGTGCCACCACCCAGGCTGCAGCGAATCACCCCCCCCACGCGGCCCGCGAGAGCGTGCTTTTTCCTTCAGCCCAGGCACTGCTCCAGCCCTTGCAGCAGCACGTCGCGCGGCAGGTCGATGCCGATGAACACCATCTTGCTCTGCTTCTTTTCGCCCGGTGTCCACTTCGGCCCCAGGTCGCTGCCCATCAACTGGTGCACGCCCTGGAACACCACCTTACGGTCGCTGCCTTTCATGTAGAGCACGCCCTTGTAGCGCAGCATCTTGGGGCCGTAGACCTGGACGATGGCGCCCAGGAAGTCTTCCAGCTTGGCCGGATTGAAGGCGCGGTCGCTGCGGAACACGAAGGACTTGACGTCATCGTCATGGGCATGGTGATGCGGGTGGTCGCAATGTTCGCCGTGCTCATGGTCGTGCTCGTGGTCGTGCGCGTGTTCATGGCCGTGCTGGTGGTCATGACCGTCGTCGGCCTTGAGGAAGTCCGGGTCGATGTCGAGCTTGGCGTTGAGGTTGAAGCCCTTCAGGTCGAAGACCTCGGCAATCGAGACTTCACCAAAGTGAACCGCCTTTTGCGGGGCACGCGGGTTCATGTGCTTCAGGCGGTGGATCAGCGCGTCCACCGCCTCCTTGGCCACGAGGTCGGTCTTGCTGATGAAGATCTGGTCGGCAAAGCCTACTTGACGCCGCGCTTCCTGGCGCGTGTCGAGCTGGGTGTCGGCGTGTTTGGCATCCACCAGGGTGAGGATGGAGTCCAGCAGGTAGCTGCCCGCCACTTCGTCGTCCATGAAGAAGGTCTGCGCTACAGGCCCGGGGTCGGCTAGGCCGGTGGTTTCGATGACCACGCGGTCAAAGCTCAGCTCGCCCTTGCGGCGCTTTTCGGCCAGCTCGGCCAAGGTGTTGCGCAGGTCTTCCCGGATGGTGCAGCACACGCAGCCGTTGCTCATCTGGATGATCTGCTCCTCGGTATTGACCGACAGGATGTCGTTGTCGATGTTTTCCTCGCCGAACTCGTTTTCGATCACGGCGATCTTCTGCCCGTGGGCTTCGGTCAGCACGCGCTTGAGCAGCGTGGTCTTGCCGGCGCCCAGGAAGCCGGTGAGGATGGTGGCGGGAATCAGGGACATGGCGTTGTGTGCAGTCAAGGTTGGCGGTGCGGTATTCTCCAACCTGTCGTCACTTCCGGCACCGTCGTGTCAGAACCCCATTCCGGACGGGCCGCCCGCGCGTCGAACCCGCGTCCGGCGGACAGGCCCGCAGACAAGCGCAGCATCCTCGAGCGTCTGGTGGAGTTCATCTCCCCCGGCCCCGACTCCCGCGACGAGTTGATCGAGTCGCTGGCTGACGCCGAGGAGCGCGAGTTGATCGGCCCGGAGTCCCGCGCCATGCTCGAAGGCGTGATCCGCATGGCGGACATGACCGCCGGCGACGTGATGGTGGCCGCGCCCCGCATGGATCTGCTGGACATCAACGCGCCCTATGACGAGTTGCTGGGCCTGGTGATCGAGACCGGCCACTCCCGCTTTCCGGTGCATGACGGCGAGCGCGACAACATCATCGGCATCTTGCTGGCCAAGGACCTGCTGAAGGTGCAGCGGGCGCCGGAACTCAGCCTGCGCACCCTGCTGCGCCCGGCGGTCTTCGTGCCCGAGAGCAAGGGCCTGAACGAGTTGCTGCGCGACTTCCGTTCCAACCGCAACCACCTGGCCATCGTGATCGATGAGTTCGGCACCACCGCCGGGTTGATCACCATCGAGGACGTGTTGGAGGAGATCGTCGGCGAGATCGAGGATGAGTTCGACGAACAGGATGCCCACAGCGGCATCGTCACCCTGGCCGACGGCACGCACCGTGTGGCGGGCGATGCCGATGTGTCGGCCGTCAACGAGGCCTTTGGGGTGCAGCTGCCCGAGGAAGAGTTCGACACCATCGGCGGGCTGGTAGCCGACCAGCTGGGCCGCGTACCGCGACGAGGCGAGGCCGTGCAGGTGCAGGGTCTGAGTTTCTCGGTCATGTTGACCCGCGGTGGGGCCGTGCGCTGGTTCAGGGTGTCGCGGGTGGCCGCCTCTGCCGAGGACGAGAGAGCTGCCGACACGGGCGGTCCGCCCGCCGCGCCGCCGGCCTGATGTCGCGCATGCGCCGCCTGGGCGGCCTGGTGGCCTTGGCCGCCCTGGGCGCAGGGCAGACCCTGGCGTGCGTGCATACCGGGCTTTGGTGGGTGACGCCCCTGGCCGTGGCGGGCTTGGTGGTCCGGCTGCGCGAGGCCTCGCCCCGCAGCGCTGCGGTGTCGGGGCTGGTCTTCGGCACGGCCTGGTTGCTGGCTGCCGTGTGGTGGCTGTTCATCAGCATGCATCGCTACGGGGGCCTGCCTGCAGGCCTTGCCGCCGCCGCCGTGGTCTTGCTGGCGCTGTCGCTGTCGCTCTACCTGGCACTGGCCTGCGCCGTATGGGCGCGCTTGCGCACGGGCTTCGCGGGCGTGGACGCGGTCAGCTTTGCCGCCTGCTGGCTGCTGGCCGAGTGGGCTCGTGCCGTGATCTTCACGGGCTTTCCCTGGGCGGCCAGCGGCTATACACAGATTGACGGGCCCCTGGCCGCGCTCGCGCCCTGGGTGGGGGTGTACGGTGTGGGCGCGCTGGTGGCCTTGGCAGGGGCCTGGTTGGGGCTGGCGTGGCCGCCCGCACCGCGGCGCGTGGGCCGCAGCGCCGCCTTGGTGGCCGCAGCGATGGGCGTCTTTGTGGCGCCCGGCCTGATCGGCCCACCCGACTTCACACGGACCGCGGGCACGCAGACGGTGACCCTGCTGCAGACCTCGGTGCCGCAGGACGAGAAGTTCTCAGGCGAGCGTCTGCCCCAGAACCTGGCCTGGCTGGCCGAGGCGCTGGCGCAGGCCCGGGGTCAGCTGATCGTGGCGCCCGAGACGGCCATTCCTTTGCTGCCCTTCCAGCTGGCCGAGCTGGCGCCCGGGTGGTGGCAAGGGGTGGTGGAACGGTTCACCAGTTCTTCCCAGGTGGGGCTCCTGGGCATGCCGCTGGGCAGTTTCGAGGACGGCTACACCAACTCTGCCGTGGGCTTGTACGGGGTGGCGTCAGGGGTCGCTGCCGGGACGCCTCAGGTCAACCCGGGTACCGCCGGGCACTACCGCTACGACAAGGTGCACCTGGTGCCCTTTGGCGAGTTCATTCCCACCGGGTTTCGCTGGTTCACCAACCTGATGAACATCCCGCTGGGTGACTTCTCGCGCGGGCCCTTGGACGCGCCATCGCTTGTGGCCGGCAGTCAGCGTGTGGCCCCCAACATCTGCTATGAAGACCTCTTCGGCGAGGAGCTGGCGGTGCGATTCCGCGACCCGGCCCGCGCGCCCACGGTGCTGGTCAACCTCAGCAACATCGGCTGGTTTGGTGACACCATCGCCCTGCCACAGCATCTGAACATCTCCCGCATGCGCTCGCTCGAGTTGCAGCGGCCGATGCTGCGCGCCACCAACACCGGCGTGACAGCCATCATCGACCACCAGGGCCGGGTCACGCACCGTCTCGAGCCCTTTGTGCGCGGCGCGCTGGAAGGCGCCTACGAGGGGCGAATCGGCACCACACCGTTTGCCTGGTGGGCCGGCCGCTGGGGCTTGTGGCCTCTGTTCGGGCTGGCGCTGATGGTGCTGGCGCTGGCGGCCGCGGCCAGGCGCTGGCTCAGACCGCCGACTTTGCGGCCTGACCTGCCCTGACGAGCCGCCCTGGGCGCGCTGACGTGACGGTGCCCGCGCGCTGCACACACGCGCCGCCCACCCAGGTGCCCAGGTAGCCCTTGGCCTTCTGCAGGAAGCGGCGGCCACCGGCCGGCAGATCGCGCACGATGTGCGGTGTACCCACCGACAGCCTCGCCAGGTCGATCAAGTTCAGGTCCGCGCGCAGGCCCGGTGTAATGGTGCCGCGGTCTGTCAGGCCCAGGTGCCGGGCATTGCGTGCGGTGAGCAGATGTATGGCGCGTTCCAGCGGTAGGCGGCCGTGGGGACGGTCGCGCACCCAGTGCGTGAGCAAGAAGGTGGTGGCGCTGGCATCGCACACGGTGCCCACGTGCGCACCGGCATCGCCCAGGCCCACCAGCGCTTGCGGGTGGTCCAGCATCTCGCGCACCGTGTCCAGGGAACCCTCGTTGTAGTTGAAGAGCGGAAAGTAGACGAGCTGCGAACCGTCGCCCTGAGAAAAGTGGTCGTAAAGCGCTTCGAGCGCCGTGGTCCCGCGCATCCGTGCCCGGGCCGCGAAACTGGTGGTCACGGGCTGTTCGTAGGCCGGCGGATCGGCCAGCGGAAACATGCGCCCGGCAATCAACTCGATGCGTGCGAGCAGCAGGTCCACCAAGGGCGGGATGGGCGTGCCGTCACCCGACAGGCGCTCGCTTTTCTCAGCCAGGATGCGCGCCTTGCGTGCCGGCTCGCGCAGCGCTGCCGCCCGTTCGGCCAGGGGCAGATGGCCCACCTCCTTGTAGCCGGGAAAGCCCATGAAGGGGTGAAAGCTCGCGTCCGGGCCGATGAGGGCGCCTATGGCGCGCACGGCGGTCTGCAGGCCCAGCGCCAGACCCTGGGCCGCTGCCCGGTCCACACGGTGGCGTATGGCCTTCCATTGATCCCCGCCCGGGTCGCGCTGCAGCCAGGTCATGGACAGGGGCCGCCCGCTGGCCCGTGCCATGGCCTCCACCAGATCGAACTCCGCGTCGAAACGCTGCGGTCCGCGCATCAGGTCAAAGTCGCTGACCACCTGCAGCACCCCGTGGCCCAGGCCCTCGAAGGCGCGCGCGATGCCGGTCAGTTCGTCCATCGATGCTTCCGAGGCCGGTGTCTCCTGGCCGCGCGCGGTACGGTGGTTGTCGGTGCGGCCGGTGGAAAAGCCCACGGCGCCGGCCTGCAGCGCCTCGCGCACCACGGCGCGCATGGCGCGGATGTCCTCGTCGGTGGCGGCCTGCTGCGCCAGCGCCCGCTCGCCCATCACCGCCATGCGCACCGGGTCGTGCGGCACCTGCACCAGGAAATCCAGGCTGTGCGGCATGCGCTCCAGCGCGTCCATGTACTGCGGGAAGGTCTGCCAGTCGAAGCGCACGCCTTCGGCCAGAGCCACGCCCGGAATGTCTTCCACCCCCTCCATCAGGGCGATCAGGTCGGCCACCGCCGCGGCCTTGGGGCCGGGCTTCAAGGGGGCAAAGCCCACGCCGCAATTGCCCATCACCAGGGTGGTCACGCCGTGGTGGATGCTGGGGTTGAAGGTCTCGTCCCAGGTGGCCTGGCCGTCGTAGTGGGTGTGCAGGTCGACGAAGCCCGGCGTGAGCCAGGCACCTGGCGCGCTGATGCGCTCGCGAGCCTGCGCGGTGATGCGTCCCACCTCCACGATGAGGCCGTCGCGCACGGCCACGTCGGCAGCGCGGGCGGGTGCGCCCGTGCCGTCCACAACGGTGGCACCCTCAATGACCAGATCGTGCATCGCGAGTTCTCCAGATCAGGGCCAGTGTCATGCCCGAGACGATGTGCCAGATGCCCCACAGGCTGGCCACGATCACCATCCCCAGGTCGGCGTTGAATTGCACGGCAATGATGCCCAGGGCCAGGCCCGAGTTCTGCATGCCGCCCTCGATCATCACGGCGCGGGCGTCGCGCGTGCTCACCCGGAAGGCCTGCGCGCTGAGCCAGCCCAGCAGCAGGCCAGCGGCGTTGTGTAGCACCACGAGGCCGAAGGTGGGCAGGATCTGCGCGTTGAGCAGGTGGCGCTCGCGCACGAGGCCGGCCACTATGAAGGCCAGCAGCGCCAGCAGGCTGAAGGTGCCCAGCGGCTTGCGCAGCTTCGCCGCCAGCGCCGGGCTCCGGTGACCCAAGGTCAGGCCCAGCGTCATGGGCACGGCCAGCAGTGCCAGCAGACTCCACCAGATGCCCGAGGGGTCGATGGAGAGTTCTCGCAGCCAGTCGGCGGTGGCCGGGTTGGTGGAGACCATCCAGGTGAAGTTCAAGGGAGTGAGAAACAAGGCCAACAGGCTGGCCACCGCCGAGATGCTGACCGACAGCGCCGTGTTGCCGCGCCCGAAGTGCGTGACCACGTTGGACAGCGAGCCGCCCGGGCAGGCCGCCACCAGGATCATGGCCGCCTCGGTGCTGGGCGGCAGGTCCAGCACCAGTGTGGCCAGCCAGGTGGCGCCTGGTAGCAGCAGGAATTGCGGCACCAGCCCGCACACCACCGCGCGCGGGGCCAGCCCCACGCGGCGGAAGTCGTCCACCTTCAGTTCCAGGGCCACGGAGAAGACCATGGTGGCCAGGACGAGGCTGAGAACGAGCTGCTGGGTGCTCATGGAAGTGCGTTGGGCCCGCTTGAGTCCGCTGTCGTGGCAGATCCCCCAAGGCTACCCTGGCCAGAGGCCTGGGGTGACCCCCTAAAATTGAGGGTTTTCGCCAACCTCCAGGCCCTGCAAGAGCCTGTCACCGGCTGCTGCCATGCTGACCTTCCAGCAAATCATCCTCCAACTGCAGTCCTACTGGGACGCGCAGGGCTGCGCATTGCTGCAGCCTTACGACATGGAAGTCGGCGCCGGCACCAGCCACACCGCCACGTTCCTGCGTGCGCTGGGCCCTGAGCCCTGGAAGGCGGCCTACGTGCAGCCCAGCCGCCGCCCCAAGGACGGGCGGTACGGCGACAACCCCAACCGCCTGCAGCACTACTACCAGTACCAGGTGGTGCTGAAGCCGGCCCCGGCCAACATCCTGGAGTTGTACCTGGGCTCGCTGGAGGCCCTGGGTTTCGACCTCAAGAGCAACGACATCCGCTTCGTCGAGGACGACTGGGAGAACCCGACGCTCGGCGCCTGGGGTCTGGGCTGGGAGGTCTGGCTCAACGGCATGGAGGTCACGCAGTTCACCTACTTCCAGCAGGTGGGCGGCATCGACTGCAAGCCCATCACGGGCGAGATCACCTACGGCCTGGAGCGCCTGGCCATGTACCTGCAGGGGGTGGACAACGTCTACGACCTGGTGTGGACGGATGGCGCGCCGGCGCAGGGCCGCTCCCAAGCCGGCGCAGCCCCCTCGGGGGGGGGCGAGCCCCGCAGCGGTGAGCCTGGGGGTCGATTGAAGTACAGAGACGTCTACCACCAGAACGAGGTCGAGCAGAGCACCTACAACTTCGAGCACAGCGACGTGGAGTTCCTGCTGCAGGCCTTTGGCGCCCACGAGAAGATGGCCCGCCACCTGATGGAGCAGCAACTGGCCCTGCCGGCTTATGAGCAGGTGCTGAAGTCCGCCCACTCCTTCAACCTGCTGGACGCTCGCGGCGCCATCAGCGTGACCGAGCGCGCGGCCTACATCGGACGCATCCGCAACCTGGCCCGCGGCGTGGCCCAGAGCTACCTGGACAGCCGCGCCCGCCTGGGCTTCCCCATGGCGCCGCGCGCCTGGGCTGATGAAGTGCTGGCGCAACTCGCAGCCCAAGACAAGAAGGCGGCCTGAGCATGAGCGCGACGTCCTCTTTACTGAATGGCCCGGCCGCCCAGGCTGTTTCAGCGGCCACCCGCAGCCTGCTGGTCGAACTCTTCGTCGAAGAACTGCCGCCCAAGGCCCTGAAGAAGCTTGGCGAGGCTTTTGCGCAAGTCCTGGCCGACAGTCTCAAGGCCCAGGGCCTGGCCGCTGCCGATGCGGTCCTCACACCGTTTGCCTCTCCCCGGCGGATGGCTGCGCACTTGAGCGCCGTGAGCCCGGTGGCGCCAGACAAGCCCGTGTCGCAGAAGCTCATGCCGGTGGCGGTGGCGCTGGACGCCAGTGGTGCGCCCACGCCCGCCTTGCTCAAGAAGCTGGCTGCCCTGGGCGCCGACGCCTCGGTGGTGCCCACCCTGCGCCGCGCGCCCGATGGCAAGGCCGAAGCCCTGTACCTGGACGCAGTCCAAGCGGGCGTGCCCCTGGCTGCCGGCCTGCAGAGGGCGCTGGACGAGGCGCTGGCCCGCCTGCCGATTCCGAAGGTGATGCAGTACCAACTGGCCGACGGCTGGTCCAGCGTGCACTTTGTGCGTCCGGCGCATGGCCTGGTGGCCTTGCACGGGGCCGAGGTGGTGCCGGTGTCCGCCCTGGGTCTGCAGGCTGGGCGCTCCACCCGCGGTCATCGCTTCGAGGCGGCCGCCGAGGCCCTGGAGATCCCGCATGCCGACGCCTACGAAAGCACGCTCCAGGAGCAGGGCGCGGTGATCCCCTCGTTCGCTGCGCGGCGTGCAGAGATCGTGCGCCAGTTGACGCAAGCCGCCGCGCGCGAGGGCCTGCAGCCCATCGAGGACGAGGCCTTGCTGGACGAAGTCACGGCACTGGTGGAGCGCCCGAACGTGCTGCTGTGCAGCTTCGAGCCGGAGTTCCTCGCCGTGCCGCAGGAGTGCCTCATCCTGACGATGAAGGCCAATCAGAAGTACTTTCCGCTGGTGGATGCGGCCGGCCGCCTGACCCACCGCTTCCTCATCGTCAGCAACATCAGCCCGGTCGACCCGTCCCGGGTGATCAGTGGCAACGAGCGTGTGGTCCGTCCGCGCCTGGCCGACGCCAAGTTCTTCTTCGACCAGGACCGCAAGCGCACGCTGGCCTCGCGCGTGCCGGGCCTGGCCAAGGTGGTGTATCACGGCAAGCTGGGCACGCAGGGTGAGCGTGTGGAGCGCGTGCGCGCCATCGCCCGCGGCATTGGCGAGCAGCTGGGAGGCTTGAGTCTGGCCGATCTGGCCGACGAGGCCGCCACGCTGGCCAAGGCCGACCTGCTGACCGACATGGTGGGGGAGTTCCCCGAGCTGCAGGGCATCATGGGCGCGTACTACGCGCGCCACGACGGCCTGCGCGAGGCGGTGGCCGACGCCATCGAAGACCACTACAAGCCCCGCTTTGCCGGCGATGTGCTGCCCCGGGGCGATGTGGGCTTGTGCGTCGCGCTGGCGGACAAGCTGGAGACGCTGGCCGGCCTGTTCGGCATCGGCCAGCTGCCCACCGGCGACAAAGACCCCTTCGCCCTGCGGCGTCACGCGCTGGGCGTGGTGCGCATGCTGGTGGAGCGAGCGCTGCCCTTGTCGGTGCCGCACCTGGTCGATTCCGCGTTCAAGGCCTTCCCGGACGGCCACGGAGCCGCGCAGGCCGAGGTCCTGCACTTCCTGTATGAGCGTCTTGCCGGCTGGCTGCGCGAGCAGGGCGCCAGTGCGCACGAGGTGGACGCCGTGCTGGCCGTGAGGCAGGCTCAGTGGGCCGGCCTGCCCCAGCGCCTGGCGGCGGTGCGCGCATTTGCCACCTTGCCCGAAGCTCCTGCGCTGGCCGCGGCCAACAAGCGCGTGGGCAATATCCTGAAGAAGTCGGACGATGGGCGGGTTTTCCACCAGAGCCCTTTGGAGCTCATCGAGCAGGTGAGGCAAACCCTGCTGAAGGAGCCTGCCGAGCGCGAGCTGTGGGTGGCGCTGGCGCAGGTGCATGCCCAAGCACAGGCCGCATTGGCTGCGGGCGACCTCACGGCGTCGCTGCAAGCGCTGGCCGCACTGAAGGACCCCGTGGACGCCTTCTTCGACGCCGTGATGGTCAATGCCGAGGACCCCGTGCTGCGCGCCAACCGCCTGTCCTTGCTGCGCGCCTTGCATGCCGCCATGAACCAGGTGGCCGACCTGTCGCGCCTGGCGGCCTGATCTCCGGCACGTTCGCGGGCTGGGACACGGGCGCCACGGGCCGGCGGTGGCCGTGATAATCAGCGTGTGAAGCTGATCATCCTCGGCCGCGACGGCATCCTCAACGAGTACCGGGACGACCACGTCAAGGCTGCAGCAGAGTGGGTGCCCATCCCTGGGGCTCTGGAGGCGGTGTCGCGTCTGAACCATGCGGGCTGGCACGCCGTAGTGGCCACCAACCAGGCGGGCATCGGGCGCGGCATGATCGACATGGCCTCGGTCAACCTGATCCACGCCCACATGAACAAGCTCATGCAGGCGCAAGGCGCCCGGCTGGATGCCGTGTTCTTCTGCCCCCACACGCCCGAGGATCGTTGCGAATGCCGCAAGCCGTTGCCCGGCATGATGCTGGAGATCGGGCGGCGCTACGGCATCGACCTGCACCAGGTGCCGGTCGCGGCCGATACCTTGCGGGACCTGCAGGCGGCCCAAGCTGCCGGGTGCGAGCCGCACCTGGTGCGCACTGGCCGCGCTGCCGCGCTGGACGAATCACAGATCGAGCAGTGGCGGCAGGTGGTGCCAGGGGTGCGCGTGCATGCGGACCTGGCAGCCTTTGCGGAGCACTTGATCGCGCGGCAGCAACGCGCTGCCTCCCCGGTGGCGGGGGGTGCCACCTGATGCGCGCGGTCTGGGCTTTGCGTTCGGCCCTCTACGTGATGTTTCTCATCGCCACGGTCATGCCGTGGGCCGTGGTGGTGCTGCTGTTGTCGATCATCTGGCGCGGCCCGCGCCTGTACTGGGTGGCCGTGGGTTGGCTGCGTTTGGCCATCTGGGGCGCGCGGGTCATCTGCGGCGTGCGGGCCCGGGTGACGGGTCTGGAACATGTGCCCACGGCCGCGCAAGCCACTTCGGCCGTGCTGCTGGCCCCCAAGCACCAGTCCACCTGGGAGACCTTCTTCTTCCCCACGCTGATGCCGCACCCGTTGGCCTACGTGTTCAAGAAGGAACTGCTGCAGGTGCCGTTCTTCGGTTGGGCCATGGGGCGGCTGGACATGGTGCACATTGACCGCAGCCGGCGCACTGAGGCCTGGAACAAGGTGGCCGAGCAGGGCCGCAGGCTCTTCTCTGAAGGCACCTGGGTAATCATGTTCCCGGAGGGGACGCGCGCTGCGCGGGGGAGCCAGGAGAACTACAAGTCAGGCGCCTCACGCCTGGCCATTGCGGCGGGCGTGCCCATCGTGCCCATCGCCGTGGCCTCGGCACGGTGCTGGCCGCGCAAGAGTTTCCTGTTGCGGCCTGGCGTGGTGCCTGTCTCGATCGGTGAGCCCATTTCGAGCGTGGGGCGCCAGCCCGATGAACTGATGGCGCAGGTGGAGGCCTGGATCGAGGCCGAGATGCGCCGCCTGGACCCCGAGGCCTACGCGCCAGCCCAAGGGCATGGGACACCC
>Ga0315907_10002777_pt1 | contig 21528 bp, 11 predicted proteins | sample LakEriMetagenome_3_FD_203525 | JGI IMG/M metagenome (GOLD analysis project Ga0315907, IMG submission 203525) | Freshwater fungal communities from buoy surface, Lake Erie, Ohio, United States - Buoy 12 MA123 | ecosystem: Environmental > Aquatic > Freshwater > Lake > Lake biofilm | place: USA...
CGGAATCAAAGAAATAGTCATTTCGGAGAAGAACCGAAAAGACGTGGAGGAAATCAACGAACGTTACCTCAAAGGCTTGAAATTCCATTATGTCCGAGAAATGTACGAGGTGATTGAGAAGTCATTACTCAAGGAAAAAGTGAGCGGAGCCATCAAAGTAAACTAATGTTTTTTTCAAAGAATAAAATACTTTTTTGAGAATTGCGTTTTCTTTGCCCTATGACCGCTAACCGCCTGCTCTTTTTATGGATGTCTCTTTTGTCTAGTTTGGGCTTATCTGCCCAGATAGGAGGAAATGCAGCTTTTTCATCCCTTAATATTCAAGGCTCTGCTCGCGTAGCGGCTTTGGGAGGCAATACTATTTCCATCAAAGACGGTGATATCAACTTGGTGGCGACCAATCCCGCACTGATTGATTCTGCGATTCATGGCAAATTAGCCTTGAGTTATGTCGATTACTTCGATGGAATTAATTTGGGATATGCCTCATACGCGCACAAACTCAAAAATCCACGAACCACTTTTTCAGGAACGTTTCAATACATCAGCTACGGACAAATGGCCGAGTTGGATGGTTTGGGTAATGAAATCGGTCAATTTTCGGCGGGAGATTATGCCTTGGTTACTGGAATAGGCCATCAAGTGGATTCACTGTGGAGTATCGGTGCCAATTGGAAAAATGTGTTTTCGAGCTTGGGTAGCTATAACTCCTATGCAACCGCTTTCGATTTTGGAGCTACTTATCAGAAGGCTTCACGCAATTTTTCTGCTGGATTTGTTTTGAAAAATGTGGGTGTTCAAGTAGTGACGTTCAATGACTCTATTCGTGAGAAGCTGCCCATAGAACTACAAGTTGGTATTTCGAAGCGTCCGCGCCATGCTCCATTTCGATTCTCCTTGACATTCGAAAATTTACAAAAATGGAATTTGCGTTATGAAGACCCTAACGCGCGAGTAGTGACTGATCCGGTGACGGGAGAAGTAATTGAAGATAACACATGGGAATTCGGAGATAACCTCATGCGTCACGTGGTGATTGGAACTGAATTCTTATTATCTGATAATTTTCATATCCAAATAGGGTATAACTACCGCCGACGCCAAGAGTTAAAACTCGCCGATAAACCGGCCACTGCTGGTTTGTCTTTCGGACTTGGTCTCAATCTTAAGCGGTTTAGTATGGCCTATGGCCGAGCGGTGTATCATGCTGCTGGCCCATCTAACCATTTGACGCTTTCTCTTCGACTGCATCAATAGTTTTTCATTCGTTTTGTTTACCCTTTTTCTTCTTAAGTTAGCAAGACCTTAACTAATCGTTCGCCTTGCAGCGGACACTTAACTTGCTAACCATGAGAAGTCCAATGCTTCTTGGGTGCTTATTTGTTTGCATTCAAATAAGTGCTCAGACATTCATATTCTCTCCTTCTTTTTCGGGTAATTCCTCGGAATATGGAGGGGGTATCACTGTCTATGATATCAATAACGACGGTTGGGACGATGTGTCTATTCCCAATGCCGGAGATTCAGTTCATACCTACATCAACAACCAAGGTGTTTTTGAATATCATCATTTTTTTGCTCAAAATGGGGATGGTCGTCAAATAGTGTTTGGTGATTACGATAATGATGGTGATGCAGATGCGGCCATTGCCACTTCGGGAGGCTATCCTTCTTTGTATGAACAAGTGGGCAATTTGGAGTTCATAGATGTGAGTTATAAACTGAATCCAGCAGACCTTGAACCAAGCTTTATGTCGGGCATCACCTTTGGCGATGTCAACGGCGATGGTTTATTGGATATTTACTTGACCAATTATTTTTATACAGCCGAATCCCGGTGTTATTTATTCATTAACGATGGTGAGGGTGGTTTTGAAGAAAGTGCTGAAGATTATGGTATACTCAGTGAAAACCGTTACATTTTTAATTCCGTGATCGCCGACTTTAATCAAGATCATCAACTAGACATTTGGAATGGTAACGATCGCATACATAGGGAACAGCTCTTTTTAAATTCGGGGTCCAATTTTTTCAATGATATTGCTCCAGAGGAAGAAATTCCGTTTATCATCAACACCATGAGTGTATCGCCGCATGATTATGATCATGATGGTGATTTGGACGTTTATTTATCCAATAGCGAACAAGGAAACTGCCTGCTTCAAAACCAAGAAGATTCTGAATACGAAAATGTCGCAGCCAATACTCCTTTGGCCGTAAATCGGTTTTGCTGGGGAGCATTGTGGATCGATTTGAATGGAGATATGTGGACCGATTTACTCGTGGGAACCAGAGAAAATTATCTAATGTATCAAACCAGAGATGCCGTTTTGATCAACAATCAAGGGGGGTTTACGAATCAAGAACTTGCATATGGATTTAACGCCATCAATGGAACTTATGCTTTTGCCAAAGGAGACTTTAATCGTGACTTCAGATCTGATTTTACCACTCTTCATGACGGTAATACACAGAATGAATATGTGCTCAATTCATACACACAAAATAGAGCTGTAGAGGTTACATTGGAAGGCACAAGTTGCAACCGCGATGCCTTTGGGAGCATGATTCACTATTACGTGAATGGCCAACATTTAACGGAGGCACACTTCAATTCTTATGGCTACAATAGTCAGAATTCGCAGCATATATTGTTATCTTGTGGAATGAATGCAAGGATCGATTCCTTGCAGGTGGTGTGGCCTTCAGGGGATAGTGAGTGGTGGTATAATTTACCTAGACAGCAGCGCTTTCATTTGAAGCAAGGAGAAGGAAATTTAGTGTTCACTGGTTGGTCAACAAATGAAGTGATATGCCCAGGAGAAACGGTTCAACTTTCCTTGCCTGAGGGCTTAATAGGCCTATGGTCAAATGGTGCTTTCGGAAACAGCATAAGTTTTGATCAACCAGGCGATTATTTTGCAACCATCAATGGTGCTGTAACCAATGTAGTTTCCGTTCAAGTTGATCAAAATCTGCTGAACGATTACACCTTAACGCCGATCAGTTGTTATGGCCAAGCAGACGCGCAAGTTGATTTTAATCTTTCTTTGTTGGGGACGGTGCTCGTTAATGGTGTCTCTACCACCTTACCACTGCAGAATCTCGCGTCAGGTGAATATGCGGTACAATGGATTTCGCCAATGGGATGCTCTTTTCAGCAGACAGTCGAAATTGTCGATCCAGCGCCTATTGCTTTGCAGTTGGAAAATGCAGAAATGGTATGCGATGAAAGTTCTTTGTCCGAACTTGTTTTGTCAAATGTGCAGAATGCAACAGCGCCGTGCACTATCAGTTTGAATGGCTCTTTTGCGAGTACAATGTGGGAAGAATTGTCTACTTCCTTAGCCGTTACTTTGCAGGGTTATGGATCTTTTGAACTGTTGATGACAGATGCCAATGGTTGTACCTATGAAGGTAGTTTTGAAATTCTCGCAGCACCGCCCATGACAATCACCTTGACTCAATTATCCGGTGGTGAAAACAATGAATTTAATATGAGCGGAACGGTAAGTGGCGGTCTGCCTCCTTTCCAATGGATCTGGTCAAATGGTGATTCTTTCCCGGAAACTTCTTTTGCCAGTGCCGGTAGCATCAGTTGCATGGTAGTAGATGCCTTAGGATGTAAGGCAGAGGTGCAATGGGAAATTACAGGGGTAGAACAAGTAAGTGAATTGGAAATTAGGCGCATCGGGAATGATTTTTATAGCAGTCGAATGATTCAAAACATTCGTATTTTTGATGAAACAGGCAAGTCGATTATTGCCTTAACCAATATGAATCAATGGAGTTTGAATGGTATGGCCAATGGCGTTTACATCTGTGTAATCGATCATAACCAAGTGATCAAGGTGATAAAGCACGATGAATAGATTTTGGATAACAGTCAGTTGTAGTTTCTTTTTATTGGCTAGCCGATTTTCATTGGCGCAAACAATGGATTTCCAGCCGCCAGCTCAATCAAATAATGCAGAGTACGGCGGAGGTGTTTCTGTTGTCGATCTCAACAACGATGGTTTTGATGATGTCGTTTTTGCCCCCGAAATGGGCGAGTTGGGTGTTTATCTGAACGCCTATCCTGAATGGGATTATCATTCATTATTCTCGATTCCTTTTTCTGCTAAACAATGCTTGTTTGCCGATTATGATAACGATGGAGATCAAGATGTGGTCATTTCTTTTCTCAATAATCCTATTCGCTTATACCGAAACGAGGGTGATTTGATCTTTACTGATGTGAGTGACCTCATAGATCCTTCGGTCCATTTTATCACCTCTGTATTTGGCATGTCCTGGGGCGACCTCGATAATGATGGTTGGCTAGACTTGTACTGTAGCAGTTATTCCTATCACCCAGAGGCTTATTCTTTTTTGTTGCATAATGACCAAGGTCAGTTTTTTTCTAATTATTCGTACCTCTGGTTGGTTCCAGAAAATGGTCGGCTGGTCACACAGTCCGTGATCGTTGATTTAAATGGCGACGGGATGCAAGATATCTATGAGGCGAATGATCGTTCGCCTCAAGACCGAATGTTTATTCGGCAAGGTGAAGGTCTATATCAGCTTTTTTCCCCCGAAGCCACAGGAGTGTTTAATCTCTGCGCCATGAGCGCATCGCCATCGGATTTTGATAACGATGGAGATATAGATGTATTTGTTGCCAATGATCCCTTAGGTAACCGAATGTTTGTTCAGTCAGAAATTGGTTTCGAAGGCTGTGAAAATTGCCCGGTCTTTTCTGAGCAAGCGAACGAACTCAACATGTCCGTCAACAAAATGTGCTGGGGTGCCACATGGATCGATTGGAACAATGATCGAAGAGAAGACCTTTTTATTTCTACAGCTGAAACCTTGCCCATTGAAACCAACGATGCTTTTTTAAGGCAAGATGAAAATGGTTTTGTCGATAACGCATCCGAATGGTTGGGTGATGAAGTGAAAAAAACGTTCAGCGCAGGCAGGGGTGATTTTAATCGCGATGGATTTGCAGACTTGGTTTTGAGCCATAGTGGAAATACAACAAACGAATGTTTGATCAATACCCACACTACGGGCCATTGGTTGGCTGTTCATTTAACAGGAACACTTTCAAACAGAGATGCCATCGGAGCACGTGTAGTTATTTACCAGGCGGGTGAAGCCTACACCAAATGGCTCCTATGCGGACAAGATTATTTATCCCAACACTCCAATCATCTTTTGTTCGCTTTGGGTGATAGTGATCAAGTGGATAGCATGGTCGTTTTTTGGCCAAGTGGAATCAAAGAAAAGCGTTGGAATGTAAGATCGAATCAAACACTCGATTGGACAGAAGGGAATGGGTCGCTGTATCATTGGCCTATCGATAGCGTGGAGTTGTGTGTGGGTGACTCTATTTTTTCTCCCTTGCCCGATTCAATTGGTTTTTATTGGGGAGAAAATACGAATCCTTCTAGTGCTTACTTTCCTGAACAAAGCGGAGAAGTGGAGGGATATTTTTTCAATGAAAATAGTTTAGTTCCCACCAATTCTTTGTCGGTAATTGTTCATGATATCCCTGCGTTTGAAGTTCTTTTACAGTCGCCACTATGCTCCAACTCTTCCGATGGCCAACTCGTTATTCAATCCACGGAAAGTGATCAATGGAATGTATTAGCATGGGAACTCAATGGTCAATCGTCGATTTCCGATATCTCAGCGGGCAGCTATCAGTTGTTGGGGGAGTCTATTCATGGATGCTCATTGGATAGCGTAGTAGTTTTATCGGCTCCTGAAGAGTTGCACTGCTCGGCTATTCAAGAAAATGCCACAGTGTTGATGAACGCCGTGGGAGGTGTTACGCCTTATCAGTTTTATTGGAATGGCACGGCTATCGAAGGGCAGCAGATTGGCGTCACTCAAGCGGGAAGCAATCAGCTAATGGTCATAGATGCCAATGGTTGTGCGTGCGAGCAAACGATTGTAGTGGACTTGCCCAATGGAATCGAAGAATTCGATTTCTATAGATGGGTTCTTGCTGGTCAATTAGAATGGCATTATCCAAATGGCACTGTGTTTTGTGCGGTTTATGCGATGGATGGTCGTATAGTGCTCGATTGGGCCTTGAGAGATCAAATCAATTTGAGTCAAGAACCCTCAGGTTGTTATCTGTTGAAAACAGAAAGGCGCGCTGATGTTATAAATAGTCAAACACTATGTCGTTAAAGAGGGAATTGGCTACTTTTGTGCTATGATTCTCCCGATAGTAGCTTACGGCGATCCCGTATTGAAACGCAAAGCAAAAGAAATTGATCAAGAGTATCCTGAATTGGATAAGCTGATAGCCGATATGTTTGAAACCATGTACAATGCACATGGTGTTGGATTGGCCGCTCCTCAAATTGGAAAGTCCATTCGTTTATTTGTCATCGATGCCACTCCCTTTGCCGAAGGTGAAGATGGCGACCCGAATTGTGAAGGATTTAAACGTGTTTTTATCAATCCCATTATTTTCGAAGAAGAAGGAGAGGAGTGGGGCTTTGAAGAAGGATGTCTTTCTATTCCGAACATTCGCGAAGAGGTATTCCGCAAACCGATTGTACGCATCGAATACTATGATGAAAATTGGGATTTGTACGAAGAGGAGTTAGATGGTTTCGCCGCTCGTGTAGTTCAACATGAGTATGATCACATCGAGGGCACTCTATTCGTCGAAAAAATTAATGCATTCCGCAAGACCTTGATTCGTGGAAAACTGACCGATATTTCCAAAGGAAAAACTGACGTCGCTTACCGCATGAAATTTCCAAAGTAATATGAAGTTAGCTCAATCGTATAGACTCGCATTTGCATTTTCTTTTGTGCTCGTGGCTTGTGGCAATGAGGATAAAAGAACCCCCGCAGAAATCAGTCGCGAAGAACAAAAGGAAACATGGAAAAAAGAAATCGCTGACTTAGAAGAAGAAATGGCTTCTTCAAAGGATAGTTTGCCGCGAACAGTGGCAACGGATTTATTAGCGCATTACGTGGATTATATCAATGCTTATCACAACGATTCTTTATCCCCCCGATATACCTACGAAGCTGCTAATGTGGCTGCTGGTTTAGGGAAATTCCAAAAGTCGATCGAATTGCTTTCTAATTATCACGAAGGCTACCCCAATGCAAAAGACCGCGACAAGGCGGTGTATTTAATCGGTTTTTTATACGATTCTCAATTGCATGATGATGACAAAGCGATCAAGTATTACAACAAAGTGATCGAGTTGTATCCGAACAGTCCTTATGCGCAGCAAGCGAAAGATGCCCTTCAATGGGTGGGCCTAAGCGATGAAGAGATTTTGAAAAAAATCGAAGAAATCAACAAATAGAAAATACCATGCGAGCACTGAAGTACCTAACCGTTTTATCATTGCCCGTTGTTGTGTATTTCGCCTTGATGAATGAAGGCGTCTGGGCTTGGTCAGGCGTTTTGTTTGCCTTTGGTATCATCCCTGTTTTGGATTGGTTAGTGGGTGAAAAAAAACACAACCTCACAGATGAAGAAGTGGAAGAAGTACGCTCCAATAAGTGGTTCGATTTTTTTCTTTTCATTACTGTTCCCGTTCAATTCATTAGTCTCTTTGTTTTTATCCAAAATGCGAGCATTGAAACATCGAGCGATTGGGGGCATATAGCCTCCATGGGGGTTTTATGCGGCGTGATTGGAATCAACGTCGCGCATGAGTTAGGACATCGTCCTCAGCGTCTTCATCAGTTCGCTGCTCGATTGCTCTTGCTGAGTTCTTTGTACATGCATTTTTTCATCGAACACAACCGTGGGCATCACAAACATGTAGGCACACCAGACGATCCTTCAAGCGCGCCGAAGGGAATGGGACTTTATCGTTTTTGGACAAAGACAATTGTGGGCACGTGGATGTCCTCTTGGGAAATCGTGGCCAAAGAACGCAAGCGCAAAGGACTTCGCGCATGGTCGTTGACCAATGAAATGTTCGTTTACCAAAGCATACAAGTCGGTTTCATATTGAGTATTGCTTTTTTCTTTGGTTGGGAAAAAGCCTTAGCTTTTGTGTCGGCGGCCTTCATTGGTATTCTTTTGTTGGAAACAGTCAACTACATCGAACATTACGGATTGGGTAGAAAAAAAGTCAATCAATTCCGCTATGAAGAAGTGGAAGTGTGGCACTCGTGGAATAGTGATTTTATGATTGGCCGTTTAGTCTTGTTTGAATTGACCCGCCACAGCGACCACCATTTTGATGCCGCCAAGCCTTATCCCATTTTAGCCAGTCATGATGAAGCACCACAGCTTCCTGCAGGATATCCGGCGATGATGCTTTTATCCTTGTGTCCACCATTGTGGTTCAGAGTGATGGATGGTCGCATTGAGCGCAAGTGAATATTTTGAAAATGCCCTGCTTTTTCCGTATCCTTGCGCTTCTAAAAAAAGTATTTGTCATGAAAAAGACCATTTGGTTCGCCTCAATTATAATCGCTACTGCTTTCTCAAGTTGTGGAGATCAGCCCAAAGAAGAAACAAAGCCAGAAGTTCCCGTAGTAAAGGATTCAGCAGCCTATGCACCTTCAGTAGAAGAAGAAAAAAATCATACCCAAGTAAAAGGTGAAGCCATTGTGTTTTATCACCTTTCTGCAGCTGAGCTAAAAGGCAAAGACAAAGCGACACAAGAAGCCGATAAAGTCTTTGTCGATTTGGCCAACAAAATGATGGAAAATGCAGCCGTAGGCATACCCATGTACATCACGGATAAAAAAACAGTTTCTATCGATGTTTCACAAACACGTATTTTGCTGTTCGATAAAACGGAACGTGTAGAGGCACAAGGTGTTGTTTTCTACAAACACAATGCAGGTCCATTTTGGCATACCAATGTAACTTCGGAAGAAGCCATTGTGAATGCAATGAAATCTTATTTTACTGCAACCAACTAAAATATCACCATGAAATTTCGTCCAGGAGTACTTACAGGTAATGAAGTAACAGAAGTATTTAACGATGCAGTAGAGCGCGGTTATGCGTTGCCAGCTGTAAACGTGATCGGAACCAATAGCGTGAACGCTGTATTGGAAACCGCGAGGGAAATGAATTCGCCCGTAATCGTTCAGTTCAGTAATGGCGGTGGTGCTTTTTATGCAGGAAAAGGCCTGTCCAACAGCAATCAAGAAGCATCTATTCTTGGATCAGTGAGCGGAGCGCAGCACATTCATGCTGTTGCAGAAGCGTACAACGTTCCCGTGATTATTCATACAGACCACTGCGCGAAAAACTTACTTCCTTGGATGGAGGGAATGCTTTCAGCAGGAGAAAAACATTTCGAGCGCACGGGCAAATCCCTTTTCAGCAGTCATATGCTGGATTTGAGTGAAGAGCCATTGCACGAGAATATGGAAATATGCGTAGAGTACTTCAAACGCATGGATAAAATGGGCGTTACCCTAGAAATAGAATTAGGCGTAACCGGCGGAGAAGAAGATGGTGTGGATAATTCAGGAGTGGACAGCTCCAAGCTATATACCCAACCTGACGAGGTGGCTTATGCCTACGAACAGTTGAAATCGGTTTCGCATCGTTTCACGATTGCTGCCGCCTTCGGTAATGTGCACGGTGTATATAAACCGGGCAATGTGAAGCTTGAACCAAAGATTTTGAAAAATTCTCAAGACTTTGTAGCCAATAAATTTGGTTTATCGGGTAAGCCAGTACATTTCGTATTCCACGGAGGTAGCGGAAGTACCCAAGAAGAAATTCGCGAAGCCATCAGTTACGGTGCTATCAAGATGAACATTGACACCGATATGCAGTACGCATTCTTAACAGGCATACGCGACTATATGTCCAGCAAGTCGGCTTATTTGCAAGGTCAGATAGGCAATCCAGAAGGAGAGGACAAGCCCAACAAGAAGTATTATGATCCCCGTGTATGGATGAGAGAAGGGGAGAAGACCTTTGTTTCCCGTTTGAAACAAGCATTTGAGGATCTCAATTGCGTCAATCGCAACCAATAAGAAGTTCACAAGACGAAGGAAGGGCTACTCGGTGGAGTAGCCTTTTTTTGTGCATTTCGAGTGTTTTGGGAAAAAAAGAACCCTATTTATGGGATTCCTAACCCTTTTTTACGCTGGAATTATCAACAAGGAATGAAATTGTTAATTCTTTACCTCGCTGAAAATCAGTAATGATAAGGCTTGTTCGAATCGATAGAATACAAAAACGCCATCTTTTTCTCTTGTACGGCAAGTTTTTTTTCTCAATTAGGCCACCAACGAAAGAATTTTCGTCATAACATTGCGTATGCTTAACTTTTTGGGTCACTTAACCAACCCTTCTAGTCGCATAACCTTAACATCAGTATTTATCAAAAACCAATTTCTCATGAACAAAAACTACTCATTCAGCCGAACGACATGGCTGAAACTGGGGTTATTGCCTTTGTTGGCAATGTTGTTTGCTGTGCGTGCGAACGCAGTAGTTGTTGGAAACTACGCTTTTGCACAGACATCGGGAACGTACACACCAATCACCGGAGGTACGGTGCTTAATTCGGGTACAACTATCGATGACCAAACTTATGCGGTAACACTTCCATCTGCATTCGTGTATGACGGCGTGTCGTTTACAACTGTTTACGTTAACGCTAACACTTACCTAGCCTTAGGAGGTGCCTCTGGTGTAACTGGCTACACTCCTTTGAGCACAACCAACACGGGTCGCTACTTAATCTCCGGGTTGGCTTGGGACTCAAACGCTCAGGATGCTACGGCAGAAATTCGTTGGGAACTAGTAGGAAATGAAATTGTGTTCCAATGGAAAAATTTGAAGCGTTTTAGCGGCGGTGCCGGTGATAGCTTCAATACTCAAATTCGTTTGAACATTTGTACTGGTACCGTTTCTATTGTTTACGGAACGTTCACTTCGGGTACTGCTACGTCAGGCGCTCAAGTGGGTATTCGTGGTAACTCAAATGCTTTTGCTACAAACATTTTGAACCGTTTGGTAAACACGACAGCGGGTACAAACACTTGGAACCCTACCTCAGCTGGTACAACTGCCACGAGTTCTTGTGTTGTCACTTCAGCGATTCTTCCAACTTCTGGTGCAACATTAACATGGACACCAAACGCTACGGCGTTCCCTGCATGTGCTGCTCCAAGTGGCACAGCTGTTACAGCTAACACAGGAACCTCTGTTTCTTTCAGTGTTGCATCAAACCCATGTGGCGCCCCTTTCCAATACAACTGGGAAGTAGTTCCTCAAGGTAACGCTCAAGGTGTAGGTGTGGTTACTTCAGGCAACTCATCTACTACAAGCTTCACCGCTTCTGGTTTGACTTCGTTGACCAACTACACTTTGTATGTACGTGCAGAATGTTCTGCCGGTACTACTTATTCAACATATACGTCATTTAACTTCCAGGCTGCTTGTGCTGGTGTACCGAATACTCCAGTCGCTAACGTTAGCAATGCTACTCCATGTTTAAATGGTGCAGCAAGTAACTTTACCGTAACGGGTGCTTCAACAGGCGCGGGCTTTACCTACCAATGGCAAGAGTCAGATGATGATGGAGCTACTGATCCATGGTCAAACGTGACTACTGGTACAGGCGGAACTACGGTAGCTTACTCTACGGCAGCTTTCTCTACTACAGGCCGCTACTACCGTTTGCGTACGACTTGTTCCAATACTCCAGGCTCTCCATCCTTCTCTAACTCAGTGTTATTGACTGGTACAGTGGGTGGAACATGTTCTCCTGCTTACTCTGTAACGCGTACAACAGGTGTTACCTTCAACCAAATTTTTGGTACAGGTACGAACTATACTGGTTGGATCGCGAATGGAACTACAGATGGTGATGATAACACCACCACATTGCAGAACATTGGCTTCACATTCAACTACTTCGGTGTTGATTATACCCAATTTGCTGCCAGCATGAACGGTTTCATTTCGTTGGGAACAACGTTGACCACCACTGGTCACTTCTTAAATACTATCGGTACAAACACTACTGTTCGTAACCGTGTTATTGCTCCAATGTGGGACGACTTGTGTGTACCTGGTCAGGTATATGCTAACCGTAACTACATGTCATACAAGCTCGAAGGTACACCTGGTAGCCAGATTTTGACTATTGAATGGGCGGGTATGGAACGTTTCAGTATCCCTGGACCTAACATGAACTTCCAAGTGAAGTTGTATGAAGGTTCAAACAACATTGAATTTGTTTACGGTTCAATGACCGGTGTTAACGGAACGTTTAATAGTGCTTATGGTTACTCTTCAGGTATCAACGGTGCTGGTACAGCTGCAGTTAGCGGTGCTAGCTTGTTGTGTCAACAGTCGTTGAATACTAACCTATTCGGTGGTACTGCAGTAGATAACATGTTGGTAGTGCCAGAGTGTTATACTTCTGTATTGTTCACGAATGGTGGTACTTTGTCTGGTGGTTCACCTCTTCCAGCAGTTACTAACGACGAGCCAGCGGGTGCCGTAGCTATCGCTACTGGTATCGCTCCTCCTGCAGAATACTGCGGTTTCTACCGTTCTGCTACGGCTACTGCTTCTGCGGGTATTACAGCTCCTTGTGCTGGTACTCCAGATGACGACGTGTGGTTTACTTTCTTCAACCCAACTACTCAAGACATTCGTGTTTCTGTAGTTTCTGAAGCCACTTACAACGCTGTTATTCAATGTTTCTCTGACTTGGGTGTTACCTCTGTTGGTTGTTCTAACGCAGGTACGGCCGGTTTAATAGAAAACTTGACCATGACCGCTCTTCCTGCTGGTCAATACTGGGTACGTGTATTTGATTCTGGTACTGGCGCTGCTGGTGCAGGTCACTTCCACATTTCTGCATTCAACCCTCCTCCAGTTCCTACGAACGACGAGTGTGCTGGTGCATTTAACATCGTTCCTGGTATCACTTGTGATGCTCCAGTTTCTGGTACTACCACTACATTGGGTGCTACAGCTTCAGCTAACACTCCTCAGCCAACCACTGCTGATGATGATGTGTGGTACAAATTCACCGCTACTACTACTGCTGTGGAACTTCAAGTTCAATCGGGTCCTGCTTTCAACGCCGTATTCCAATTGTACGATGGTGGTGTAGCTCCTGGTACTTGTGCTACTGCAATGACAGCTGTTGGTGGTAACATCAACAACACGGGTACACTTGGTCTTGAGACCAACACATACAATGGTTTGACTATTGGTAACACTTACTTCGTGCGTGTATGGCACAACTTGATTGGTTCGGGTAACGGTGGTTTCACCATTTGCGCTCGTGCAATTTGTCAAGATGTAAGTGCTGTAACAGCTACTGCTGATAACGTTGCTTTGGATGTTGATTTCGCTTGGACTGGCGGTACTGCAGATCTATACTACGGTGCAGCTCCATTGACAGCTCCAACAGGTGCTACAACTACAACAGCCGCTAGCGTTACTTCGCCTCAAACTGTTGCTGCTTTGACAGCTGATACGCAATACCAAGTTTACGTTCGTAGCAACTGTGGTGGTGGTTTGGTAGGTAACTGGGTAGGTCCAGTAGCTTACGACACTTACTGTCCAGCTTTGACTGCTTTCTCTGTAACAGCTAACGTAGCTACTTTGGAAGCAACTTCCACTTGGACTGGAGGCAACGGTGACCTATACTATGGTCCAACTGGTGTTACTCCTCCAACAGGTTCTACTACTCCATCAGTTTCAAACGTTGCCTCAGGTTATGTAATCACTGGTTTAACACCAGGTACTATTTATGACTTGTACTTCCGTTCAAACTGTGGTGGTTCACAAGGTTTGTGGTCAACTGTTCGTAATTTCAACACTTATACATTGGTTCCTAGCTCTGGTAACGCCACTATCACTTCTTGTGATGCGGTTATAGCCGATCATGCTGGTCCATCAGCTAACTATAGCGCTAGTGTTGACGGTTACTTGGTAATCAATGCTACTAGCCCAACAGCTTACATGGGTATCCAAGGTACTTTCGATGTGGAAGCAGGTTTCGACTATGTTCGCGTTTATGAAGGTGTAGGTACAGGTGGAACTTTGTTGTTCCAATCAAGCACTGGTTTTAGTAGTCCTGACCAAGGTACTTTTGCCGTTTATTCGCCAACAGCGGGTGGTTCTTTGACTATTCGTTTCAGCTCTGATTCATCAGTGAACCTTCCAGGTTTCACAGCTACCGTTCAGTGTTCTGACTGTGCTCCTGTAACAGCAATCACTGCAGTAGGCGATGCATTCAACATGGATGCTGATATCACTTGGACTGGCGGTGCTGCTGACCTTTATTATGGTGCAGCTCCATTGACAGCTCCAACAGGTGCTACTACTCCAACTGTGAGCAACGTAACTTCAGTTTACAACATCACAGGTTTGACTGCTGCTACTAACTACACCGCTTACATCCGCTCAAACTGCGGTGCTAGCCAAGGTTTCTGGCAAGGTCCATTCAACTTTAACACTACTTGTCCTGCATTGGTAGGTACGCCTTCAGTGGTGACTAACCCAACTGCTGGTACTGGTGTGATCAACTGGACAAGCGGTGTTGCGGACTTCTTCTACGGAGTTGGTATCTCTGCTCCAACAGGATCTACTACACCAACATTGGCTTCGGCTTCTCCTGGTGCTGCTATCTCTGGTTTGATCCCAAGTCAAAACTACACCTTGTATTACCGTTCTAACTGTTCTGGTAACTACGGTGCATGGGTTGGCCCAGTAGCTTTCAACACATTCATCACCGTTCCTGCTTCTGGCACGAACACCTTGACCTTGTGTAACGCAACTATCTACGATAGCGGTGGACCTAACGGTAACTACCAAAACAACGAAACGGGATACTTGACTATCTATCCTCCATCAGGAAAGGTATTCAACATCTCAATTACTGTTCCAGGTGGTGGACTTGAGCCTGGCTTCGACTTTTTAGTACTATACGAAGGAGTGGATAATACAGGTCCAATATGGGGTGCTGCTAACGCTGCAGGAACTTACACACAGTTAACGAGCTCTGTTGCTGGTGGTCCTGTTACTATTGCTACAGAATCTGATGGCTCTGTAACAGGCACTGGTTATTCGATCACAGTGGCTTGTGTTGATCCTCCTCCATGTCCAAACTTGACTCCATTCACAGCTTCAGCTTACGGTGCAGGCTTCCAAGCTCCATACTCTTGTGGTGCTGGTTGTACTTCTGCTACTGTTCAGGTTGAATACGGTGCTCCTGGATTTACTCAAGGTACGGGTACAACTGTAACTACTACAGCTAACCCAGCTATTGTAACAGGTTTGACTCCACTTACTGCTTATCAGTACTACATCCGTCGCGATTGTACGGGTACTGGTGATGGTTATGCTGAATGGGCTGGTCCATTCAACGTGACTACTTCATTCGAAAACGATGTATGTATTGGTGCAGAAACTGTAACTTGTGGTTCTACTATTAGCGCTACAACAGTAGGTTCTTCTAACGATCAAATGCCTGATCAGTGTGGTGCCGCAACTGGTACACAAACTGCTGGTGGTATTTGGTACGTATTGAGCGGTAACAACCAAGAAGTGACAGTTACTGTTGCTAACTTTGACTCACGTATTTCAGTTTACACTGGTACTTGTGGCAACTTAAGCTGTATCACTGGTAATGATGATGATAACGTGAGCGAACCTTTCGGTCTCGGTTCTACTGTTACATTCAACTCTATTGCTGGTAATGATTACTACATCATGGTACACGGATTTGGTTCATCAACTGGTGCATTTGATATGACTGTAACATGTAACCCATTGTGTAGCCCACAACAGGCGAATGACTTGTGCAGCGGTGCTACAGCATTGAACATCCAAAGTCCATTTAACACTGCTTACGTATCAGGTAACACTACTTGTGCTTCAGCAGGTCCAAATGCTAACCTTGGTTTCGCTTGTGGCGGTACTTTCTCTATCTATAAAGATCTTTGGTACACTTTCGACTCTGACGAGTTGAGCAGTGTAATATTGAGCATGAATAGTGGTGCAGGTGCAGGTGCAACCGGAACTTACTACTACGCATTGTATACTGGTACTTGCAACAGTTTGACCTATGCTAACGTGTGTGGTTCATTCACTGTAGGTAACCCAATTGGCGTTGCAGTAACTCCACAAACAAACTACTTCTTGCGTATTTATAGCTCTAACACAGCTACATTCACTACTGGTACATTTGACTTGGCCGTTGTTGAGCCATACACCAACGATTTGCGTGCAAACGCGTTGGCTTTGACTCCACGTTCTTACCCAACATGTATCTCTAGCAACGTAGTTTCTCAAAACCTTGATTTGGCTACACCAGGTGCTGGTGCTTTAGGTGGTGCTGCTCCTGCTGGTGCTGGTCAAGACTTGTGGTACCGTTTCACCGCTCAAACTAACGCTTGCCGTATCTCTGCTACCTCTGCAAACGATACATATATCGAATTGCAAAACTCAGCTGGTACGACATTGCTTGAGTCTGAGAACGATGGTATCAACTCTATCTTGTTGAACGACGCATTGACTGTAGGTCAACAATACTATGTATTGGTTCGTAACCAAGATGGTACTAACGGTGGTGCTCCTACTACTGTTTGTATCCAATACTTGGGTGCTTCCGTTTGTAACAACGTATCTTCGAACTTCACTAGCTTGTGTTCTGGTTTCAAAGCATCTTACACTGGTGCTAACTCTTACACAGGTAACTTCACTGAAGTTCCAACAGGTGGCGACCCAGTTGCTGATACCTTTGTATTCTCTACATCTGGTGGTAGCACAACTATCCCAATGTCTAGCGTTTCTGGTATGCAATATGGACGTTCTTATGACGTGTTGATCAATGCATCTTACAACTTGGCAGACGCTGCTAGCAACGCTGAAACAATCGTTGTTAACGGAATCACTCCTTGTACGATCACTATCGCTCCTCACGCTGAATTGAACTTGCGTGCTTCTGATTCACAACCAAACCAACGTTTCTTGAACTCAACTGTAGGTGCTACAGCTTGGATCTGCGGTGCTTCTTACTACAAGTGGGAATTCACTCAATTGACTCCAACTGTTGGCGTTGCTACTACATTTGATGGTCCAGCTGGTAACCGTTTCTTGTCTTTGGCATCTGTAAACGCTAACACACCTGGATTCTTGGTTCCTGGTGCTACTTACCAAATTCGTATTGCCCCTGTATTCGGTACAGTAGTAGGTACATTTGGTACTGTTGATCAAGTTCTTCAAATCGCTGGTTCGGCTATGCCAATCGTTGAAGGCGAAGAGCTTGAGAACATCGAAGCTCGTAACGAAGAGTTCATGGGCGAAGAGGTTGCATTGTATCCTAACCCTAACAACGGTACTGCAGTTAACTTGAACGTTTACGGTGTTGACACCGATAAAATGCAAGTTCGCATCCTCGATGGTATGGGTCGTGTGGTTTACACTAACCAATTCGTAGTTGAAGGTTCACTCAACACTATCGTATCATTCGAGAAGCCACTTGCTTCTGGTCTATACATGGTTGAATTTATCTACAACGGTAAAACCGAAACTCAACGCATGATGGTTCAGAAATAATCTGATTCAATCATAATCACTGAAAAGGGGCCCAACGGGCCCCTTTTCATTTTTATGCTAAAAGATTCCAATTCATTCGTGGTAGCATCAGCTCTCCAATATCTTTGCAGCCGAATGAGTAACCCGATTGATAAAGTACTAGCGAAAGCACAATTGCCCACTATTTCAGGGCCCTTTGATATTCTCGCTTTCGAAGGACAAAATGCTGAAATGCCACATCTGGTGCTAGCGACTCCCCATTTAGAAATAACTGGAGTGGTAAATGTTCGTATTCATTCGGAATGCATGACGGGTGACGTTTTTGGTTCTACGCGTTGTGATTGCGGGGAACAATTACATGCTTCTATGAAGTACCTTCAAGAGCACGGCGGGGTGTTAATCTATCTGCGCCAAGAGGGCAGAGGTATAGGGCTAGTCAATAAATTGAAGGCCTATAAGCTGCAAGAAGAAGGAATGGATACCATCGAGGCTAATCACGCTTTAGGATTTGAAGCCGATCAGCGTTCCTTTGAAGACGCTGTGCAAATACTTCAATCATTGGGAATTCAAGCTATCCATCTACTCACGAATAATCCCGAAAAAATGAATGCTTTTGATGGCTCGGGAATTACACTTCATAGCCGCATTCCTCTCCAAATCAAAGCGCGCCCGGAGAATCAAGGTTATCTGGATACGAAAAGGAATGATATGGGGCATTTGCTCTAAGGAGTTCTTGTAGGTGTACCCTGTACACTTTCTCAATTATTTTCATACATTGGTCGTCCTCACCAAAACCAACGTATGAATCAACCTACGCCCAAACAGAAATTGAATTTCTGGCAAATTTGGAACATGAGTTTCGGCTTCTTCGGAATTCAGTTTGGCTTCGAATTGCAAAACTCCAATGTGAGCCGCATCTTTGAAACCCTCGGAGCCAATAAGGATGAAATTCCTATTTTATGGATCGCGGCACCGCTTACCGGATTGCTCGTGCAGCCCATCATTGGTTACTTGAGTGATCGCACGTGGCATCCTTATTTTGGTCGTCGCCGTCCTTTCTTTTTCATCGGTGCTATTCTGGCTAGCTTGGCCTTATTCATTATGCCCAATTCTTCAGCCTTATGGATGGCCGGTGGCATGTTATGGATTCTCGATGCGAGCATCAATATTTCAATGGAACCTTTCCGTGCTTTTGTAGGGGATAAACTACCCCAAGAGCAGCGCACAAGAGGTTTTGCGATGCAGAGTTTTTTCATTGGCACGGGTTCGGTTATCGCGGCCGCATTACCATGGATTTTCACCAATTATTTTAATGTCAGTAACACCGCGCCAGCGGGGGTCATTCCTGATTCGGTAAAGTGGTCCTTTTATCTTGGTGGATTCGCGTTTTTGATTGCCGTGTTATACACCGTTTTTACTACCAAAGAATTTCCTCCTGCTGATATTGAAGAGTTCAAAAAAGAAAATGCACGCACCTCTTTCCGACAGGCATTGGTAGAACCATTTACCGGTATTCTCAAGATGCCGCGTACCATGCGTCAGTTGGCATGGGTTCAGTTTTTTACTTGGTTCTCGCTATTTGCCATGTGGATCTACAGCACCAATGCGGTTACGTCCACCATTTATGATATGAAGGTGAATAGGTCTGTTTTTGAAAAAATGGAAAATAGTGTACGCACTCAGTTAGCCGATTTTCAGGGCAAGCCAGAAGAACTAAAACTGCTTCGAGCATTAGAAACAGATATCTCTGAAATCATTCAGTTTCAGCAGGGCAAAGATGAAGTGACGATTTCGATCAATTTGGCCAACAATTTTGCTGGAAGCGATGTGCTTACAGCCGAAGAAAAAGCTCGCATGGAATACGTCAAGGCGCAGTATAATGATGGTGCCGATTGGTTAAATATCTGCAGTTCTATACGCAATGGTATGGCTGCGGTATTCGCTTTTATCATCCCCTTAATTGCCCGTTATGTAGGGCGTCGAAAAACCCACCTCATCAGTCTTGTTACGGGAGGTATTGGCCTTATTTCGATAAAATACATACATGATCCGAATATGTTGGCTGTAGCCATGGCGGCAGTAGGTATCGCTTGGGCGAGCATTCTTTCGATGCCGTATGCTATTCTTGCGGGTTCTTTGCCAGCAGATAGAATGGGCTATTACATGGGTGTATTCAATTTCTTTATTGTGATTCCTCAAATTGTAGCGGCCACCATTTTGGGTTACTGCACCATTCATTGGTTTGCTGGAAATACCATGAATACCATCGTGCTCGGTGGCGCTAGTATGGTGCTTGCCGGAGTTCTTTCTCTTTGGGTAAAAGATGATGAATAGTTTTTTTTTCAAAGACATAAAAAAAGCTGCCCCGAAAGGAGCAGCTTTTTCTTTTTATGAGAACTTCTTTTTACAAGTTCGCAATGTATTTTTTCTTTGGATAAGTAACATTGAACTTCAAATCTTTCTTCACCGTTTCACCGGGTTGGATGGTTAATTTCCAAGTAACTAATCCAGTTGCCGCATCATAGGTGCCTCCAGAAAGCTCTTCTGTTTCAACAGTTACATCGCCATTTTGAGAAATCGGGAGTTGATCTTTGATCTCAATGGTGATGGCTTGTTTCTTCGTGTTGGTTATACTGATTTGGTAAGCCTTGCTGGTTTTTTGTTTGCTACCAAAAAGACTTGTTTTACAAAAATCTTTGATTTGCTCACGCTTCACATTGATGGATTTGTCGCGACCGAGTGACAAGCTTAAAGTATCATTGGCAAGAGCTGGATCAATGTATCCTTTTCCTACAAAAGTACCTTTGAAATAGATGTTACTTTCTCCAGGAAGCAAGCTGTACTGCATCCAATCGATCACATTAGCACGAAGGAAGGCGTCGTTGTCCATTTTTGGAATGGTTACATACGCATACTCCGCTTTAAGTGATTCGTGTTGCATGGTTACGTCGTACTGCTGATTATCGCTAGGGATATCATAGGGAACAGAAATTTTAAACTCTGTGCTTACACCAGCATTTTGAATGGTGGTATAGCTAGCTGCCGTTTGAAATCCATTATAAACTTCGGCGTCTGCTTGAATCTTATCAGGTTCCCCCATGAAATAAGCAGGAGCCGCCGCAGGCGCGTAATCTTTGCGAGAGTAAATGCTCATAGGTTGTGGATCGTACAAATAGATGTACCATGGATTGAGGTTAGGAATTTGACCACCAATAGCGGGGTTGCCAGTGGATAGTGTAAGATTCACATCATTCCAATCGTTACCGGTGCTTTGGTACACTTTAGCGCGGTAAGAGAAATCGATAGGGCCATTGATTTCTTCAGCGCGCAAATCATACGACGGAACCCAGCCTGCATTTTGGGCGAAGTAGGTGAGTTTGAGGTTTGATTTTCCTTCTTTTCGCGCGATTACTGTTACCAACACTTCGCTAGGGTTAGTGCTAATGCGGGCATTCAGTGCATTCAATTTGTTTTGAAGACGATTTAAAACATCGTTGTTCTTTTTTTCTTGATCGCCTAGTTCAAGCAGTTTGTACTCGATGCTTTTAAAGCGCTCACGAAAGAAGTTGGCCATTTCTTCTAGGTCTTCCATAACAAGCACCGCATCGGCGCCCTTAATGTTGCGGTTGGCTTCTAAAAGAGCGCGTTCCTGTGCATAGACATTTTTCATGCTTTGGATTTCTGATTGTTTGAAACGGAAATCTTCTAAGCTGTCGAGAATGGCTTTGATGCGCGGGTTTGAGGTATTGTTTGTTTCGTAGTTAACCTGATGACGAACGGAGAGAATAGTGTAATCAGAGTTGCCTTCTACTTGAACCGAATTAGGATCCAAATAGGCGGTAAGATCATCGATACGGAAAATGTTTTCTCCTGCTTTTAGGGTCACTTCACCGTTGTGAGTAACTTGAGCTCCGGCAAGGAAAACGGTCACATCTGAGATGCGGGTTTCAATTGTTTTTTGCGCTTGGAAAACCAGCGAGGCAGCTAGCATAAAAACTAGCGCG
>Ga0315907_10002778_pt1 | contig 21513 bp, 19 predicted proteins | sample LakEriMetagenome_3_FD_203525 | JGI IMG/M metagenome (GOLD analysis project Ga0315907, IMG submission 203525) | Freshwater fungal communities from buoy surface, Lake Erie, Ohio, United States - Buoy 12 MA123 | ecosystem: Environmental > Aquatic > Freshwater > Lake > Lake biofilm | place: USA...
CACTTCTTCAACCGCAGACGCATTCATCAATCGCTCGGCTATCGCACCCCCGAGCAAGTTGAGCAAGAATACCGTGGTGCTAATCTAAATCGTCCACTAAAGGCGGGATAGCTCAACCCCGCGATTAAGTCGGCGCCTCCAATCGAGTACCGTTAGCTGAGCCGGCACTAGCCGGTGTAGGGGTTGTCGCTATTTTCAGTTCTGGTGGCGGCGCGACGTTGACGCTCTTGTGGAATTTGCGGCATCCCAAACCCAGTCTGCGAAACGCCGCGTAAGCGCGAATCTTCGGTTCGAACCGGCAACTGGGCCGAAGGGCACACCTAACAGCCCGCGAGATTCGGCTTGCCTGAAAGCTGCGGCGTTTGGAAATCGCAGAAATTCCACTGCGTCCGGCACGCTGATCAGTTCGCCGTACCGTTTTAGCAAAGTTTGCGAAAACTCCACCTTTGGGTCGTCGAAACGATTAAGTGACGACTCTAGATTAGTACTGGAAGTCACGGTTCACCTCTGTGCCTAAAATTTAATAGGATTTTTTGCCAGAACGCGCCAAGTCGCAACAAAATAAGTTACGCGTTGAGCAGCTGCTCGAACGCGTAACTTTTGCCCTTGCAAAAAGTCATGGGAGGTGATTTGACCGAAGAGCAGAAACTCCAAAGGCTAGCTGTCAAAACTTTCGCGAAAACGGTGCTCACCGTGTCGGGAAGAACGCCGAATGCGCTTGGCTTGAAATACTTTGCGAGTGATTCGTCAACAAGCATTCGCTCGTCGGATTGGAATCGATTGCTTACGGAACGCGAGTCGGTACCCGCAGACGTGGTCGATAAGGTAAATCGCGACTTTCCTGGAATGAAAAAGTGGTATCCAAATTCAATCTTCCGCGCGCTGGATCCGCGAATGTCTGACGCCGAACTCGAGAAATTAAAGGGTGAACTGTCCTACCGATGCCGACGCATCTTGCTAGAGCACCCCGAGTATCGCGAACAATCAAATGTTTCGACTTTTACAACGTTTGCCGACTTGCTTCCGCTCCTGGCAATCAGATCGACTGATGCATTAGCTGGGGCGATTATCCTGATGCGGCAATCGAAACTAAGGCGCCATGCGCAGAACCAGCACGCAGCCGCGACGGGAGTTCGATACTTGCTACATGCCCTAAAGGGCCACCCAGTGATTGGTCAAATTTGGGATGAGCTTGTCTCACACATCGATACGCACTTCTCAAGGGTAGGAACTAGTGTCGTAATTTCAATTGATTTCTACGATACGGATTTTTTCGGGAAGGCTCGCAAGGAGCTAAATTCGATTCCAACTATGTTTTCGCTGACTCAAGACTCTGAGATCGAGGCCTGGAGGCCAATTTACGAAGGAAACCTGAATCCTCCTTTCATTGCTCCTGAGGAAACAGACGAAGAAGTCATTGATGCGTTCGATCTTCTTTGCGCCTGCTCGGCAATTCCGATCTACGTCGATCGGTTGTTGGGCGGCCCCGCGCACATCGGTTTCGGAATTGAGGACATGCACGACATGCGCTTGCTTGGGTTGACTGGTATTTCCGACAATGCGATAAATTTTTTCGCAACTGAATTGGGCGTGACTTCTTCGACCCTCCTGGAGGTTGCGGCCCGGTTCCCTGTCAAAGAATTTCCATCCTTCAAGGGGCAAAAGACCGACCGCGTTTACATCGGCACGCTGGAATACACTGAGGTTATGCAAATTCTAGAACTTGCGGAAAGGATCGCGCTTACACAATGGAGCAATTCGCGGATGGAAGAGCTATGCGCGATACGCACGGAGGGACTAGCGTCTTATGTGGAGAATCGCAACGGCCTGATTGGCCTTGCCTGCCCTTCCGGTCGGCTAACGGAGAATTGCAATTGAGCAAGGATTTTCCTCATAAGCAAAAAAGGGGCGCAACTGCGCCCCTTTTTTGCTTACTTCATCATCGCTGCACTTCAAATTTGCCTACAAAAACGTCAAATCAATCCTTGAAATCAAATAGTTAATGCTATTTCAACAACTGAAAATGCCATTTCAATTTCAGTGAGAAAGATTTCAACTTTCGTGAAAACGACACGGGCAAGCTTTTTAGTCCCACGTCAGCTGTGATGACGCGGAATAATCTACGACCTTGGTTTCGAAGAAGTTCTTCTCTTTCTTTAGGTCGATCAGTTCCGACATCCACGGAAACGGGTTTGTTGCCCCTTGGTACGGGGTCTCCAAACCAATCTGTTGCGCTCGGCGATTTGCGATAAAACGCAAGTACTCCTTGAACAACGTTGAATTGAGTCCCAAGATTCCGCGCGGCATCGTGTCCTCCGCGTAGGCGTATTCAAGCTCAACAGCACGATGAAACAGTGCGGTGATCTCGTCACGAAACGCAGGGGTCCACAACTGCGGGTTCTCTGCCTTGATGGCATTTACCAGGTCGATACCGAAACTACAGTGCATCGATTCGTCACGCAGAATGTACTGATACTGCTCTGCCGCGCCAGTCATCTTGTTCTGACGGCCTAGCGCAAGAATCTGCACAAAGCCGACGTAGAAGAATAGACCCTCCATGAGCGCGCAGAAAACAATCAGGCTCTTGAGGAGCTTCTGGTCGTTCTCAATCGTTCCCGTTTTGAAGGTCGGATCGGTAAGAGTCAGGATGAATGGAATAAGAAAGAGATCCTTATCGCGAATAGACGCGACCTCGTTGTAGGCATTAAAAATCTCGCCTTCGTCGAGTCCCAATGACTCAGCGATGTATTGATACGCGTGAGTGTGAATCGCCTCTTCAAACGCTTGACGCAGCAGAAACTGCCTGCATTCTGGCGCCGTGATGTGGCGATATGTCCCGAGGACGATATTGTTGGCCGCCAACGAATCGGCAGTAACGAAGAAGCCGAGATTGCGCTTCACGAGACGCCGCTCGTCTTCGGTCAATCCGTTCGGATCTTTCCAAAGCGCGATATCGCGACTCATGTTTACTTCCTGCGGCATCCAGTGATTCGCACAAGCCTTGAGGTACTTTTCCCAAGCCCACTTGTACTTAAAGGGCACCAGCTGATTGAGATCGGTGGCGCCGTTGATAATCCTCTTGTCATTGGCATTCACCCGCCCCGCATGACCTGTTGCACTCATATCCATGTTACTGACCTCTTTCAATTGAACTGCCAAACCTTGTTTGAATTAGCACTACACGCTCTCCCACTAAAGGCGTCTGTCGCCAAGTAAGGACCGTTGAGATAAATCCTCCCTCGTCCAACTTGATCACAACATCCGCGCCTTCTGGGGTACTGCGAGCGTCCACCACGAATCCCCAGTGCCGTTGTTCTGTGCCCTTTGCAAACGCAAGTAACTGTGTTTGCTCCAATGGCGTTGCATTGGGAGCGACTAACGCAGCTAGCGCGATAAACGCCAGCAGAACAGCGGCCGAAAACTTAACTACCTCCTTCATGCTGTCTCTCCTAGAAAACACCATGCCCCAATAGGGCTAAGTGCCCCTTGCGGGATTATGAAAAGCAGGATTTCTCCTGCGACCCAACACGGCGTGTTAGGCGACCTATCGGTTTCCTAAGCAACGCGCTTAGGAAACCGCACTCCCGTAGGAATGCGGTCTTTGTTGCTGTTACTAACGTCTCGACCGGCTGGATACTGCTTCAAAGATTGCTTTTGGCAATTCGTAAATGCTAGTGATCGTTCGAGAGTCCTCGATGAGATGACTCATGTCGGTTTTAATTCCAATGCCCAATGTTTCCACCCCAAGCTCTTCGAGGTTTGCGAGGGCTTGTCGCGCCGTATCCGCGTTGTTTGGCTCACCATCGGAAATGACGATGAGCAGCTTGCGTGGATTCGATTGCACCAAAAGTGCCGGTGCCGTACCGAGAACGGCCTCGGCTAGCGGTGTGCCACCGCCGGCTTGTGCCGATGACATCGCACCCGCAAATTCTGGAACGCTGGCTCCGAAGGGAAGATAAACACATCCACTCGGGAAACCAGCTACGCTGACCTGCACCCCCGGAAGGGTACACAAAGCGTTTGCCAGTGCGATTGTGGCTTCACGCGCCACGCTTATCGTCGACGCCATCGACCCAGACGTGTCGAGCAACACTTGCACAGCACAATTCGTGTTGATGCCTTCTGCAATGCACTCGAACAGTCTTAGGTCGCCGCGTTTTAAGTTCATCAATCTCGATGCGCTGAGTCGCGAACCACTACGGTGAAAGCTCCGCTCCGATCGACGAACAGACAGCAGCTGCTCTCGAATGCGCAACCTTGCTTTTGCCGACACTTGCGAGACTTTCGCTAGAGTCGCGGCGTCTTTGCAGGGATTTGCGATTGTGAAATTCATCGCGCCTACATCCACAAAGCCGGCAAGCTTACTTTCATCTGCAATCATTTGGCCGACCGCATCACCGATGCACTGATATGCGTTTGGCCCTGGCTCCGCCTGCAAGTCTGCTACCGCAGCCTCTTGCGGACTTGCGCCCGCTCCACCGTCAGCACCGTGAGCAGCATCAGCACCATCAGCACCATCGGCACCATCAGCACCATCGGCACCATCAGCACCATCGGCACCATCGGCACCATCGGCACCATCGGCACCATCGGCACTATCTTCGCCATCTTCACCGCCCGCATTTTGGCTGGGCAGTTCTGGCGGTGGAGGTGGCGGCGGCGGGTTATCAATGATAGATAGAAGCCGTCTCGCTACCCCTAGGCTGTCAGCTGTGTCCTTTAAGGTGCGCGCCAACAGCGCTGTCGATGAGACCAGCCCAATGAAGGCGTCACCGAATTTTGCGCGCGCCATACTTTCGTTCTGTGCATGCAAGTTCGGCGTGCTCCGGATGCCGAGCGCGTCACGATAGCCGACCGTCAGCAAGAACGCCGTTAGGGTTGTCCACGCGTCCGAATCATCTTCGGCACGTTTGAGCTTGTCCTCTCCAGCCTTCATCGCCTCAGCGATGAAGTCGCTGTAGCCAGGCAAGTGATTCATCATGACATACTCGATTCGTATGTCTTCGATGATGTTGAGCAACGTAAGGAGCCGTTGATTCGTCTTCACAGTCTCCACGACGCCGAAGTCGGAGTTGCGAATATGTGACGACTCGTGGCCGACGAACCACCGGACGAGTTTCCGGGCGATATTGCTCTCGACCGGTAATGGTGGGAGATAAATGTCTCTCCCATTTGTTAGCGGCGGGCCATGATGGAAGAAGACCTTCACGTCCAACTTGTCTGCCAGCGCACGCGCCACAATCGGCGCTGCGCCTTTCGCAATCAGGTTCACGTTAGAACCACGCCGCTACGGGGGACGCCTTACTGACTGGCTGAACAGCTTCAACAACGAGGGGTACCGCATCGCTCGTATTGTTGTCATCCTCGGCCTCGCTTGAGGCGTCAGCAGACTCTTCGAAATCTGGCTGTTGGAGCGTACCGGTAAGGTAGTTGGAAATCTGTTGCTTATCTCCCAAGGTCTTCATGAGAAAGCTAAGCCGCAAAAAGTCTGTCCCCTCGATGTAACCGCCTTTTGGAGGCATCGCTGCAACCGTCTGGTCAACGAAAACCGCCAAGCTCGATGCTGACGGCGTAAGAAAGCCAAACGACTTGAGCTTGTCAGAAATCCGACGAAGCGGCGCAAGCACGCGATGCGAGCATCGGTTTTTGCCAAGAAAGCTGGTTTTGTAGGTTTCCGCTGCGTCTTCGCTGACTTCGCGAATGAGTACTTCGCCGAGCGAGGTAACGTTTTGAACAAGCGGACCGTCAAGGGCCGGATTGTCCGAGGTGCCGATACGCGCGCACTGAAAGGCGAACGACAACGTATTATCGAAGTAATCGCTGGAAAACGATTCCTTCAGCGCTTGTTGATGCGTTGCATGCTGTTTACGCCAGTCGGCGACGATCTGGTCAACTTGCGGCACAAGGATCTTCTTTTCGGCCTCAAATTCCGCCTCAAGCAGTTTGAGTTCTGCTGCGAGAGTTTCGGCCTTTGTGCCGACTTCTACCGCAAACAAGGTTGGCGAATCCATGAAACGGATGCCGTACTCGCGACAAAGCCGAAACGCTTTATTGCGAATCATGCGGAAAGGCAGCAAGCGATCAGGGTCGAATACCTTCTTCGACCCTAACGAGATCAGCGCCGAATCCGGCTCTGAAATCCCGATGTCTTCTGCCTTCAGTTTTTTCCGGCCTTGCGACAGGCCGATGACGAGATGGAACACCAAAAGGTTGTCCAACACGCTCTTTACTTCAACCATGTGACTTCTCCTGAATGTGACGCGGAGCGAAGTCACCCATACGGGCTGACTACTCCCGTCGGGGTTGATTTATGAGAATCCGCGCTTGGTAGCGCGGTAGTGGCGATAACGCCGATGAAGCGTGCAGCTGAGTCAGCTGGGCACTGCGCACGAAGGCACGCACGACGCAGGTGATTCTGATGGACGCATTTTGGGATTCAACCCGTTTTCCGAGAGTGGGAAACCGGGGCGCGAAAGACTATCGCGCGATTATGAAAGCTGTGGCGTGACCACAGTGGGCGTTAATTTAGCGCCGTTTCGGACTATTGTCAACGGCTGGAACTCCGTTCACCGCTAAAAGACCGAACGAGTCCTTTAGGGGTGAACCCTAGCCACAAAAAGTGGCCAGGGAACCCATCTACGCGGCGACTAATACATGCGTCCGTAGATATACGTCGTGAAAGTCCTCCTCAACCGAATCTGGCCGGTATAAGACAACTTCCTTTCCTTCAGCAACCAATCGTTCGCTGAAGCGCTTTGCAGCTCTTTGCCCATTAATCTGGTTGGGCTGGTCCGGAATATCAACATCGAGGTCTGCGAAGATCCAGACCTTTTTGACAGATTCCGGTACTTTCATCGTCATCAGCAACGATGCGCTAGTCGCAGCCCAGACAGGACATCCGTCTGGATTTGCTTTACTACGCGTCAGCCGACGTACGGCCAGCGCTGTCTCGACGCCTTCTGCCACCGCAAGGCAATCACCCTGCGGATCGAAGAGCCTGACGGCCCCGCCAGCCATGGGACGGACGGGCGACATCATCTTTTTCACCTTCGGCACTGGCGCTTTTTCGCCCTTCTCGGTCAGATACGTCCGATGGAGCGTGACAGCAGGGCCGGCTGGGTGCCTGAAGATCGACAGTAGCGTTGGAAACTTCCCCAACTCTTTCTTGTTAGGCTCGTCGAAGTACTTCAAGCCAGGATGCAAACGCATCGCAGCGGGGTACTCCGGCATGCCAAGATAGCGGCTCGACAGATATCTATCTGCCGCGTCGCCCGGCTGGATGGGCTTAGCTTCTTCCCAAACCCGAACGAGGTTTTTTCTAGCCCTCTCGTCCGACTCCTGCGGTTTGCAGCTGGTGTCGGTTGGAAGCGCCTTTGTTGGAAGCGCTTTCGCGTCTGTACCCAATGCTTCGTGGATATCGGCGACGAGTTTCTTGAAATCGCACCCCTGATACTTCATCAACAGGCCGATGCCGTCGCCGGCGCCACACTTGCTGCAGAAGTAGTCGCCATAACCAAAGCGATCCGTGAATCGGAATCGCGTCGATTTAGCGTCTGTACTGCACAGCGGACAAGGACCCTCAAATTTCTTGAATCTGAGGTATTCGCCAAGTCCGAAGTGCTGCATCAAAAATTCCCAATGACCGTGTGCAACATCTTTCAACGGTCGAAAATTCTTTGTTGTCATTTAAGCCTTTCAGACAGCGCGACCGATGACCGGCCGCGCTGCGATTGTTTAATCCTAACCTTTTGTGCGTCTAGCTCGGTTCTACTAACAATTACTCGCAGGCTTGACAGGAACCGTCGATTGGGCAAACCTCCGGGCGCACGCTTTCTTCAGCGGCACTCACGGCGGTCAACTCACCGCCCTGCCCCGTAGACTTCTCTGCTGCACTCGCCGACAACGTACGCAGGTAATAAGTCGTTTTCAGACCCATCGACCACGCATACATGTAGGTTTCGGACAGAAGCTTTCCAGACGCGCCCGCCATATAGACGTTCAACGACTGCGCTTGATCGATCCACTTCTGCCGATAGGCTCCGGCCTTGATGATCCACTTCGGGTCGATTTCGAAGGCTGTTGCATACAGCGCCTTCAACTCTTGTGGAATCCGACTGATCTTCCCTACCGACCCATCGAAGAACTTCAAGTCTGCCACCATCGCTTCGTCCCACAATCCAGCGCGCTTCAAGTCGCGAACCAAATACTCATTCACGACGGTGAACTCACCGGACAGGTTCGATTTGACGAACAGATTTTGGTATGTCGGGTCAATTGCGGCCGACACGCCGATGATGTTGCTGATAGTGGCCGTTGGTGCAATCGCCACGCAGTTGGAGTTACGCATCCCTGACTTCTGGATGCGCGACCGTAGGCAGTCCCAGTCTAAAACCGGAGCGTCTTGCAGTGGAGTTAGCGTGTCGATGTACTGACCGCGTTCCTCTTGGAGTAACTTCAACGAGTCTTGCGGCAAGACACCTTTAGACCAGAGGCTTCCTTCAAACGTTGAATAGCTACCGCGTTCTTCTGCCAACGCCGCCGAGGCTTCGTAGGCAAAGTAACAGATTGCTGCTTGTGATGAGTCTGCGAACGCGGCGGCTGCTTGTGAGGCGTACGGGACACGAAGGATCTGAAGCGCGTCATGAAAGCCCATCACGCCCAATCCCACCGGACGATGACGCAGATTTGCCACCTTGGCCTTTTCAACCGGATAGAAATTAATGTCAATCACGTTGTCGAGCATACGCATGGCGGTCTTGATGGTCTGCTGAAGTTTAGGGAGATTTAACTTCCCGTCTTCAAGATGATTCACCAAATTCACGCTGCCTAGATTGCAAACAGCGATCTCGGACTCGTTTGTGTTCAGGGTAATCTCTGTACACAAATTCGACGAATGCACCACACCCACGTGTTTCTGTGGGGAGCGGACGTTACACGCGTCCTTGAATGTAATCCATGGATGCCCCGTTTCAAACAACATGGAGAGCATCTTGCGCCACAGGTCTTTGGCTTCGACCGTTTTGTGCAAACGGATTTGTCCGGCTGCCGCTTTTGCTTCGTACGCCAAGTAGCGCGTTTCGAAGTCTCTGCCGTAGGCGTCGTGAAGATCCGGGCAGTCATTTGGGGAGAGCAGTGTCCACTTGCCACCCTCGGCAACACGCTTCATGAACAGATCTGGAATCCAGTTTGCCGTGTTCATGTCGTGGGTACGACGGCGATCGTCGCCCGTGTTCTTTCGAAGCTCTAGAAACTCTTCGATGTCGATGTGCCAGCTCTCCAAGTAGGCGCAGACCGCGCCTTTGCGCTTGCCACCTTGGTTGACTGCCACCGCTGTGTCGGATGCGACCTTCAGGAAGGGTACGATTCCCTGTGACTTCCCGTTGGTGCCCTTGATCCGCGCACCCATCCCGCGAACATTCGTCCAGTCATTGCCAAGACCACCAGCAAACTTGGACAAAAGCGCATTCTCCTTGAACCCCTCGTAGATACCTTCGAGGTCGTCTGAGATTGTCGTCAAGTAGCACGACGACAATTGTGGGCGCAGTGTTGCCGCATTGAACAGCGTGGGCGTTGAGGTCATGTAGTCAAACGTCGACAGCACGTTGTAAAACTCAATGGCGCGTTCGTTCGGCTTGGCTTCGTTGATTGCCAACCCCATTGCCACGCGCATGAAGAAGCTCTGCGGTAGCTCGATTCGCGTTTCTTCAATATGCAAGAAATAGCGGTCGTACAGGGTTTGCATGCCCAAGTAGCGAAACTTAAAATCGCGTTCCGGTACCAGCGCGTGCGCCAATCGACCGAGGTCGAATTTTTGGGGCAATGACGGGTCAAGCAATTCCGCTGCGACCCCTTTCGCGATGAACTCAGGAAAGTTCTTCTCGTACGCCTGCTTGAGTTCCCCCACTGCAGGCGTGTATCCGAAAACCTCGTTCATCGCAATGCGCAATTGCAACCGCGCTGCCAATTGTGAGTAGTCCGGATCGACTTCGATTCGTTCTCGCGCGGCCATCAGCAGCCCGCGGTCAAAGTCTTTTAGCGCGATGCCCACGAAGGCATCCTTGATCGCGCGTGTGGCGACGACCTCTGGCTTAACGCCGGGAAGATCCTTCGCAAATGACGCTATCAACGCGGCAGTTTCCGCCAACGTGATTGTGCGGATTACCCCACCGTCATTGACCGATGCTACCGGCTCGGCTGCAACCGCAATCGTGGAAGCTGCTGCACGCTTTTGCGATTGTTTCTCGCGGAAGATCACGTAGCCGCGTGCGACCTTGTGCTCTTCAGCGCGCATTAATTGGAGCTCGACTTCGTCCTGCACATCCTCAATGAAGACATGCGGCGCTTCGCCGCGCTTACGTGCGAGCGCTGCAACCGTGCGCTGTGTGATCTGGTCAGCTTTTTCCCGGTCTGCTTGCGACAAGTTCACACCTGTCGCATGGTACGGATTACCTTCGCCGTCATACAAGAATGCGTTGAGTACTGCATTGCGAATCTTGTCAGCATCAAACGGTACTACGCTGCCACCTCTTTTCATCAAATACATGTAAATCTCCTAGCTAGGAATTAGAACCAATCTGCCGTCACAGAATGATTTGAACGTAGGAGTAATTGGCCCTGGGGACAATTGCTCCCATTGGGACTTCTGGCAATAGACGGTGCCGATTATGAAAACCATGCTTACGCAGGTAGCGCTTACGCGCTGAAAGTTTGCAATTTGCGACCCAACAGGCCGCCAACGCCAAACTCTCAAAAAAGACGAGACGGGGTAACCCCCGCCTCGCTGTTTGTCACCACATGCACGTTGGCGAGATATATCGGCCAGGCACACGAAGTTTGAAGATCCGCGTATTCGCTTTGCGACGACGCCCTCTTCCTTTTGGTTGCGTGGAAACGCTTGCCTTTAGCGCCTCGTACTCGACTAATGACACCATCGTAAACGCTAGATGCTTTAACCAGGTATTGAATGCGTTGCCCTTGCTGCTGGCGGCATCATATTGATCATAGACATCTTTCGTCACACCTTGGTAGGAGTAAACGATACCTTTTTTGGTTTCAAGGAGAAGCTTTTGTTGATTGGCGTCGTATAGGTCAGACACAATCCACGATGAGACACGCGTTTGCGCATTTCCCGCTACTGGGATTGAACCATTCGGCACGACTAGACTCCACCGTCCGGTCCGGGGATACCATCGAAATCGTCCGGATTAAAGTCGCTAAATTCTGGCAGCGTCTTGGATTCACTCTTGGCGGGTGTCGATTCGCGGCCTGCAGGCTTCGAATCGGTGTCGGGCTTTTCATCGCGCGTAGTCGCCGGCTTGGTGCTCATCAGCTCAATCTTATCGATCTGGAAATAGATCGATTCGATGTTGACTTCTTTCTTCGCGCCGTCCTTGTCTACGATAGTGGTTGGGTTCTTCTGGACACGCAATTCGCCCGAAATGTAAACCTTAGCCCCCTTCTTGACATGCGGCTCGATGAATTTTTCCACCTGTACCGGCCGAAACGACTTAAACGTCAGGAAATTTGTTTCTTCCTGCACTTCGCCTTTGGCGTTTTTCCACTGGCGGTTGACCGCCACACGCAGAATTGCGTAAACGGTTTCCCCCTTGCGCCCGACCTTTGGGTCTGCAACGAGGTTACCGATTACCGCTAGCTGATTTAGCATTGCTGCTCCTCTCTGTAAGCTTGAACGCTGTGTAGCGTTTACGCTTCGCGTTGGTTACGTTGCCTCGGTCTCCCGAAAGAACGATGTCCTCCATGCCATGAAACTTGATTCCGCAGCGGTCACCAATTTGAATGTTGGCTGAACGCAGCGCACGCTCCAAGTCGTTCCCCCGTACCTCCTGCTCGCCGAGCGATGTTTCAATCACGGCGAAAAACTGTTGATACTGGTGTGATGCGGTGTCTTTCCGAGTCTGTTGGCTAGTACGCACCAAGGTGCCGTACCAAGACTGCAGTTCGGGCGTCTTCGGCGCGACGTATGCGGCCCTTGCGGGCTCTGACACGACGGCACGAATTGACGGGGCGGGCTTCGGCGCAACTTGCGCTGGCCGTGCATTTTCAGGCGGTGCCTGTGCTTTTGCCCCTTGACGCTTCCGCGGCGCCTTCGTTCGCTCGGTTGCTTGCGATGGCGCAGCTTCTTCTGCCTCAGTCGATAGCGCCTCATACATTCCAATTTGGTAGGAAATGAAATAAGCGCTGGCTACGATGAAACAGCAGACGATTGCGATACCGATAACGGTACCGGTGATCATTACCACTACTACTCCTTTCGTCTCGCATGAATGCGATGTTATGAAAACCGACTTGCGCCGGTGTCGACAATGCTCTGTCGAAGAAAAAAACGTTAAAGCGTTATGCTTTCGTAGCGACCCGTCGGGCGGCTACGGAAGCACGAAGCTCCCGGGGTGAATACCCTTTAGTGTTCTGGGTGCGAAGATGAGTGACTTCCATCATCATCATCAAGCAACCACGGCGGAACGTCAGGACCAGCGCCTGTTGAGGAGCTTGTCTTTGTCGGCGATGTTGCTTGCGGACTCGGACGCTCCGTTCCTTTTGAATGCGGCTTTGACGCGGAAAGTCGCTGGAGATTTTCGTACTCCCGCAACGCTTTATGCTGCACCCGCATATGCCCTACCAGCTGTCGTGCAGTTTCGGGATCGGCCGCAAGAATTTTCTCGCGGGTAATCTCCCCCACACCCAATACTGGAGCTGTCATTGCTTGTTGGACATCTTGCGCGGCCTGCTGCTGCCCCGCCTTCTTCGCAAGAATGACGTTCTTTTTGAACCCTACCACGATCATCAGCGCAACCGTCGGACCCACAAAGAGTGCCGCGCCAATGAGTGCCACGTAGAGAATTACCTCGAGGACTTGCATGGATTCTCCTTACGATGGGATGGCTCCCATCTTTATGACAGCCGTCGCAAAGGACGGCAAAACGGTGCAAAAGGCCTTTTGCACCACCATTGTTTGGTGCAGTCCTGCACACCGAACAAACACGATTTCTAATGGGATAGCCCATTAGAAATCGCGCTTGCGCGATTTCCCCTTGCCGATGTAACGCTAAAAGAACGAACAGCGTTCTCTTGCCTCAATCGAAAAGGCCGCTTGGGACGCCGGGACAAAGCCCAGCGCCTTCAGCGCTTGCCAACCTTCGGTTTCCGAAGGGGCTAGTTCGACGATGAGTGTCTCATCGAAGGTTCTTTGGTTTTGCCCGTCGAATACGCTGATAGGCGTTGGGTTAATGCCGTTCACGACGCAAAACGTCGCCGCGGCATCAAGCCAGTTGTCTCCTGAGAAGTCTTTTGCAATGATGCTTAGTTGCATCTCTGCGGGCATCTCGTTGGCGCTTTGTAAGTGGTCTACCGTCTGTGGCGTCATCGGGTTCTGCAGCGGGTGCACATCATCTGCATAAGTGGTAACGACCACACATGCCAGCGCGTTGCCAACAAGCCAACAGAACTCACGCGTTTCACTACCTGGCCCGCTTGCCAAGACCCTCAACGAGGCCCTAGGCGGCATAACTGCCGTGATCGCATCAACAACTGACGACAGGCTAAGCCGAAAGCTGTGTGAGAACACAATCATGGAGTTGTGGTCGTGAAATGCGCGCCTAGTTCTGCTCTGCAGATGGTATAAATCGCTTCGCGATTCGACTCTGGCATCGGCGAGTTGCCGAACGCCCGTTCGAATGCGTACACCAACGGTTGCGGGGCGGCCGCATAGTCACACGCAAGCTCTGCCCAACGGACAAGGCTACGCGTGCTGAGCACAACTTCTAACTTATCGCCACCCGTCTGTTCGTCACCGATGAACTGGTCACGAATCTTTCGAGCGACGTTCACCATGCCGGTGATGATTGCGCCGCGAATTCTGTCGTCGGGTACCGATGGTTTGAAAATCGGCGTGAGGATCTTTGTCTCTTCTTCTGGCGTTGGGTAGGTAACCCGCTGCCACCAGAATCGGTCGTTGTTCGAGATGTCCTGCTTCTTCCGACCGTTGTAAATGCCAAGGCCAGTGTCGTCATTCATGGCGACATAAATCTTGAAGCCCGGTGCGGGTTTGATCAACTCCCCCGTTGCCTCGACGTGAAACGCTTTCCCTTCGAGTACGTTGTTGATTGCCAACGTGGTCTCTGCTGAAAAATTGTTGTATTCGTCGAGGAGGATCGGTTGTCCTTCCTGCATGGCAGTCAGAAGACTACGAATGACGTACTTGAGGCCACCGTTTTCGGTGGGGTGATACCCGCCGACGAGATCTTCTGCGGTTGCTGTCCCCGTTGCGGTCAACATGTGCAGCGGTAGGCCACGGTACGCGTAGAACTGCTCGACGGCGGTAGTCTTACCGCAGCCGGCGTGGCCGCGAAAGGCCATGCCCCGATACCTCGGATTGTTCTCGAACGTGATCATGTCTCGGACAAGGTCACGCCGAAACACATAGTCCGGATGTTTCTCGGGCGTGTTCGGATGGCTGCCGTCGCCGACGGCTAGCATGACGCTTTCCGCTCCAGGAATGCCGAAAAGTTCGGTCACCGACTTCTGCGTAGGTTGCATATTGGTTCCTTTCTTCCGGGGTTAACAACCGGAGTAGTCCATCCTGCACCTGTTCCCAGCCAAAGCCGCCCATAGAACAGCAGAGGCGGAAGTTGAAAGGCAGCAGGTCAGTTGAGATGGTTTGAGTTTTGTTGCGCGGATGTTGCGCAAAACGTGGCCTAAACACCCACCGGAGCACGTCTTCACGAGCGCTTTTAGATGTGGATGTCGCAAGCGTGTGGAGCGACTCGTCAAGCAAGAGCAAATGCAACCACTTGGTTTCTTCCTCGTCGAAGCAATTTGCAAAGCGCACCTCGTCCTCGTATTGCGACCCAGAAGGGGCGGGTTTACGCTCCGTGAGGAGGTAGTCGAGTTCATCGACTATGACGGCGGAGTTATCGGCGGGCGAGGGGCGTGACGCTTGTGGGACGAGGTGGTCATACACATGCAGCCAGTCCACCTGGTCGCCAAGCTGGGCAACTGAATTGCGCACCATGTGGATCCGAAGACCCGCTTGCACCACGGCACGACGATTGCGCTTCCGAAATAGGTCGCGGAGCGCGAGCTCACGAACCTCTTTGCGCGAAATTCGAAACAACAGATGTTTGTTGCAGCACGAAGCGTAGAGACGCTTCAGCAACCTTTTTGGGAGGCCGACTTTGCGACGAGCCTCTTTGTTTGCCATGGCTACCTCCATGAAGAGGTCGGCTCATGTCCCCGTCGGGAGATGAGTCCCGACCGGGTTATGAAAGGTGTCACGAAGACACCGAGTGAAAACTTCTTAGGCCCGAAGGCTTGTGTCGCCACCGGTCATCGGCAGCCACACAAACTCACATCACTAAGAGAAGGCGCAACCGAGGAGCGCATCGCGCCCCCCTGTTGCTGGATTACATCAATTGAAGGCACCGGAACGATGACCTCTCCACAAAGACTGTTCCTTGTGGAGAGGCCATCGACCCCTAGGGGGTGATGACTTCTCTTTAGCGCGAACGCTTAGTTTGTCGCGTTTGCGATTTTTGCTTGGTTCGAGGAAGCCAAGCTGTTGACGCTGCTTACCGAGGTGGAGCCGATAACCGAATACATCAAAACGATTGCGAGAACACCAACTGCGATGAGGGCGATAGCTTTTTTCATGATGGATCTCCTTAGTAGAAAGAAAAGCCATCGTGTGATGGCGTCAAGTGAATGACGCTAATCCCCGACGGAAATTAGGTCGGGTTTATGACAACTAAGCGCAAACGCCTAGTGGTGAAAGACGCTAAGGTCTCTCGGTAAAAACTGTCGGCTGGAAGCGCAGAAACGCACTTCGCCAATCGGCAATTTTCACGAGCACTAGGGGATTTTTGCGGACGCACCACTCCTGCGAGTGCTGCTTTATGAGAACTGGCTGGCACCAGTTTGTTGCGATAGTGAGCTTTGGGCGCTCACCGCCGAAGTCAAACCTTCGGTACTACAGCGACTTGGAGGGCCGCTTTTGATGCTATTACATCCGAATTTACAGCCTACTTTTTTGCTTGTCAAGCGGCAGCCTTGTCCAATGAGGTATGAGCCTGAACGAAGGCTGTATTTCCATTGAGGTATGAGCCTGAGGCGGCAGATTTGAAGGTAAACGGGGTTGGGTTGATCATCTGGCGATGGTGATCAACATGAACGACTCAAAGCTGCGCACGATTGAACAAATCGAAGCGTTTTTGCGGGGCAGTAACCTGATCGAGTTTTCGGGCTACGGCGACGATACCGAGCGCTATGCGCATATTGGCCGGGTGCTGAAACGGTTTAGCTACCCTCAGCGCAGCAAGCGCGAACGCGGTGTGCTCAGGGCTTACCTGGAGCGCACCAGTGGCTACAGTCGCGCCCAGGTGACCCGGCTCATCAGCCAATGGCAGGCCAACGGCTGCTCTAGCAGGCCGCTGCAGAAGCGCTATGGCGCACCCAAAGTCCCGTTTGCCCGCAAGTACACGTCCGGCGATATCGAGTTGCTCGCCGAGATGGATCGCGCCAACGAGGATGTCTGTGGTCCGGCCATCGCCCACCTGCTCAAGCGGGCCTGGATTGAATATGGGGATGCCCGTTACGAGAGACTGGCCACGCTGTCGCCCTCGCACCTCTACAACCTGCGCAAGTGTGCAGGCTACAAGGCTTTGCGGGTCGCCTTTGCCAAGACCCGGCCGGTCGGTAATGCCATCGGAGTGCGCAAGGCACCGCGCCCGGAGGGGCGTGCCGGGTATGTACGCATCGACACCGTTCACCAGGGCGATCAGGATGGCCTCAAGGGGGTGTATCACATCACCTGTGTCGACAGCGTGTCCCAATGGCAAGTCGAGGCAGCGGTGCAGGGCATCAGCGAGGCTTTCCTGTTGCCGGTGCTCAACGAGGTATTGGCTCAATTCCCGTTTGAGATTTCAGGTTTTCACTCGGACAACGGCGCCGAGTACATCAATGCGAAGGTGGCCGGGATTCTGGAAAAACTACGCATCGAACAAACCAAATCGCGTTCCCGGCACAGTAACGACAATGCCTTGGCGGAAAGCAAGAATGCCAGTGTGGTGCGCAAGCACATGGGCTATGCGCACATTCCAAAGCAGCACGCCAAGCTCATCAATGCGTTCTACCAATCCGTCTTCAATCCGTGGCTCAATTGGCACCGCCCGTGCTTGTATGCCACCGAGGTCGTCAGTCCCAAGGGCAAGATCGTCAAGCGCTACCGACACAAAGATGTGAAGACGCCGCTGGAGTGCCTAGCCCAGCTCAACGAGAAAGGACTGGTCCAGTTCAAAAAGGGCATCACGCTGGAGGCGCTACAGGCTCAAGCAAGAGCAAAAACAGACCTTGCTGCCGCCAAGGACATGCAGCGGGCCAAATGGGCGTTGTTCGAACGCTTTATCCAACCCCAACGACGCGCCTGAAGCACCGTGAAGCACCACGTGTGGATAACTCACCCGCCCACACATAATCCGTGTGGACGGCCCCCGTGGGGACTGTGAGTTCCCCACACGGGATACTGACGCGCAGGCGGTGGGCGGCTCACGCCTTCGGCTGCCACCCACCGCCTGCTTGCCCAATTGTCATCCAAAAAAGCCGTTACACTTCCCGCTTCTCAACACGATCAACCCGCACCCCCCAACCGCCCAAATCCCCCCGCTTCAGGCTCATACCTGAATTGGAAAATACTGCGGCCGCAAGTAGGGTTTCGCTCACCAAGCTGGCCAGCTCTAGCTCCGCCGCCAGCGGCGATAACCCCATTTCAGTCAGAAACCCTGTTGGATGGTAGGCCCGCGGGCGTTTTATGCCATTCCCGCGCGCCGCATAGGAAATGATGAGATTTGTTCGCGCTCGGGTGACGGCGACGTAAAACAGCCGGCGTTCCTCTTCCAAGACAGCGCCCTCGCCCGGAATGACTGACGCGTCACAAGTCATCAACCACACGTTATCTGCCTCAAGCCCCTTCGAACCGTGCATCGTGTAGAGGTAAACCCCATCTTCACCCTTGTTCTTCTTGCCTGCAGCGATCGCGCGGTCCACCCTCTCGGTGATCGAGGTGCCTTTTTGGGCGAGGATGATGCTCACGCCAACTTCTAGGGTCGCAAGGGTGCTGGCACGCTTGTCTTCGTCAAGGTCGGCAATCATTGGGTTTATGGCTGCGCTGATCGAGACAATCGCCTGCTCGACGCGGCTAGAAGCCCTTCTTGCGCCGCCCATCTTGGCTTCGTTTGCCGACGCTTTTGCGGTCGCGGCTAATGCCACCCAGCGTGGAAGCAGGCTAATGAGTTCGACTAGGATCGTTCCACTCGCCGAGCCTGCGTCTATCGTTTTGGGGAGTGACGCGCCACCGCTAGTAATCCACTTGTACGGATCGTCAGCTGATGCAGCGTAGAGCGCCTCCAGAGCAATTACATCAATGCCGGCAGGCTTGAGACAATCATTGAATGCTGCACCGTTGCCTTCAGCGGCCATGAGCAAGCCAACCAAAATATTGAGCGGTCGCCGCTTCCAGATGCGCGAAAAATCAACGTTGGCTACGCGGATGTTCTTTTGGCTCAGCGTCAGGGAAAGCGCATCCAGATAGGAATTGTTACGGGCGATGACCATCCAACTGCTCTTAGGCACGGTCAGCACCTCGTCATCAGGGGCTAGCTTGGCGCACGCAGCGATCGTTGTCGCAATGTCGTTGCACTCAGCGCTGCGATTCTGGCTACAGAGAACCGTGACCGAACCGCCAAGGCCTTTCGCTGAGTACATAGGCTTGCTCACACGCTCCTGATTGTAAAGGATTAGCTTTGATGCAACGTCCAATATTTCTTTGTTTGACCGGTAATTGGTCTTTAACGTGACTTTCTGGGCAGAAAGTTCTTGGACAAACGTTGTCACGGCGCGATAACCCAAGCTCGCGCGAAATCCATATATGGCTTGATCATCATCAGCGACCGCGCAAACCGTCACGCCGGACCGCGCGTGCTCCAACACCCATTGAAGCTGAGGATCGTCGCAGTCGTGGAACTCATCGACGAGCATGAGGCTCGCATTGAGAGGCTGGATGGTTGGCGGGTCTGCGCGCATCTGTCTGACGGCCGTGATGATCAGGTCGTTTAGGTCTAGTTTGTTCATTGCCTCGAGGCGCGACTGATACAAGTTGTACACCGAAGAGGTCTCCTCGTCGGGAATCAAAGGAATGCTAATTGAACGCTTTGCGGCTTCCACCGCCATCTTGATATCGTCGCGTTTGCGAGTGTCAAAGATGCCGACCTCGCCGAGTGCCGCATTCAGCATTCGCTCTTGTTCAGCCGCATCTACAATGTTGATGCGGTAGTTTGCGCGCTTGAACTGGTAGGCGATGATTGAGTGAAAGGTGCCAACGATAATTCGACCGCGCTCGTTCTCTGTCGTGAGAATTTTGTGCAACCGCTCTCGAAGCTCCCCTGCAGCTGCTCGCGTAAAGGTGACGGCGATGACCGCACCACCGTTCTTTATTTCAGCAACAGCTTTGGGCACGATGACGCCACCAGTCTTGCCAGAGCCAGGGCCAGCGCTGACAAGAACGTGAGACGTGGCGGCTTGGGCTTGAAGCTGCTCCGCGTTGTAATTCACGTAGCTTCGCAATACCAGTTTATTCGGCTGGCGTGTCTTCGGTCTGTGCGGCCGTCTTCTGTGCAGCTTTCTTTGCCTTCTTCGCCGCCTTTTCCTCGGCCTTTCGCGCTTCTGCGACTATTTCGGTCACGGATGGCTCTGTAGGTGCGGTGGTTTGCGGCTGTGCTGCTAGAGGGCGGTCGATCGCTTCGATGACTGTACCGGTCATTGCATCCTCGGCGTTGGTGATGATGTTTTGCAACGCGTCCTGGTGGTCCACTGGAAGGGTGCCGTCGGCAGCCATGGCCTGTGCAGCACGGTCGACTTGTTCTGCGACCGCAGCGTTCTTTTTCTTGGATGCGTTCAGCACTGTGTTGTAGGCACCCTTGGTGGATGTCATCAATGCGAGTAGCTTATTCTTGAGTTCAAGCTCTAGCTTTGCTTTCTCAGTTGCTGACATCTCGCCTAAGTTGAAAAGCGCATTGGCCTGAGCCAGCACGCGGTCGATCACTTTCATCGACTCCAAATGGCGATACGCGACAGGATGAACGATGTCGACGTTCGCCTCTTTTGGCAGAGAGAACTGCGTTGTCTCGGTCACGCCGAGGGACTCACTCAACTTCGCAATTCTGGCTTCCACCTTGGCAATCGAGGCGGTCACGCCATTGACCTGCTTGAACATCAAATCTTCGGCTTTTGCTGCTAACGCTTCGCCAACGAGGACGCGTCCCAAGATCGAGACAAACCACGCGTTACGCGAGATGATGTAGAAGCCTTTGCGATAGTGGGACTGAATTAGTGGACTTTGAAAAACCTCGGTACGACGCAAGACGGCGACGTTCATTCGCTCGAGTGTCGAACGATAGACCGTGTTGGCTGCGTACGGTTTTGCAACGGGTGGTACGACTGCTGCGGCTGTTCCGCTCATGATGGCTCCTTGTCTGAAAATCACAGTAGCAATGTGCCACTTGCAGACAAAGACTCGTCATTGAAGAACTGCTCAAAAGTGTCGGATTAAACGGGTGAAATCCCTGTTTGGCGCTAGCCAGGCGTTTGCCAGCGTCACCCTTTTACCGTTGTGGACTCTCCTTGAATGACCTCGAACGATTGCTCGGGATACCATCGCTGGACAAGGTAAGCGCTGAGAATGTTTTTGACGAGAGGCGACTCTGGATCTTTGTGATACGACTTGCGGGCATGGGCGTTACGCTCGAGAAATTCAGCGATGACCGCGGACCGTTCCGCTTCGGACAGCGATTGGAAAGCGGCTTGTGCGGTCTCGGCCAGTTTCGCCGCCGCTTCGACCTCGGCAGCGCTTGTTGCCTTCATTTCCTCGACTTGTGCCTCGAACAGCTCCTGCTGTCGGGACGTCTTTGGTGCGAGTGAGGGTGTAATGCGGCGATAGTCCTCCTTCAGCGCCTTTATCAAGTAGCCGGACGGACTTGTCACTTTACCCATCTCGACGGCCGTCTCTACGACTTCGATGTTGCCAATTAGATAGTCTCTGTCATGGCTATAGTCTTGGACAAGTTGCCGCGCCTCTTTGACCTTAATGCCGAGCATCTTCATTCGCAGAACTAGAGATTCTTCTTCCGTCTTTGTCGACAATAGAGGTGCCGCCTCCGTCACTGGCGACGTACGCTTTACCTCTTCTATCTCAAACTTGATCGTCCGAACGACCCGGCCAAGTGTGTCGACAACCATCGTTATATTGAGATCGGTGTTTTGATTGATCGATTTGATCGATGGCTTCAATATCTTGCTGTTGAAAAACTTGAATTGGTCGTACACGCCTGTTGAATTGCATCGAAATCTGACCCACCAATTGCATTGAATTTTGACCCACCTGAATTGGTACGAATTTACGCTTCTTCTGTGGATATTTTTGTGGATTTCCTTTCTCGCTTGATGCGTTGA
>Ga0315907_10002780_pt1 | contig 21503 bp, 22 predicted proteins | sample LakEriMetagenome_3_FD_203525 | JGI IMG/M metagenome (GOLD analysis project Ga0315907, IMG submission 203525) | Freshwater fungal communities from buoy surface, Lake Erie, Ohio, United States - Buoy 12 MA123 | ecosystem: Environmental > Aquatic > Freshwater > Lake > Lake biofilm | place: USA...
GAAGGTCTTAGGCTTGCTCATACCCCATTCTCTCGCTCAAATCCATTCCCGTCACTGGGATTTGGGCAGATACGGGTGCGTCTGTGGAGAGGTTGCTGGGCGGTTTACGCGCAACAAGCTCCTAGGCCACCATGGACGCCCCCACCCCCCTGTTGCGCCACATCGCCCAGGTGCCCGGCATGGAGCGGGGCCGGCGACGGCTGGTGGTGCTCCTCTCCCAGCTGGGCGACTTCGACAGCCTGGAGTACGCCCAGGCCCTGGCCGGTGCCCTGCCCCTGCTGGAGAAGGCCGAGATCCGCCCGCTCGCGATCGGGATCGGAGAGGAGGCCGGCGCCGATCGGTTTTGCGCGTTCACCGGCTTGCCGCGGGAGCTTCTGCGGGTGGAGGCCACCCCCCGGCTCCATCAAGCCCTGGGGCTCAACCCCGGCCTCCAAACACCCGGGGGGGCCTGGCCGGCCCTGTTGCTGATGTGCGCGGGGGTGGGATCGCCCGGCACCTTGGCTGAGGTGCTGCGGGGCTACACGGGGGATCGCTCCGCACCCCAGCGGTTGGCCAGCCCCCTGTTTGCCCTGGCGGGCGGGGAGGGCTTCCAGCGACCCTTCGAGCTGGCCACGGTGCGCCTGCGCAACATGGTGGAGGTGCTCGGCCATTGGCGCACCTATGTGCCCCGCGACGACTTCCTCACCCAGCGGGGCGGCACCTACCTGCTGGAGCGGGACGACAGCCTGCTCTACAGCTTTCAGGATCGGGGGCTGCTGGGCTTTTCCGCCACCATGGCCCGGCCCTTGAGCTTTTTGGATCCCTATCTGGCGCCGGCTGGCTAAGCGTGGGCCATGCGGAAAACCCTCGTTCTCCTTGGCGCCCTGTTGCTGTTGATCGGCCTGCTGTGGCCCTGGATCAGCGCCAGCGGCCTGGGTCGCCTGCCGGGCGACATCTCGATCCAGCGGCCTGGCTTCAGCTTTTTCTTTCCCCTCACCACCAGCCTGTTGCTCTCGGCGGTGCTGTCGTTGGTGTTTTGGCTGGTGCTGGAGCCCTTCCGCCCCCGCGTCGACCCCTTCCTGGAGCTGGCCACAAGCCTGGCTGGGGCCTACGCCGGGCTCGGTGAGACGCGGGTGCCCGAGCGGATCGCCGCCGAGCTGGACGGTGGCGATGGTTCGGGCGAGGCGTTTGCCGCCGCGCTGGATGCCCAGCTGGAGGAGCCGCGGCGCCGCACGGGCGAGCGGGAGGCCACCGCCGTGGTGACGGTGGATCAGTTTGAGGAGCTGCTCCTGGCGGACGCCACGGCTGGCTCTGGCTCCTCCGGCGGCGGCAACGGCGGGGGCGGGGCTCGTGCCAAGGCGGATCGCTTTCTGGCGGGTTTGCGGGCGGCCCTGGCGCCAGCCAACGGCAAGTTGGTGGTGCTTGGCACCCTGCGCTCCGATTTTCTCGGCCTGTTGCAGAGCCATCCGGCCCCGCGGGAGATGCCCTTCGAGCAGCTGCTGGTGGGGCCCCTCGGGCCCGGGGCCTACACCCGCATCATCGAGGGTCCGGCCCGGGTGGCTGGGGTGACGCTGGAGCCAGGCCTGAGCGAGCGGATGGTGGCCGACACCGCAAGCGGCGATGCCCAAACGGGCGACGCCCTGCCCCTGTTGGCCTTCACCTTGCGGGAGTTGTGGGAGCCCCACCGCGGCCTCTCCCTGACCGGCTACAACTCCCTCGGCGGCCTGGTGGGCTCGGTGCGGAAGGCCGCCGACGGGGTGCTGAACGCCCGGCCCCTCAACCCAGCTCAGATGGCCGACCTGCGCCAGGCCTTCCTGGCGATGACCCGCATCAACGAGCAAAGCCAATACTGCCGCCGGCCTGCCCTCTGGAGCGAGCTGCCGCCCAACAGCCTGGAGATCCTCCAGCGTTTCGTGGCGGCCCGCCTGCTCGTATCAGGCAAAGACACCGGCATGGTCGAGGTGGCCCATGAAGCGCTGCTGCGCACCTGGGACACGCTGAAGGACTGGCTGGATGACAACCGGGCCTTCCTGCTCTGGCGCCAGCGGCTGGAGGCTTCCCTGGCGGAATACGACAGCAACGGCACCCTCCTTCGCGACCAGCAGCTCCAGGAGGCGGAGAGCTGGCGGGCCAGCACGGCCCCCGAGTCGAGGGCGCGGCAGCTGATAGACGCAAGCCTCAGGGCTCGAAAGCGCCAGCGGTTCACCCGCCGGGTGCTGGCGGGAGCCGCTGTCTCCGTGCTGGCCGCGTTTGCTGGCGGGAGCTGGTGGCAGTTGCAAGCCATCCGGGCGGCCCAGGCGGCTCAGTTTGAGGCCACGCATCGGGCTCTGGTGTCCAGCGATCCGTTCATGAGCGTGGTGTATGGCCTGGCGGCGGCCAAGCCGCTGCTGGGGGGCACCAAGCCCTGGGAGGCGGCCCAGCTGAGCCAGAGCCTGCGGGAGGCGGCGATGACCAACCTGGCGCGTTCGGCCCCGATCGCGACGGGGCAGGGGGGGGTGAGGAGCCTGATCGAGCTGAAGAACGGAGAGCTGATTAGTGGTGGCTCTGACGGGACGCTGCGGCGCTGGTCGCCCGTCCCGATCGCCCGCGCCGCCTGCGACCAGATCGATCTGGCCTCCATCCCTGCAGACACGGGCCTGGGCGCGGTGGTGAAAGCCGCAAAAGCCACTTGCATCTCTCCTGAGGTTCGTGAACTGGGCAGGCGCGGCTGGTGAGCCGCGGCGGATGATCGGCATCTGGGAAGCCAGCTCCTCGCCATACGCCCCCCGCTGGTCTCCACAGGTTGGGGATAGGTGCGGGAGATCCCCATGGCGCTGGAGAAGGGGGGGCCGATCCAAGGCATCGAAGAGTTTTTCGATCGCCACGGGCGCCCGTGGGGCGGCTCATCCGCCGCGGGTGCCGGTGACATGACGACGCTCCACCACAAGCTGTCCATCACCCGCGAGCGCCCAGCTTGAAGCTGTATGAAGGGGCCGCTGCAGTTCCGCCTCACGCCGGCTGAACCCCCACCCCCTCGGGAAGGCTGAAGACGTGTTGGCCAAGCGATCACCATGGCAGCCCCTCCAGGCGTCCAGCGAACAGAGACGGGTGACGCGACGTCGGCTTACCTCCGACGGATTGCCAAAATCCCCCTCCTCACCCCCGCCGAAGAAGTGCACCTGGGGGTTCTGGTGCAGCGCTGGCAACGGGCCTCCTCCCCCTCGCCCGTGGAGGTGCGCTCCGGCCGGCGGGCGCTGGATCGCATGGTGCGGGCCAACCTTCGGCTGGTGGTGTCGGTGTGCCGGCACAAGTTGCGGGAGGCGGCGGGGGTGGAGCTGATGGATCTCATCCAGGCCGGCAATCTCGGCCTGATCCGCGCGGTGGAGCTCTTTGATCCCAGCCGCGGCTACCGCTTCTCCACCTATGCCTATTGGTGGATTCGCCAGGGGGTGCGCCGCGCCCAGGCGGAGCAGGGGCAGATCCTGCGGGTGCCGCTGAGTGTCCGCAAGCTCGCCGGGCAGGCCCAGGCCCTGCGCCAGGCCACGCCCACCGCTTCCCTGGAAGTGTTGGCCAGCCGGCTGGGTACCGATCCCGCCCGGCTGGAGCAGGTGCTGGCCATGAGCCAGGCGGGCCGGGTGATGTCTCTCGATCAACCCCACGGTGACGACGATGAGGGTCAGCTGCTGGATGTGCTCAGCGATGGCCGGGAGCTCCAACCGCGGGACGACTATCGCTGGCTGCACCGGGGCCTGGCCCGCCTGAGTGTTCAGGCCCGACGGGTGTTGGCCCTGCGCTACGGCGAGGAGCCCCGCTCCCTCAGCCAGGTGGCCCACTGCATGGGCCTCACCAAAAGCACCGTGCAGGGGCTGGAACAGCGGGCCCTGCGGGATCTGCGGGTCTGCCTCCAGCCCGGGGGCCGCCGGGAGATGGGCCTGTCGCTAAGCGCTTGAGGGCTGCCGCCACCAGCGCCAGCCCTCCACATTGATCAGCAGGCCGAGCCCCAGCAGCACCACCATCAGAGCCACCTGGTCGCCGCGGGAATCGGGCACCAGGATGTCGGCGATCAGGTGGGGCACATTGGTGATCGTGTAGACGACACTCAGCCAGAAGTGGGCGCGGCGCCACCAGCGCCAGCGACCCGCCGTGGCCGGGTCGCTGGCGGTCCAGGTGATCAGCAGGATCGCCAGCAGCGGAATCAGGAAGTAGATCAGCATCCCCCAGAACACCAGCGATAGGCGCTCTGGCTTGACGTGGCTCTCGATCTCGGGCGAGAGCCCATGGAAGAGGGGCATCAGGCCCAGATCCACGTGGAAGAGCATGGCCAGTAGGTAGGTCAGCCAGAGCTGCCGCAGGCGCAGGGCATGGTCGATGGGGGTGGGCACAGGCTTAGCCGGGGAGGGTGACGAATTCCTCCGCCACCGAGGGGTGGAGCGCCATCGTGCGGTCGAAATCGGCCTTGGTGGCGCCCATCCCCAGGGGGATCGCCGCCATCTGAATGATCTCCGCGGCGTGTTCCCCCACCATGTGGCAGCCCAGCACCCGCCCGCTGGCGCGCTCCACGATCAGCTTGAGCAACACCTTCGGATCCCGAGCGGGCAGGGCCTGGCTCATGGGCCTGAAGCGGGCCCGGTGCACCTCGATGTCCTCCGCCCCGTGCCGCGCGATGGCCTGTTCCTCGCTGAGCCCCACGCTCGCCAGCTCCGGCTGGGAAAACACGGCGCTGGCCACCAGGCTGTGATCCACTTGCCGCGGCTTGCCGCCATACACCGTGTCGGCGAAGGCGCGGCCCTCATCGATGGCCACCGGTGTGAGACACACCCGCTCGGTGACGTCGCCCACGGCATAGATGTGAGGCACGTTGGTGCGCTGGTCGGCGTCCACCGGGACGCGGTGGCCCTCCACGGCCACCCCGGCGGCCTCCAGGTTGAGGCCCTTCAGGAAGGGCCGCCGGCCCGTGGCGAGCAGCACGCCGCCGCAGGGGATCGATTCGCCACTTTGGGTGGTGACCGTGAGCTCCCCGGGGGTGCACTGGCCGCTGATCGCCGCGGGGGAGTGGGCGAAGCGGATCTCGATGCCGTCGGCCTCCATGGAGGCGCGCACGGTTTCGCTGGCTTCCCGGTCGAAACCCCGCAGCAAGTGGTCGCCGCGCACGAGCTGGGTCACCCGTACCCCCAGCCCATGGAGGATGCAGGCAAATTCGCAGGCGATGAAGCCCGCCCCCACCACCACCATCTCCTCCGGCAGCGCCTCCAGCTCAAACATCTCGTCGCTCACCCAGCCCAGGTGGGCGCCGGGGATTTCTGGCCGCTGGGGCCGCCCCCCCACGGCGATCAGGAGGCGCTCGGCCTCCAGCTCCCGTTCGCCGCCGTCGGCGGCGGTCACGCTGACGCGATGGGGGCTCACGAAGCGGCCCCAGCCCCGCGCCAGCGTCACCCCGGCTTTCTCCAGAAAACCGATGTGAAGCCCGTTGAGCCGATCCACCTCGGCGCGGGTGTTGGCGAGCAGGCGGGAGGCGTCCAGGCGGGCGTCGCCCAAATCCCAGCCATAGCTGGCGGCGTCCGCGAGCAGGTGGCGGTAGGCCGAGCCGTACACCAGCAGTTTTTTGGGCACGCAGCCGCGGATCACGCAGGTGCCCCCCACCCGATCCCCCTCCACGATGGCCACGGAGGCCCCGTGGGCGGCGGCCCGCTTGGCGGCGGCGAGCCCCCCGGAACCGGCGCCGAGCACGATCAGGTCAAAGCGTTCAGCCATGGGTTGGGGGCAGAGGCAGAGGGCGAAAGGGGGAGATGGGGTGTCCTGGTCTCAGTCTGTCAAAGCTTCCCCACCAGGGGGCTTGCCGATCGGGGCTCAGGATGCCGTGGCCCGCTCAAGCGGATAGCCCTCGGAGGCCCAACGGCTCAATCCCCCGCGCAGATTGGCCACCTGTCGCCGACCGGCCTTGAGGAGTTGCTGGGTGGCCAGGGCAGAGCGGCTGCCGGAATGGCACACCACCACCAGGGGCTGGTGGCTGGGGATCTCCTCCATGCGGGCCTCCAGCTCCCGCAGGGGGATCCAGAGGCTGTGGCTCACCCGCCCTTCGGGCCCTGAGACCTCCTCGGCGGAGCGCACATCCAGCACGGTGAGGCGCTCCTGGTGGGCCGCGACCCAGGCGGGGGTGAGTTCCGGAAGTCCGGCATAGCTGCGCTCCAGGGGGGCCCAGCTCTCCACGCTCGCGGGGGTGCGGGGTTGGCCCGAGCGCAGGTTGGCGGGGAGGGCCTCGGCGATCTTGCCGGGGTGGGGCAGCTTCATGGTTTCCATGTGGCCCACGAAGTCGCGCTCGGTGGCGGTGCCGCCCAGGCGGGCGTTGAACAACTTTTCTTCCACCACCGAGGTGACGCCGCGGCCGGAGTAGTCGTGGCCCGGGTAGAGCAGGCAGGCCTCGGGAAGGGTGAAGATTTGCTCGGTGATGGAGTGCCAGAGGATGTGGGCATTGCCTTGCTGGAAATCACAGCGCCCGCAGCCCCGCACCAGGAGGGCATCGCCGGTGAAGGCGAGCGACTGGTCGTCGAGCACGTAGGTGAGGCAGCCATCGGTGTGGCCTGGGGTGCCGCGCACCGCCAGGAAGCGACCGCCGAAGGCCACGTGATCCCCGTGCCGCAGGGGCAGGCTCACGTTTTCGGCCCTGGCCGCGGCGGCCAGGCCAATCGCGCAGCCGGTGTCCAGGTGCATCAGCCAGCTGCCGGTGATGTGATCCGCGTGGGCGTGGGTGTCGATCGCGGCCACCAGATCGATGGCGAGCTCGTGGATCAAGGCCAGATCACGGTCGTGTTGCTCGAACACCGAATCGATCAGCACCCCCTGGCGGCTCTCCCCATCGGCCAGCAGGTAGGTGAAGGTGCCGCTCTCGGCGTCGAAGAGTTGGCGGAGGAGCAGGGAGTGACCACCGGCGGCGGCCACCAGGGACACCAGGGGTTCAGGAGCAGTCGGAGGAGCTAGGGACATGACAGAACCTAGACAGCTGATCTGACGCTAAGCGCCTTTGGCCGCGACATTCCCTTGGTGGCCGGCGGCCCCGCCCCAACCGTCCGCGGAGCGGTGGATGCTCACGGAGCGGTGGATTCAGGGCAGCAGATCAAAGCGATCGGCGTTCATCACCTTCCCCCAGGCGGCCACGAAGTCGGCCACGAATTTCGCGGCGCCATCGTTTTGGGCATACACCTCGGCGATGGCCCGCAGCTGGGAGTCGGAGCCAAACACCAGATCCACCCGGGTGCCGCTCCAGCGCGGGGCGCCACTGCCGCGGTGGCGCCCCTCGAACAGCTCGCCGGTGTCGGTGGTGGGGCTCCAGGTGGTGGCCATGTCGAGCAGGTTCACGAAAAAGTCGTTGCTCAACACGCCGGGCCGCTCGGTGAACACCCCATGGGGGCTGCCATCGGTGTTGGCGCCGAGGACCCGCAGGCCACCCACCAGCACGGTCATCTCCGGCGCACTCAGCCCCAGCAGCTGGGCCCGATCCACCAGCAGGTGTTCCGCCGGCACGCTCATCGGCCCCTTTTGCCAGTTGCGGAAACCATCGGCCTGGGGCTCCAGCACGGCAAAGGAGGCCGCATCGGTCTGCTCCTGGCTGGCATCCATGCGGCCGGGGGTGAAGGGCACCTCCAGCGGCTGCCCGGCGGCGGCGGCCCCCTGCTCCACGCCCACGCCACCCGCCAGCACGATCAAATCGGCCAGCGAGATCCGCACCCCATCGGCGCGGGAGGCGTTGAACGCGCCCTGAATCCCCTCCAGCACCCCGAGCACCCGCCCCAGCCGCTCGGGCTGGTTCACGGCCCAGCTGGCCTGGGGCGCCAGGCGCACCCGGGCGCCATTGGCCCCGCCGCGCTTGTCGGAGCCGCGGAAGGTGGAGGCCGAGGCCCAGGCGGTGGCCACCAGCTCAGCGGTGGTCAGGCCAGAGGCCCGCACCCGGGCCTTGAGATCGGCGATGGCGGCCCCATCCACCAGGGGGTGATCCACTGGGGGGATGGGGTCTTGCCAGAGCAGCTCCTCGGCGGGCACCTCGGGACCCAGGTACAGGCCCTTGGGGCCCATGTCCCGGTGGGTGAGCTTGAACCAGGCGCGGGCGAAGGCGTCGGCAAACGCCTCGGGGTGCTGGTGGAAATGGCGGGAGATGGGCTCGTAAAGGGGATCAAAGCGCAGGGAGAGATCCGCCGTGGTCATCATTGGCGGGTGCTTGAGCCCGGGGATGTGGGCGTCGGGGATCAGGTGCTCCTCGCGGCAGTCCTTGGCCTGCCACTGCCAGGCGCCGGCTGGGCTTTTGATCAGCTCCCACTCGTAGCCGAAGAGCATGTCGAAATAGCCCATGTCCCAGCGGTTGGGGTGGGGTTTCCAGGCGCCCTCGATGCCGCTGGTGGTGGTGTCGGCCCCCTTGCCGCTGCCGTGGTGGTTGTGCCAGCCCAGCCCCTGCTCCTCCAGCGGTGCCCCCTCCGGCGCCGGCCCCACCAGCGCGGCGCTTCCGGCCCCATGGGCCTTGCCAAAGGTGTGGCCGCCGGCGGTGAGGGCCACGGTTTCCTCATCGTTCATCGCCATGCGGGCGAACGTCTCGCGCACGTCCCGGCCGGAGGCCACGGGGTCGGGCACCCCATTGGGACCCTCTGGATTCACGTAGATCAACCCCATCTGCACCGCCGCCAAGGGCTGCTCCAGCTGACGCTCGCCGCTGTGGCGCTCATCGCCGAGCCAGGTGGTTTCGTTGCCCCAGAAGATGTCTTCCTCCGGCTGCCAGATGTCGACCCGGCCGCCGCCAAAGCCGAAGGTGCGCAGCCCCATGGATTCGAGGGCGCAGTTGCCGGCCAGGATCATCAGATCGGCCCAAGAGATGGCGTTGCCATACGTTTGTTTGATCGGCCAGAGCAGGCGGCGGGCCTTGTCGAGGTTGCCGTTGTCGGGCCAGCTGTTGATCGGCGCAAAGCGCTGGTTGCCGGTGCCGCCGCCGCCCCGGCCATCGGCGGTGCGGTAGGTGCCGGCGCTGTGCCAGGCCATGCGGATGAACAGCCCGCCGTAGTGGCCCCAATCCGCCGGCCACCACTCTTGCGAGTCGGTCATCAGGGCGAGGAGGTCGCGCTTGAGGCCCTGGAAGTCGAGCTGGCGGAAGGCCTCGGCGTAGTTGAAATCGGCTCCGAGGGGATTGGCGGTGGGGCAGTGCTGGCGCAGGATCGCCAGGTTGAGCCGCTGGGGCCACCAGTCGCGCGGGGAGGGGCCCCGCCCCGCCACCGCCATCGGGGCGCCGCCGTGGCCGCTGAAGGGGCAGGTGCCGAGTTCGGTCATGGCGGGAAGGGCTGGGCCGGAGGGATCGCTCAGACCGTAGGCAGGCCGGTGGGGGGAGATCCGGTGGGGTCACAGTCTGTTGCGGGTGGTTGGCTCAGGGCGTGGCGGGGGGATCCAGTGGCGTGCTGGCTCTCCTGACGTACCATCCGGCTTGCCATCGAGTTCCACCTCCAGCACTTTCGGCACCGCCGGGCCCAGGAGCAGCGGCCTCTGGAGGAACGCCACCGACAGCGATTGGTGAGTTGCCGCGCTTTCGCCCTCTTGTGCGGCATCGGTATGGCTACCGATTGCGACCAAAATCTGTGGAGCGACCGCAGGCCCTTGCCATTGACCTTTGGGATCTCGTGCGTGGGGAACGGGAGGCGTTAACTGGTGAATGAAACATGGACGGGTGGGAGAGGCGTCAACTTTCCTGACAGAGGGGGCCCGTCCCGTGTGTGTAAACAACAGCTCTGTGTTCAGACGACGAGACTGAGGGGTATGGCGAAAAACCGTTGCAAGGTGCAGGTGATCGCCGCGTTGACCAATCTATTCCTGGCTCGTAGACTTTTGTTCAAACCACTGTAGACGAGGGGCTGGTACGTTCAACTGGCTTGAGCAAGGCCAAATGATTAGACAGAAATGGTTGAAACTTGTCGAAATCGCACTCGGAGCATGTAAGGCAGTTGAGATTGAACCATTTAAGCTCCCTGTGGGCTCTGAAGGCGTATTGACCAGAGCTTCCTTGGCCGTGAGCTCCAGCACCGCTTCCAGATTGACCTGGCACGCCCGCTCGAATGGTTCCGGTGTCAGTCGCGGATCCCAGGGCGAAGGAAGAGACCGGCTCAAGCTTGGAGGGCTGATCGAGCAGGGGCTGGCCCCGCGGTCGCGCCTGGCCGCCGCCCCATCCCCCGCCCTTGTGTCTCTCGGTGGCAATCCCTATCTCCTCGGCTGACTCCTCCACACTCCGTCTTGGTCTAATACCCATTGGTTCCGTTTGGACAATGGTTTCCACCCAGTAGCCTCACAGAGCACCGCTAGCAAGCCAAGAGCCCCACCCACGAGTGAAAGAACAATCGTGATGGCATAGCCCGTGGCCCTGGAACCGTTCAGCTCCAATCGCGATACGCGAGGATCCTCTGGAAGGTAACGCACATCCACAAATCGGACTCCATCCAGAGCTTCGTAGAGATAACAACCCACCAATTGCTGTTTGTGGAACTGGGTATGGGCCTTCGGCTCCGAAAGCAAGAAGCGATAGGAAACGTGGCAGGTCTCGTTATACACGTCCATCCTTCGGTCGGTAAGTGATCCTGTGATGAGAATGCCCTCTTTAGAGAGTTGCGTCTCCTCTTGCCAGGAACGCAGGCTGTTGAGGAAGCCGTTGACACAGCCCAGGAAGACACAGGTAAACACGATGAGGCACGAAAGATCCCCTTTCTTGGATGGACCAAAGGCTGGCGGCAACGGATCGGGATTGGGCATGGCTTCACCAGCGGTTGTTGTCTCTATGGATACGGAGGCCAGCGCGTGATTCAGTGCTCTTTGCCCCTGGGATGGGTGCCTGAGTCCCATCCAGTGGCGGACATTTCCTGGGGCCCCAGACCCGGAGTGGCCGGGGCGAGCTGCCCACAAACTCCGTGCCGGGATCCTCTTCCAGACAATCCTCGATCCCAGGTGGCGGATCGTTCAGGCCTGTATGGCGTGATCATGGAAGCTTGGGTCAATGGCGTCTCCACCCGCAGGGTCGACGCCCTGGTGAGTGCCATTGGCATGGATGCCGGCATGTCCCGTTGGAAGGCCGGTCGCATCTGTCAGGGCCCCGGTGTCCATGCCGATGGCCGCCGAGAGCCGCCCGGCCTCGGTGGGCGATAGCGAGAGTGAGCCCCTCTGGAGAGAGTTCCTGGTTGGCCTCAAACAGCCCGGCCTGGCTGGGGTGCGACTGGTGATGTCGGACGCGCGCGTGGGAATGACTCAGCCAACTTGGGTGCCCTCAACTGGAGGGCTAGGACCCTCGCTGGTTCGCGGAGGGTTGCCGGCCCCCGCCACCGGCTCCATCCGCCCCTCCACCTGCACCTGATGGGGATAGGGAATCTCAATCCCCTGTTCCTTGAAGGCTCGCCAGATCGCCTCCTGCACGGCGCTGCTGATGCAGGTGTTGTCGAGGGCGCTGGCGATCCAGAAGCGCAGGGCGTATTGGATCGCCGAATCGCCGTAGCTCAGCAGGAACGCCTGGGTCGGGGGCGAGGGCAGCACCCCCTCCACGGCGGCGGCGGTGCGCTCCAGCAGGGCGATCACCTCCGCGGGGGGATGGTGGAAGGCCGCTCCGATCGCCACCTGGCAGCGCCGCAGGGAATCGGTGTGGGTGTACGTGACTGTGGCGTTGGTGAAGAAGGTTTGGTTGGGGATCAGCAGCTCCGCGTTGTCGCGGTCGCGCCAGAGGGTGGCGGCCCTTGGGCCCAGGCCACGCACCTGGCAGGCCTCCCCATCCACGATCAGCACGTCGCCGGGGCGCACCGAGCCCTCCACCAGCAGCCACAGCCCGCTGATGAAGTTGGACACCACCTCCTTGATGCCAAAGCCCACCCCCACCGACAACCCCCCGGCCACGGCCACCAGGGCGGTGCGATTCACTCCCAGGCGCTCCAGGATCCAGAGAAGTCCCAGGCCCACCACGGTGTAGTGGAGGATCACGGCCATGGCCCGCCGGCTGCCGTCGCTGATGCCGAGAAAACGCTGGGCCAGCCAGGCCACCGCCGCCGTCGGGGGCTCCATGCCCATCACCAGCACATAGAGCAACAGCAACGACCGCAACAGGGACCCGAGGTTGACGTTGCTGCCCACCCAGTCGCCGATGGGCGTCAGCCCCAAGACGACCGGGTTGTCCACCAATCGCACCAGGAGCATCAGCGCCCCCACCAGATAGAGGGGCCGCACCAGGCGGGTGGTGAGCACATGCACCGGCCGCGCGCCGATCAGGGGCGTGAGCGCCGCTGGCAGCTTCTCCAGGGCCATCCAGCCGCTGATGATGCCGGTGAGGATCCCCAGCAGGGCAAAGGGCCGCCCCAGCAGGGCCAGCAGGCCCGTGAGTCCCCCCAGCAGCAACAGGGCCATCCCCCGCCGCCAGCCGCGCCGCTGGCGAGCCTCCCGTGGCGCCAGCCGCGCCCCCAAGGCTCGCACCAGCAGAACCACCAGGGGAATGGCCAGCAGCTGAGCCAGCACGGGCCCGCGGCTGAGGATGCCCCACCAGCCGGTGATCTCTTCCAGAATCTCGTTCATGGCCCCCGCCTCTTCGCCTGGATCGTCTCCACCAGCCCATCCATGGTGGCTTCCGCGTCCAGGTCGCCGTAGAGGTAGCGGCTCAGCAACCGCCCGATCGCCGCTCCATCCAGGTCGCCCTGTTCAAACATCGCCTGGCCGTTCCCCTTCCCCCTCCGCATGTGGGCCTGGGCCATGGCGAGCAGGCGCAAGGTCCCCTTGCGACCCTCCGGCAACCGTAGGGAGCCCAGCATCGGCAACACCTCTTCCCGCCGTGAGACCAGCGCGCGCTGGGTGAGGGGGGTGAGCACGAACCGGGCGAAGGCCTCCGCCACCTCCGCTTGGGATGGGCTGGAATCGCGGCCGAAGGCCAGCACCCTCTGCCGGCTGAGGGGGGTGGGGGGGCCGCCCGGTCCGCCGGGCAGGGGAGCCACCCCCAGGTGGGTGCCCAGCTCCTCCCTCAGCCGGGCGAGGTGGGTGCTGCGGCAGCTGGTCCAGTCCAGCTGGCCCTGGCCCAACTCCTTGATCAGCTGGCTCTGGGACACTTGAAAGGTGAGTGCCGGCACCTGATCCGCCTCTTTCAGCCAGGCCAGCCAGCGGCCCAGCGCCGCCCGCCGCTGGGGGGTGGCGGGTTGGCCGGCGAAGAGCTCCTCCACGGGTTGGGCCACCCCGAGGCTGCCGAAGGTCCAGGCCAGATTGAAGCCATCCAGCGGCAAGCCCACCCGCACCCCCTGGCTCGAAAGGCGCATCAGGCTGGCCAGGTCGGCGGGTGACTGGCGCAGCCGGCGCCGATCGAAGCAGGCCAGCTGGGGCAGCACCAGCACGGGCAGGCTGGTGAGCTCCCCGCTGGAGGTCTGGAAGCGACGCACCTCGCTCGGGTCGAGCTTCTGGAGCAGGGTGTCGGGGATCCGCACGGCACGGCTGAGCCCCGCTCGCCGCAGGTCGGCGGCGGTGGTGTTGTTGATGAACAGGAGGTCGGGTCCCGTCCCGGCCTTGGCGCGCAGCCGCACCTCAGCGAGGATCCGCTCCTCTGGAAACAACTGCAGCTGCACCCGCGCCTGGGGGTGAATCACCCGAAACTCCCGCAGGCTGGAGCTCAGCCGTTCCCGTAGGGCCTCCGTGAGCTCGGTGTCGATGGTTTCATCACTGGGGATGCCCATGGCCAACACGATCTGGCCCCGCGGCTCGTCGCTCTGGCCCCGCCGCCCCCGCGGGCCCGGGGCCTCGCATCCCCCCACTCCCCCACCCACCCACGCCACCAGGGCCGCCCCGGCCAGCCGGCGGCGCAGGCAAAGGAGCATCCGCCCCTCAGCTCTCGGGGTAGAGCAGGTCGTTGAGTTCGTCCTCATCCACGTCATAGACCCGGGCCAGGGTGGTTTCGATGGCGCTGGTCACCACGTCGGGCAGGAAGCGCATGGCATTGAAGGCATCCTCAGCGATCTCGTCGGTGAGCAGCTTCTCGCCGCCCAGCTTCTCATCGTTGATCACGGCCATCACCCAGCTCTGGTAGGCGGTGACAAGGTCGGCAAACTCGAGCTCCGGGTCGTTCAGATCCAGGGCCATCGGGGGCGTCTCCATGGACGTTGCCTCCGCAGTCTGCCCAAAGGTGGGCCCCGCGGCAGGCTGGACGCTGTGTCCCTGACCCGCGTGCCCGACGCCCCCTCCTGGCAGGCCAGCCTCTTTGACCTGGCCATCACCTCCCTGGTGCGTCAGCACCGGGAGAGCTTCGCGCCGCTCTGGACGGTGGACAGTTGGGCCAAACTGCTCATCTGGCTGGCCCTCAGCTGTGGCTGCCCCACCGATCAGGCCTCCATGGAGAGCTTCGCCGCGGCGCTGCCCCCCGCCCTCACCGGTCGGATGCGGCGGGTGTTTTTCGGGCGGGAGCTGGAGGAGCTTCACCTGCGGCTCCTGGCCGATCCGGCCGAGGCGGAGGTGCTCGCCCTTCCTCTCGACGCCTCGGGGGAGACGCTCCAGGTGGCCCGGGTGGCTGAGGCCCTGGAGCGGGTGGGTCTCAGCCACAGGGTGGCGCCCCCCGAGCGCTGGTGCCACCATGAGGACCTCATCGCCCTTCCCTGGCGGCAGGAGGATGGATGCGGCTGATCGGCGAGTACCACGACCGGGGCTATCAGGCCCTGGCCGATGGGGTGATGGGATTCTTCGATCGCCGCCAGGATCTCTGGCGCTCCGGGGTGGCCTTCGGGGGCGACGCTGGCGGCCCCCCCGCCAAGGTGTCCACCGACATCAGCCTGGTGGCGATGGATCGCTCCGATCCGGAGGCCCATGGGCTGGCCGAAGCCCTCTTGCGGGGGGTGTCCGTGGGCCTGAAGCGCTGGCTGGCGGAGCGCCCCCTGTTCCTGGAGTGCTGCCCCGAGCGTTCCCTCTTCGTCTGCCCCCTGTTCAACCTGCAGCGCTACGCCCCCGGCGAGGGCTTCCACAGCTGGCATTGCGACTGGAGCCTGGAGAACGAGGCCACCGAACCCCATCGCCGCGTGCTGGCCTGGATCCTCTACTGCAACTCCCTGCCGGAGGGCGGCACGGAATTTCACTGGCAGGAGCGCCATGTGGAGGCTGAGCGGGGCAAGCTGCTGATCTTTCCCGCCGGGCTCTCCCACATCCATCGCGGGCGGGTGAGCCAGGAGCACGGCAAAACCATCGCCACCGGCTGGATCAACGCCGGCACGATGGAGGGGTTTCTCCAACGGCTGGCCTCCGCCGCCTAGGGCCCGCCGCCCTCCTCCAGGCCCGTGCCCGTGGGCACGATGAGCCCCTCCAGCCGCTGTCGCAGCTCGTCCGTGAGGTCGGCCACGGCCCGCCTGCGGTCGGCCCGATAGGCCTCCAGGCGCCCATCGATCACGATGGGGGTGTCGACGCTGATCCGCGCCCGCCGGGGGCCCAAGCGGGGCCGGTTCGCGGGGGAGACGCCGAGAAGACGGCATCGGGTGTCCCACAGCAGCAGCAGGGTGTCGGCGAAGCGTTCCTGGCTGGGGCGCTCATGCACGTAGGAGCCGCTCACGTCGACGAAGGTTTCCACCAGCCGCATGTGCCACAGCCGCCGCTCGGTCTCCTCCGCCAGCCGGTCGGCCAGGCCCCGCTCCAGCCGGGAGCGGCCGACCCCTCCGTTGGCCGGATGAATCCGCTCCCAGCCGGCCTGCTCCAGGCGGCGGCAGCGGCTCCCCAGATCGCCCCGGGGTTGGAGACCGAAGGAGTCTTCCACCACCCGCAGGGCGGTCTCCAGCAGGCGGCGCAGCCGCTCAGCCAGGGCCCGTTGCCCCTCCTCCCCGGGGGGCAGGGGCAGGGGCTCCGGCAGGGGCTGGTGGTACGCGTCGCGATAAAACGCCTCCATCAGGGTGAGCAGCCGTTCGGCAAGGGTGAACAGGCGGCCGTACAGACGGTCGTACCGCGTGCTGTGGCTGGGATCGCCGGGGAGCCCCGCCACCTCCTCCAGCTCGCTGAGCAGGCCCTCGATCGCGGGCCACGCCGGTTGGCTGAAGGTGTATTGCAGCCCGATGGGCAGCAGGGTCATCTGGTCTGGGCGGCCCGCTTTGCGCAGGTCGTCCGCGGTCCAGAAGGCCAGCTGGGCCGCGCCGGGTTCGAGGGGACTGACGATTTCGTTGTGGCCATTGGTGGCGCCCTCTGGCGCCACCGCCAGGGGATAGGGGCCATCCAGCAGGAGCCGCCGGGCGGTGCGCAGGGCGGGGGCGTCCAACTTGCCCCTCTGGATCGAGCATCCCCCGAGGTGGCACAGCAGCCACCCCACCGACGCGCCGGCCCAGAGCGGGATGCCCCGGTCGTAGAGGAACTGGGCGTGGGGGGCCGGTCGCAGGCGCGCGCCCCGGAGCCTGGCCTCCCGGGGCAGGGCGCGCCAGAAGAGGTGGGCCATGGAGGCCGGGTCGTCCAGGCTGGGATGGCGGAAAGCCACCAGCAGCCGGCTTTCCCCCGCCTGAAACCGCGCCATGGCCTCCAGGAGCCGCTCGGGGTGGCGCACCTCCACCTGGCTGATCTGGCTCCGCCGCCGCAGCCACAGCGGCAGCAGCCAACGGCTCATGGCCAGCACCCGCCCATCGAGGCGCGGTGGCAAAAACTCCAGGGGGGGCTCGGCGGGCATGCCTCAGGGTTAGCAGCGGCCCGGTCCAGATGAAGATCTCCCACGACCCGCCGCCAGCGGGGATGACGGTGGGGGGATGGGTGGCCATGATCCCCACAGCCGTCGCGGATTCCGCTTGCCCCAGCCCTCGAAGCCTCTCCAGAGCGAGGCGGCCCCCCTCCCTCCCTCGCCCACGCGCCGCTGGTCGCGCCTTTTGGCCCCAACAGCCCGCAAAGCCCTGCCCCTACTGGCGGCGCTGGGTCTGGCCGGTGCCCTTTCGGCTCCCGCCGCCCGGGCGGAAACGGTGGTGGAGCGGGCCGCCCGCACGGGGGTGATCACCATCGGCACCCGCACCAACCTCATCCCCTACGCCTATGTGGATGACAAGGAGCAGCTGGTGGGGGTGTCGGTGGATGTGGCCCAGCGCATTGCCCGGGAGGTGTCGCGCTACCTGCAAAAACCCGTGCGGCTTGAGTTTCGCCCGGTGGCGAACAACGACGCCCTTTACAAGATGGTGAGCCAGGGGGAGGTCGACCTGGCCTGCGGCATCCCCTTCACCTGGCAACAGGAGATGGTGGTGGATTTCAGCGTGCCCTTCAGCCTTTCCGGCATTCGCCTGCTCACCAAGGGGGGGGTGAAGGCCTCCCCCGAGGCCCTGGCGGGCAAGCGCATCGGCGTGATCCCTGGCTCCTTGGGAGAGGCCACGATTCGCGCCCTGCAGCCGGCCGCCGTGCGGCTGCCCCAAAAGGATCTCGAAACCGGGGTGGCCGCGGTGATCGCTGGCCGCCTGGATGGCATGGCGGGGGATTCGATCCTGTTGGCGGGAGCGCTGCAGCCCTACGCCAAGGGATTCAAGAGCACCCAGGTGTATGAGCTGGTGCCGCGGGAGGCCTACGGGCGTTACGCGGTGGGCTGCATCGTGCCGGAAAACAACTCCACCTTCCGCAACCTGGCCGACCTGGCCATCGTGGGACTCCTCCAGGGCTATCTGGATGACGATCCGGCCTCGGTGGCCGCGGTGAATCGCTGGTTTGGTCCCCAGGGCATCGTGCAGCTGCCGGGAGACATGGTGCGCGCCTATTTCGAGGCCGTGTTGCTCACCCATGAGCGGTTGGCGCCTGGCGCCGCCCCCGCCGGGCCCGCCGCTCCCGCCGCCCCCGCCGCCCCCGCCGCCCCCGCCGCCCCCGCCGCCCCCGCCGCGGCTCCGACCCGTCCCTGAATCCCCTCCCATGCCCCTGTCCCGTTCCGCTGGCCTGCTGGCGTTCCTGCTGGCCCTGCCCCCCCTGGCCCTGGTGGCGCCCCCGGCCGCCGAAGCCGCCGCGACGGCGGCCGCTCCCCAGGCCAGCCCGGCTCCAGGCGAGGCCATGGAGGCCCGGCTCCGGCGTTTGTCAGAGGCCATTCGCTCTCGCGCCGAACACCTTCCCGCCGATCAGCGGGGAGCCGTGGAGGGCGAGCCCTGGCTGGCGGCCGGGGCCTGGGGGAACGGACGAGGCCGCGGCTGGGTGAACCGGGGCTGGCCCAATCGGGTCCAAGGCGGCTCCTATTACGGCCGTCCGGTGTGGGCCAACTTCCGGCCGGGTTGGGGCAACTTCCGCAATGGCCCTGGCTTCCTGAATTGGTAGCCAGCCGCGCCATGGAGCTCAGCTCGCCCGCTTCCGTCGGGCCCCTGGAGTTGTTGGTGGTGCAGGCCACGCCCTATTGCAATCTGGATTGCGATTACTGCTACCTGCCGGATCGCCACGACCGCCGGCGGTTGGATCCGGCCCTGCTGGATCCCATCCTCGACCTGGTGTTGAGCAGCCCGTATGTGGCGGAGGAGTTCACGCTCCTGTGGCACGCGGGGGAGCCGCTGATGGTGCCGCCCGCCTTCTACGACGAGGCGAGCCGCCGCATCGCCGCCGCCCTGGCGCGCCATGGCCGCGGGGAGGTGCGGGTCAGCCAGGCGATCCAAACCAACGCCACGGTGATCGATGAGCGCTGGTGCGCCTGTTTCGCCCGCAACGGCATCCAGGTGGGCGTGAGCCTCGATGGGCCCGCCTTTCTCCATGACGCCCACCGCCGCACCCGCGCGGGGCTGGGCAGCCATGCCGCCACCATGCGGGGCATCGCCCAGCTGCAACGCCACGGCATCCCGTTTCAGGTGATCAGCGTGCTCACCGCCGCCGCGCTCGACCATCCCGACGCCCTCTTTGCGTTTTTTGTGGAGCACGGCATCGGTGATGTGGGCTTCAACATGGAGGAAACGGAGGGCGCCAACCGCCTCTCCAGTCTGGATCAGCCGGGGCTGGAGGCCCGTTGGCGGGCCTTTCTGGAGCGCTTCTGGGACCTCTGCGCCAGCCATCCGGGCGCCTTGCGGCTGCGGGAATTTGAAACCCTCTGCGGCCAGGTGGTGGGCGAGAGCCGCATGGACCACACCGACATGAACCGGCCGTTTGTGATCCTCAGCGTGGACGTGGAGGGCCGCTTTTCCACCTTCGATCCCGAGCTGCTGGGGGTGCGCGCCGAGCGCTATGGCGACTTCGCCCTGGGCCAGGCGGGCCGAGACAGCCTGGAATCGGTGCTCACCACCGCCGCCTTCCAGCGCATCGCCGCCGACATGGCCGCCGGCGTGGAGGAGTGCCGCCGCACCTGCGACCACTTCGCCCTGTGCGGCGGCGGAGCCGGCAGCAACAAGTATTGGGAGAAGGGCACCCTGGCCTGCGCCGAAACCCAGGCCTGCCGCTGGCGGGTGAAGGTGATGGCCGATGTGGTGCTCTCCGGGCTGGAGCGGTCGCTGGGGTTGGGGGTTCCCGGGCAACCCTGAGGCGCCATCCCCTTCAGGCGCGCGCCCCCGGATGGCGCTACAACCTGATCAGCGCCCCGCGATCATGGTTGTCCTCCGTCGCCGTTTGGCTTTCGGCCCGCCGCCACGCACCCGCGCCCTGCCTTGGGCGCTCGCCCTCCTGGCCCTGAGCCTTCCGGTTTGGGGGTGGCCAGCGGCCTGGGGGAAGGACAGCAACAAAACCATGTGCTGCAGGACCTCCGGGGGGACCCGTGGCACTTGCCTCAATCTCTGGGCCCATCTTGTGCCTCCCGGCAACAGGGTGCATCCCGGGGCCAGCCGCGTGATCGCCCTGCTGCAGGGGGTCTCCCCCACCCCCACCGAAATCACCGTGCGTTTTTCCACCCTGGCCGGGGATCTCGTGGGGGAGCAGACCCTTCCAGCCCGGGGCGTGGGTGTGCGGCTGCTCACGCTGCCCGCGGCTGATCGCCCCCCCCTCAACCAGCCCCTGATCTGGGAGAGCTTTCCCACCTGCCAGCCCAACAAGCCCCCCACCCGAAGCGCGATGGTGGTCGTTCCGGATCCAGGGCTCAGCGACAGCCAGAGGCGGCTGGTGGCTCTGCGGCAGTCCTGTGGGGGGACGGTGGCCGCCGCTCCCTTGCTGCGCGCTCTCGAGCTGGATGACTTCAGCGCCAAGCTGCCCCCCACCCTCCCTGTGCATTGCCACACCCTCACGCTCGACTCTCTCGGGATCAGGGGGGACCAAGGGAACGGATCCACTCCCTGAGGTCGGCCGGCAGCACGGTGAACACGATCCGCACGCTTCCCTCCAACCGCTGACGCACCTTGCCATGGGCCTCGCCGCTGATCCCCGGGAAGCGCAGCACCAGGTTCATGAAGGGCTCCAGTGGGCTCCCCCGCGTCTCGATCCAGGCCTCCCGCTCCGCCAGATGGGTGAGCACCGCGGGCTCAGGGGGACCCTGGTCATGCTTTCCCGTGAGAACCCGGTAGCAAATCTCCAACGGCTCCCTCAGGGCCGCCCGCGGGGAGAGCGGGCTTGGCAACACCAGGTTGTGGCTCCCCGCGATGGCGCCAATGGAGGAGATCCTCAACGGCTGGCTGGATCCCTTCACCGCCAATCGGTATTCCGCGTCGATTCGCAGCGGGGCCCGCACGGTCCGCTCCAGGCATGGCATAGCGCCGTTCCCCCCGGCGCCAAGGGCTGAAGGGCACGGGGAACACGTCCTTGCTGGAGGGCGCCACCACACCGATCAGCACGAGGCTTCCTCGCAGCGCCTGGAGTTGCTCCCGGGGCAAGGGCTCGCGCAGGAAGGAGCGCAGGCTCCAGGTGGGGAAACTCCCCGGTTGGTGGAAGGGGAGCATGCGCCGCAGGGATCCCGGGGCGCTCACCCCGTCTTCCGGCAGATAGCCCCCCGCTCCCGCCGTCAGGGGCGCCATGGGGGCCGAGTGGCGCTCCAGGGTGGCCGTGAGGTGGTTGTGGCCCTTGGCGGATCTGAAGCATGCGCATCGGCAGCGACACCTTGCCCTCCTGCGGCCCGCTGGTGACGTGGAGCAGATCCCGCCGCACCACCCCGTCCCGCGGATCGGTGTAGAGGTCGGCATAGGCCTGGCGGTGGGGCGGCGTGCCGGGGATGGCCCGGTTGCCGTCGAGGTCGAAGAACACGGACACCAGGCGCGGATTGGTGGCCGCCAGCCGCCGCAACCGCCACCAGCCGTCGCCCACCGCCTGCCCGCAGAACATGTCGAGCCCGATGACGCGCGCGCCGATCCGATCGAGCCGTTCCACCACGTCAGCGAGCATGCCGTCGGGAACCAAGGGGCCGTGGCGGGTTGATTTCACGCCACGCCTTTTTTGCTCTGGCGCCTGGTGCTTTCTGGGTTGTTGACGCTCATCCTCGCGCTCGGATGTGCCGATGACGCTTTGGCGATTGGCTTGTCTGAATTTCCGCAAAAAACTAGCAACCCCTCCTCATTGATTCGGCCCCCATTTTTGAGGCCTCTGCCGCTGTTGGGGGAGGCCGCGTCCCTTTGCGTGGTGTAAAACCCGAGGCCCGAATGCCCTGATCAGAGGGTGAACAGGGTTGAATGACGGGCTGTCATTCCAGAGGCGCAGATGCACCTCTTGCAGCCACGATGAAT
>Ga0315907_10002781_pt1 | contig 21501 bp, 11 predicted proteins | sample LakEriMetagenome_3_FD_203525 | JGI IMG/M metagenome (GOLD analysis project Ga0315907, IMG submission 203525) | Freshwater fungal communities from buoy surface, Lake Erie, Ohio, United States - Buoy 12 MA123 | ecosystem: Environmental > Aquatic > Freshwater > Lake > Lake biofilm | place: USA...
GACGAGAAAACGGGCAAGGTGGTCTTAAAGCAAGAATACAAGGACGGAAAGATTGTCAAGGTATTAGAGGGAAAACCTCGCTAGACCGCGTCGCTGTTGGATCGAAGGTAGAAATGCTGCGTTCATGTATGAGAAACTCAATGGAGCGCTTATATTTGCGAAGAGGCCTAAACTCAATAGGCTGCAATTCAATGTAGTTGATTCGTGAGAATGATAAAGAATTTTTAAAATGGGATGTTCAAGTTGCTCTTCAAATAACGGCCTCCCCGGAGGTTGTAAAAATAACGGTGCGTGTGGAACGTATGGCTGCAATAAACTAGATGTATTTGATTGGCTCGCAGGCATGGAATTGCCAATGGGTCAGAAAGTATTTGATATTGTAGAAGTACGTTTTAAAAACAGCCGCAAGGGGTTTTACAGAAATTCTAGTAACCTCGAATTATATCCTGGCGACGTAATCGCTGTGGAATCTTCTCCTGGCCACGATGTAGGCGTTGTTTCACTGACTGGTGAACTCGTTCGCATGCAGATGAAGCGTAAGGAAATCAAAGACAATTACGAGATCAAGAAAATCTATCGCAAGGCGAAAGAGGAAGATATTGAAAAATGGCAAGAAGCCCGCAAAGCGGAGCAGGATACCATGATGCGCGCCCGCACCATTGCTCGTGAGCTCGACCTTCAAATGAAGATCAGCGACGTGGAATACCAAGGCGATCGTAGCAAGGTTACTTTCTACTACACAGCGGATGATCGTGTCGATTTTCGTGAATTGATCAAGCGCTATGCAGAGGCTTTCAAAGTGCGCATCGAGATGCGTCAGATTGGATATCGCGTAGAAGCTGGTCGCCTCGGCGGTATCGGATCTTGCGGTCGCGAATTGTGCTGCTCTTCTTGGCTTACCGACTTCAGAGCGGTGTCTACAAGTGCTGCACGTTACCAGCAACTATCACTCAACCCTTCTAAATTGGCCGGCCAGTGCGGAAAATTGAAGTGTTGCTTGAATTATGAATTGGATCAATATGCTGAGGCATTAAAAGATTTGCCAAGCACGAATGTGAAATTGAAATTGCCGAAAGGAATTGCAGTTCACTTCAAAACAGATATTTTCAAAAAGACACTTTACTATATCTACGACGGTCAACCAGGAGAACCACCGTTCCCGCTATCTTCAGCTGCAGTGAAAGAAATCATTGAGATGAACAAGAAAGGAATTGTGATTGAAGATGTAGAAGACTTTATCGAAGAGGCAGAAGAAGTGATGGAAGAAACTGACTTTGCACAAGTGGTGGGTCAGGACAGTCTTACTCGTTTCGATCAGAAGCGTCGTGGAAATAAAAACAGAGGCAGAGGCGGTCAGAATCGTGGTCGTGGAAACGCGGGCGGTGCTGGTAATTCAAACGCTCCTCGTCCTCAAGGTCAGGGTGCTCCGAAGCCTGCGGGCGAAGGTGCTCCACAAAATAGACCGCCGCAAAACCGCGATCAGCAGAACAGACCACAGAATCGTCCACAGAATAAAGAGCAAGGACCTAAGCCACAAGGCCAACCTCGACCAAAAGGATCACGTCCTCAGGGAGAACAAGGTAGCGCTCCACAGGGCGGGCCGCGCCCGGAAGGTCAACAACCTTCTCAAGGAAATAGAAACCGCAACAACAATAATCGCAATCGCGGTCCTCGTAAAGATCAACCAAACAATGGTGGGCCTAAACCGGAAGGAGGAGCGGGAGCATGATGAAGACTGTGACATATCTATTGTTGGCGTCTGCTCTCATGAGCCTTGTTTCTTGTGATCAGAATATGGTCTACGAAGAAAACAAAGCAATAGAGGGTGCTGTATGGAAAGCCAATGATGTAAAGTCATTTGAATTCGATATCACTGATACGCTGCAGCTTTACAATTTTTATGTCAACGTCAGAAATGGTGAGGAATATCCTTTCAGTAATTTATATCTGTTTGTTGAAATGGAATTTCCGAATGGTAAAAAGAGCATCGATACATTGGAATGTCCGTTAGCCGATCAGCTCGGAAACTGGTATGGAAGCGGCCTCGGTAGTATTTTCGATAATCGTGTATTATTCCGTGAGCGCAAGAAATTCCCGTTGTCAGGACATTACAAAGTGGATATCCATCAAGCAATGCGCACTGATGCATTAGAGGGTATATACGATGTAGGATTTCGTCTTGCCACACCTTAACGGGTTGTTAGCTCAGCTGGTTTAGAGCACTACGTCGACAACGTAGGGGTCACTGGTTCGAATCCAGTACAACCCACTTTCTTATGTATTTTCGCAAAAAATCTTTTAGTGCAGTTTAAAGATATCATAGGACAACATGAATCGAAGATGCGATTGCTTCATTCTTTCAAGGAGGGAAGACTTGCGCATGCGATCATGCTTTTAGGTCCTGAGGGTTCAGGAAACTTGCCACTGGCTTTGGCTTTCGCACAATACATTCATTGCGCGCAGCGCACTGAAGACGATAGCTGCGGAGTTTGTCCGTCGTGCAAAAGACACGCATCACTTCAACACCCGGATATTCACTTTTCTTTTCCATTTTTCAATAAGCCAAAGGCAGAAGGTGGGGACAAAACGAATTCTGGGAACTATGCCAGTGAATGGCGCGCAGCTTTATTAGAGACTCCATACATGGGAATTGAACATTGGAGAACCTCTATCACCAAGGAAAATAAGGTCCTTCAATTAAGTGTTGCGGAAGCTGATTTTATTGTAAAAAGACTTTCTTTAAAAAGCCATGATGGTGGATATAAATTCTTGATTCTTTGGCTTCCTGAATATTTAAGTGTTCCTACTGCGAACAAACTTCTAAAGACATTAGAAGAGCCACCAGAGAACACCATTTTCATTTTTGTATCGAGTAATTCAGAGCGAATTCTTTCGACCATTTTATCGCGAGTACAAACACTTGTGATTCCTAAATTATCTGATGACACAGTGCGCGAAGGCTTACTACAGCAGGGAGTTGCGCCGCAAGTCGCGGAGGGAATTACACACTACGTGGATGGCAACTGGTGGAGAGCGCAACTATTGGCACATTCGGAAGATCCTAATATGTTTTTCAGCACACAATTCATCGATTGGATGAGGATGTGTTACACGAAAGATGTTGCGAAAATTGTTTCTTGGTCGGATGACATGCACAAACTTTCTCGCGAAGATCAAAAAGAGTTTTTGATGTATGCGCTTGATCAAGTTAGACAGAATCTCATACTTAATTATGCAGGTAAGTCGCTTGCAAGAATGAATGCTCAAGAGCAACAGTTTTCGGAAAAATTTTCGGCATTTATCAATGATCGTAATGCAGAAAGTTTGATGGAGTTGATTTCAGATGCCTTCTATGATATCAATGGTAATGCTTATTCTAAGATGGTACTGTCTGATTTGAGTTTCAAAGTGCACTACCAACTACGTTCGTAGTCTTGGTGTTTTCAATTAGGTTTCGGTAAAAATAACAGGGCAACCCGAAGATTGCCCTGCCTAACCTAACTTTAAACATACACCATCCGCCTAGGGCGAACAATGTAACTTTTCAATATCAAAATTCCGCTTTTATATAGCGATCTTAGTCTGGTGGAATTATCCCAAAGATGAGTAAAGAAAATCGGATTATAATTCACTGTTTTTAGGAGATTTGAACGATGCATTGTGGAAACGAAAAACACCTCATCTTTATAGCCCCAAATCCTCATCACAATAGTGGAACACCAAATAAAAGGTATTGTTTTTCAAACAATTAAGTATAAAGATACGCAAGTTATCGCGCGGATCTTTACCCAAGAGTTTGGATTAAAATCTTTTATGATTCGGTCCGGGAAGTCGGCAAAATCGAATGTTGGCCCGCTATTGCAACCATTAAACATCGTCGAGCTCACAGCAAATTTCAAGGAGAATCAAAAAATGATTACTCCGAAGCATTTGCGTTTGGCTGTCAATTATCACTCTATACCCTTTGATCCCGTTAAGACGGCGGTAGCCTTATTTCTGGATGAGGTTCTTTATAAGACCATTGCTGATGACTATCAGAATGGCGACCTATTCACCTTTCTTGAGTTTTCTTTATTGACGTTTGATCAATTAGAATCCACCCGCAATTTTCATTTGTGGTTTCTAATGGAGTTGACACGTTATTATGGGTTTTATCCGCAAGAGCAAGACGAAAGTGATGCATATTTTGATTTAATGCAGGGGGAGACCACATCACTTCGTCCTAGTCATAGGCACTATCTCGAAGGCCCTTGGAAGGCACGTTGGATAGAGCTTTTAGATAAAAAAACAGAGGAGGTCAATGGGATTTTATACTCCGGTTCAGAGCGTAAGTATATGCTCGAACTCCTCATCACATATATTCAATTACATCTCGAAAACGCTAGGGAAATAAAGAGTCTAGCGATTCTCCGAGAGGTTTTTAGCTAGAAATTATTCTTCGATCAACTTATAAAGTTCGCCCAAATCAGGTTGTAGAATAATCTCGATACGTCTATTCTTTGCCTTATCCGCAGCGTTGATAGGATGATACTCACTACGACCAGCAGCGCTCAAAACAGTAGGCTTGATGTTGCTGTTAGCAGTCATGATTTTTACGACCTCTGTAGCTCGGAGTACACTGAGCTCCCAGTTATCTCGAGGAGCAACAGTTGACGAAAGTTTATCTGTATCGGTGTGACCCTCTACAATGATTTCCATGTCCACTTCGTTTTCAATTGCCTTTGCAAGATCCACCAAAGCTTTTTTACCATTCGGATCAACAGTAGTTGAGCCAGAAGCGAAAAGCAATTTGGCTTCCATGCTCACATACACTTTTCCGTTCTCTTCTCTTACAGTCAAGCCCTTATCTTTAAAGCCTAGCAGAGCCGCTTGCACTTTTTCTCTCAATGCTTCAGAAGCGGCAGATTGAGCGGCGAGCAGGTCTTCTAGTTCTTTCAAACGAGCCTCACGATCTTTCAAAGCAGCGTTTGCCTTGTTGATGTCTGCTTGCTTTTCATTTAAGTCTGCCTCAAGCGCCTTCAACATATCTTCTTTTTTCTGAAGTACTTCTTGTGTTTTCGACAACTCTCCAGCAAGCTTCTGATTTTCGCCTGTAGCTTGGCTTAGAAGCTCATTGCTCTTTCTTGAAAGAATATCATTGAGTTCATTAATCTTATCATATTGAAGGCGTAATTGTCGGTATTGACGACCCATATCCGCAGTATCGAGTTTTAGTTCTTCGATTTCTTTATTGCGCATCTCTAGTTGAGACGTCAATTCAGTTTGTGAGGCAATCAAAGATTCGTTTTGCTTTTTAAGCTGATCATTCTCCGTCACAAGGCTGTTCTTTCTTGATTCGAGTTCGGTGTATTTGCGATGGCTTACACATCCTGTTCCTGAAATAAGAAGAGCGGCTCCTAATAGGGCAATCAATGATTTCATAATGCAGATATTTCTACAAAAATGACGAGAGAATCGTGAATGTAAACGGATAGGAGCGTGATGTTTTGCACTTCCCTTTGTTAGCGTTACTCGCGCAGATAGTCGAGTGGATTTACGTGCATACCGTTGAGCCAAAGTTCGAAATGCAAATGCGGGCCTTCGCTGTGATCGCCGCTATCTCCAATGAAAGCAATGGACTCTCCTGTTTTCACACGGTCGCCTTGTTTTTTCAAAAGCACAGAGTTGTGCTTGTATACCGATACAAGGTTGTTAGCGTGTTGGATTTGAATAATATTCCCATCTTCACTGGTGAATGAAGCCATCATTACGGTACCATCGAGCACTGCACGAACAGGGTCATCTTTCGGGGCAATAAAATCGATTCCGAAATGGCCTTCTTTTGGGTTGTAGTAGTTAGAAACAGTTCCATTTACAGGACGAAACAGTAGAAATCCACGTTTTTCCTGCTTTTCATTTTGCTCGATATCCAAGTCGTAACGGTCGATGGCGCTGAGCTTCTGACGCATTTCCTCGTCAACTTCTGTGACCTGGTAATTAAGTTGAACCTCTGAGAACTCTTTCTTACCAGTATCCATTGCATTTGTTAGGTCCCCGCCGCTGAGGATAATCTTCAGATCGCGGATATAACGCTCGTTTTGCTGAGCTACGGTCAATAATGAGTCGGCCTGTAGACGCGCTACACGTGCGTCTTCGCGGTAGGAATAATCTGTGAAATCGGGAATTACATAAGCTTTTAGTGGGGTAAATGCCACCAGGAGATAAATAAGGGTTCCGAAAACGAGTAATAATCCCCCAAACATGATGATTAAGTTCATGGGCGTCAGGGAATAACTAAACTTTTCTTCAAAAGTTTTTTCATTCAAAACTGTAAGCCTGAAGCGGCTTTTCAGCTTTTTTATCAAACGCTTTCTCTTATTTACAGGCTGTTTTGCCATTCTTTCATCACGGATTCGGTTTTGCAAATAAAGGAAAGTATTGCCAATGCTCAATTATTTTAGCAATTAGCAGCAAAAATCAAATATTTTTGCAACTTAGCCGTTAGTGGGCGGGCCTTGAAAATAGTACCCCTACCAAAATCATTTTGATCCCGTGAGAATAAGCCGTCTTAAAAATTTTATTTTCTGCTGCCTACTGCTGGTTGTAATCTCATGTAGTACCCAAAAGGATGGGTTCACATACCGCGTTTACCATAACGTTACTGCGCATTACAACGGCTACTTCAACGCTGAAGAAAGTATCAAGGCGGGATTGAAGAAAGTAAACCTTGCTTACAAAGCTGACTACGACAACATCCTTCCTGTTTTTGTGAATGGTACGGATGAAATCTCAAAGACGATTTATCCAGAAATGGAACGTGCCATCGAAAAGAGTGAGAAGGTGATCAACCGCCACACTCTGAAAAAAGAGGCAGATAAGAAAAAGAAAAGACCAGTTTTCAATAAATACATTGATGAAAACTACATGGTCATTGGTAAGTCTTATTTCTACAAAAGAAATTTCCTCAAAGCAGAGCAAGTATTCAAATATGTTAATGGTAAGTATCAAGACAAGGACACACAACTTGGAAGCGCAACATGGCTTGCTCGCGCATTGATTGAACAAGGAGAGTATTCGAGAGCTACGCAAGCTCTTAAGCGTGCTGAACCAAAGGCGGACAATGATGAAAAACTCATTTCTGAATATCACATGGCTATGGCCGATATTTTCCTTCACCAAGAAAATTTGGAGGAAGCGGCTAAGAGCATGGAAACTTCTTTGAAGTACATTAAAAAGAAGAAGAACAAGGCTCGCCCCCATTTCATACTCGCACAGATTTACCAGGCAATGAACAAAAGTTCTGAAGCCATCACCAACTATGAAGCGGTACTAAAGTCCCGCCCAATCTATGAGTTGGAGTTTTATGCAAAAATCAATAAGGCACTTTCATTCAGCAGAAGAGGAGGCAATTCAGATGGTATCAAGAAAGAGTTGATGAAAATGCTGAAGGATGAAAAGAATATTTCATATCGCGATCAGATTTATTTCGCACTAGGTGATTTGGCACTCGAGGAACAAGACCGACCAATGGCGATTTACTATTTTGAGCAATCGAATTTGGTAAACGTGGATAACAAAAAGCAAAAAGCGAAGACTTTCTTGAAACTCGCAGACTTGTATTTTGACCAGCGTGAGTATGTCAATGCACAGTTGAACTACGACAGCACACAGATCAACATGGATGAGAAACATCCTCGTTACAGAGAAGTGAAAGCACGTGCGGAAAGTTTAACAGAGTTGGTAGGTTATCTCAATACTATTGAACTAAATGATAGCGTAAGTAAGCTTTGCTCAATGAGCGAGGCAGATCTAGAGCGTGCTTTGAGAAAAGCGGTAAAGGATGCTGAAGCGCAGGCAGAAGAGCGCAAGCGAAGAGACGAAGAGTTGGCTGCAAAGCAACAAGACAATGCAGTAGCTTCTATCAACGGAAGCTTTTGGGCATACAATGAAAACCTTCGTGATAAAGGACTACAAAACTTTACAGACTATTGGGGTGAACGTCCATTGAAAGACAACTGGCGTTTGCAATCTCGCTTGAATGGGTCGTTTGGTGCGGAAGACGAGTCGGTGATTGCAGAAGACACTACCAGCACTCAAGTAGCAGTTCAAGAGGATAAATACAAGGTTCCGACCATTGATGAATTAAGAGCAAGTCTACCTTGTGGCGATGAAGCGAAGGTCAAGGATTCACAACTTTCATTATCTGAGGCATATTATCGTGCGGGTGTATTGTACAAGGAAAATCTCGATGACTTCGATAATGCAACTGATATCTGGGAACAACAAATTTTGAATATGGAGGAAAGTGATTTCCATCCTATGACCCACTATCAATTGTATCGAACATGGCTCTACAAGGAGCAATTATCAGGATATAAGAGCAATCCTTTTTGTACTACTTGTTCTTCGGTTTATTGGGGTAATGAAATCAAATCGCGTTACCCAGATTCTGAATGGGCTCGCCTCATCGATAATCCAGAGTATTTGGATCAAAAAGATGTGAAGGATAAGGAAGAGTTGAAGGCATATGAGTTAGTATATGAAATGTACACCCGTAGGATGTATATCGATGCGATGGGAGAGTGTAATAAAGTGATTGAAAGCCAACCCGAGAATCATTTGATTTGTAAATACAAGTTGCTTCGCGCAATCTGTATTGGCTACTCTGATGCGGCTTTGGGCATTAAGGAGAATGTTGTGAAAGAACTCAACGACGTAAAGGCTGACTGTCCTAATACTGAAGAGGCTGCGCGTGCCGATGAAATCCTAAAGGGCATTAACAAAGAAGTAGGATTATCAGTGGTGGAAAACACTCCAGACCCAAAGGATCCAGAGGCACCAAAGGTGAATGTTGGTTCATATAAATTTGATGAATCTGCTGAGCATTACTTAGCGGTATTGCTTCCTGTTCAAGGAACAAACATCACACAAACTAAGACACAAGTGAGTGATTACAACCTTGCGAATTGGGCATCTAGTGCGTTAAAGGTGACGAATAACTTATTGGATAAGGACCACCATATAGTGTTGGTGAAGCCTTTCCAAGGAATGGCTGCCGCTGCGGATTACAAGTCGGCATTTACGACAGATCAAACAACTTTGAAGGATTTAAATGGTGCAGGATATGACGTGTTTTTGATTTCAAAAGCGAATTACATTACGCTTTTCAAATCGAAAGCAATTGATGATTACCTGCAATTTTTTAAGGACAATTATTAATCATGTTTTCAAAAAACAAGATCATGGCAAGAGCACAAGAAACAGCGCCAGATATGGCGATTAATCGCATCGTTGAAGGCACTTCAATCGAAGGAGAAATCCGTTGCGAATCGAATATCCGTATCGACGGAGTATTCATCGGAAACCTTACTACCAAGGGCCGTTTGGTAATTGGACCTGCAGGAAAAATTGAAGGGACAATTCAATGTCAGAATGCAGAAGTGGAAGGTGTGGTGAAGGGAAAAATTTCTGTTCAGCAGCTGCTTTCATTAAAAGGAACTGCAAAAGTAGAAGGAGATATCTTCACTGATAAATTGAGCATTGAACCAGGCGCAACGTTTACTGGAGCTTGCAATATGGGAGCAAAAGTGAAAGAGTTCAAGAAGGAAGATTCTCGCTTGGCAGTGGAAGCTGTATAATGAAAAATAGTTTTCTTCGATACTCGGGAATGGCTACACAAATGGCTATTACCATCGTATTAGGTGTGTACCTAGGCAGATGGCTCGATGAAAAATCAGGAGGAGACTCAAAGGTTTGGACACTTACATTGTCCATTTTTAGCGTAGTGGCAGCTATGTATTTTGCCATTAAAGATTTGATGAAAAAATGATTTCAAAAGCGTTTGTTTGGTGGCTAATTATTGCTACGATTGTTCTTCTCGGTGGTTTCTACGGCGTGAGTCTAGTGACGCATATTCCTGTGGTGCTTTACATTGCAACAGTCGCTTTTGCTGTAATGACATTTTTACTCTATAAAAATATTCTTCAAGCCAATGAGAAAAGCCCGCGTCGATTTGTGACGGCTTTCATGGCTTCAATAACGGTAAAACTTTTAGTGACTGCATCATTTCTAGGAATCTATATTTATTTCAATAAAGATCAGAAGGTTCCTGTAGCACTAGGTATGATGGTGGTTTACGTAGTTAATCTAATAGTACTTGTCAGAAACTTAACAAGTAAGGTCTCGAGTTAAATTTTGAGTAGACTCTTGCGGCGACTAAATGACTAGCTTTTTGAGCATCATTAAAGCCATGCTTGAATTGTTGGCTATTTACATAGTTTTCGGTAATGTTTTGTTAACATAATTACCGTTTCTTTGCAATTGCAATTTATCGAAACAAATTCTATTTAATAAATGAAACACAATTACACCAAGACGCGAACATCGCGTATTTTGATGTTATTCTTCGTGCTTTTTGCTGCTCTCGGGTTGCAAAAAGGAGCTATGGCTCAGACACTTCTAGGTTGGCAAACAACTGGTCTTACTGGAGGGGCAAACAACTTTGGCGCCTCACCTTTCACGCCTGCAACTGTTGCAACTAATATCACCAGCGGCGGTCTTGTGCGTGGCACAGGAATCACCACTGTAGGTACTGGTGCTGGTAATGCTTGGGGTGGATTAAGTACAAATGAAACAAGCTTTGCAAACGCAGTTACAGCAAATGACTTTGTTACTTTCACTGTTGTGCCAAGCACTGGTTTTAACGTCTCGGTAGCTGGAATTTCAGCCTACAATATTCGTCGTTCTTCATCTGGTTCAACAACTGGTCAATGGCAATATCAAATCAATTCTGGTGGATTCGTTGATATTGGAACTCCGATTACATGGGGAACAACAACTACGGCCGCTGGAAATAACCAAGCTGCTATAGATCTTTCAGGTATTTCTGCGCTACAAAACGTAGCACCAACCAATACTATTACATTCAGATTAGTAGTTTGGGGCGGTTCTGCTGCTACAGGTAGCTGGTATTTAAACCAAGTTGCTACGGCGGGTGCTGAGGATCTTATTTTGACCGGTACTGTAACAAGTGAGGGTCCAGCGCCAGTGGTGATTTCGACACCAACAACCCTAACAGACTTCGGAAGCGTGAATGTAGGTTCACAATCTGCCTCTCAGATTTTCACTGCAGAAGGCGTTGATTTAAGTGCAAACATCACTGTTACTGCTCCAACACACTTCTTGGTGAGCTTGGATGATGTGACATTCACATCTTCAGTTACTCTTACACAGTCGGCAGGCGTAGTTGCTGCAACGAACGTTTACGTTCGTTTTGCTCCAACTGCTGCTGGGGCGCAGAGCGGTTCGATTGCTGTAACCTCTGGTTCTGCAAGTGATCCTGTATCTGTTTCAGGTACTGGTGTTGCTGTAGCAGATGCAGTTTCTGATATTATTGCTGATGCAGCATTTACTGCTCCAGCAAACATTGCATACAATCTTTATCAAGAATCTGATTTGACATCATCATCTTTGGAGGTGGCACGTTTCATCATTCGTGATGGTGGTGCAGCTGCAGATGCAGATGCTCTATCTACTATTTTGAACAGTATTTCTTTTACCGCTACTGGAAATGCGATTTTGAATCGTGTTGCTATTTATGACGGTACAACAGAAGTAGCAGAAATTGCTGCTGGTGCTACTGCATCATTTACAGGTCTTACTTTGACTGCTGCTGATGATGCAACTAAGACATTTTCTATCCGTGTGAGCTTCTTGCCAACGGTTACAGATAACGTTCAATTCTCATTCACTGTTGCTTCAGCTTCAGCTGACATCGCTGCTTCTACATTTGCTGCTGCTAATGCTGGTGGCGCTGCTTCAAGCATCGCTGGTGATGACAACAGAATTGAAGTTACTGCTACTGCATTGAACTTCACTACACAGCCAATTAATGCAGTTGTAAACGCTGCGATGGGAGTTTCAGTGGTTGTTCGCGCGCAAGATGCATTAGGTAATACTGACGCAGATGCAACTGCTGTTTCATTAACATCTTCAGGAACTTTGACTGGTTCTCCAGTTGTAGTTACACCTACAAACGGTGTTGCAACATTTGTTGGATTGACTCACACTGTAGCTGGTACTGGGTTGACCTTAACTGCTACTATGAGCGCGGTTACTGGTGTTTCTAACACGTTTAATATAGCTGGACTACCAATTGCTGCATGGGACTTCTTTGGACAGTCAAGCCCAGTAACAGTAGCAGCAGAAGTTTTCGATACTAACTTGAATAGCGCAGCTGGAGGGAGCAATGTGACTAGAGGTTCTGGCGCTGCATCGTCTACAGGTACGAACTCATTTAGAACAACTGGTTTTCAAAATAACGGAATTGCAACAACGAACAGCGACTATTTTCAAGTAACATTAGCGCCTATCAACGGTTATAAGCTTTCATTAAGTACTATTGACGCACGTTTGGTAGGTACTTCTACGTTCGCAGTATCACCTGGTGTAACCAGTCAATTTGCATATAGTTTGGACGGAACGAACTTTACATTGATAGGTTCTCCTCAAGTAGTTATTGGAACTCCACAAACACTTTCGCAAATTGATGTGTCAGGAATTTCTGCACTTCAGAATTTGGCACAAGGAACAACTGTTTACTTGCGCTATTATGCATCAGGTCAAACTACGACAGGTGGATGGGGCTTCAACTCTGCTGCTGATAATCAGTATGGTCTTACAATTGGAGGTTCTTTGGTAGTAAATACCGACCCTACCATCATCGCTTCAACAGCTTCTCTTACAGGTTTTGTTCAAACAGATGTAAACCCAAGTACTGAGCAATCATATACTGTTTCTGCTGACAACTTAACTGAATCAGTTGTTGCAACTGCTTCTGCTGGATATGAAGTATCTCTTACTTCAGGTGCTGGTTTCGGTTCTTTTGTAACATTGACACAAACTGGTGGAAACTTAGACGGTGAGCCAGTTACAGTTTATGTTCGTCAGAATGGTGCTACTTCTGGCACTATCACACACACTTCAGCTGGTGCTAGTAACGTAGTGATCAACCTTTCTGGTTCTTTGATTGCTGTTTACTATTCTAAGGCTACAGGTGATTTGAATGACCTATCAACATGGGGATTAAACACAGACGGTACGGGTGCAGCACCTGCTGACTTCGTTACCGGTGGTCAAACTTTCATCGTAACAAATAGAGCTTCTGCTACTATCGCTGCTGACTGGACTGTATCTGGTTCTGGTTCTAAAGTAGTAGTTGGTAACGGTACACTAGCAACTGACTTCATCATCCCATCTGGTTTCTCATTCACAGGAACAGTTGATGTGGCTAATCTTGGTGAGTTGACTATTGAAAATACAACCCTTCCGACTTTCGGAACACTTGCTGCAAATAGTACAGTTGAGTATTCTAATATCGCATTGACCATTCCAAACAGTGTTACTTATGGTAACCTTGCTTTGGGTGGTACTGGAACAAAAACTTTTGCAGGTAACAATACAACAGCTACTGGAAACGTAACATTGAATAACGTTACTATTGATGGTCCAGCAGTATCTCCATTCGGTACATTGCGCTTTGGTGGTAACTTGACTTACACTGGCACAGTGACTCCTCCAGTTGCTACAAACAGCATCACGCTTCAGTCAACTGGAACAGCGGGTGGTACACAAACTATTTTCGCAAATGGTAACCAAGTTCGTTGGTTCCGTATTCAAACTACAACAGCTAACACGCTTGTTGTAAATGGTTCTTCTGAAGTATTACTTGGTAATAACGCAGGTGGTGGTTTCACTGCATTGAACCTTTCATTGATTGATTTGAATACAAACAATTTCACATTGTTTAATTCTGCATCAACTAGCAATGCATTTGTGTTGAATACTACTGGTGCACTAGCTGCAACAGGTGGTACATGGAACATCGCTCGTACGGGTGATGGCAACCTTGGAACTATCCGTTTCTCTGCTAGCGCTAACACTGTGTCAAACTTGATCTTGAATCATACAGGTGCAACTAACAACCAATTGGTTCTTGGATCTGACTTGAATGTATCAGGTGTGTTCACACTTACAGAAGGTCGTTTGGTTCTTGGAACAAACAACTTCACATTGACTTCAACAGCAAGCCAAGTATTGGGTACGTTGGTAAACGATGGTGTTGTTACAAACAGCACTGGTGAAATGCGTATTGGATATGCGAGCCCAGTAACATTCCCATTGGCAGATCAATCTACAGATGTAGAGTACTCTCCAATCACTGTTACATTCACAAGTTCAGCTGCTGCTCCTGGAGCATATGTTGCTGCACGTGTTACTGATGCTATTCAGCCATCAAATGCTTCAACAACTGATTATATCACTCGTTACTGGTCAATTGGACAAGTTGGTTTTACTGGCTATTCTAACACAGTTTCTGCATCATACCTTGATACTGATATCGTTGGAACAGAAGCTAACATGATTACTGCATATTCTTCAAATGGTTCATTACCATTCCAAGCACTTGGTACAGTAAACGCTGCTGCTAATACAGCTAACAGTACAGTAGCAGTTGGAACAGGAGACTTCACAACAGTAGGTGGTCCAGCTCCAACAGTTTCAGCTAATGCTGATGACAACACTGTTTGTTCAGGAACTACAGTAAACTTTACATCAACGGCAAGCGGTGCATCTGCATTGACTTACGCTTGGACATCGGTTCCAGCAGGCTTTACATCAAGTATTGCAAACCCATCATTTGTAGTAACAGCTAACACAACGTTTACTGTTACAGTAACGGATTTAAATGGTCTTACAGCAAGTTCTTCAACAGTTGTAACATTGAACACAGAAATCTGTGGTAATGGTATTGATGATGACTGTGATACATTGATCGATGAAGGTTGTAGTGCAAACACACCAGCAAATGATAATCGCGGAACAGCAGTTGTTATGTTAGGTGCAACTTACCCGCTTTGTAGCAACACGGCTGGTACATTGCTTAATGCAGGAGACAATGGTGAAGCGTTGAGCTCTGAGCCAGTTGGCACAGGTGAAGACGTTTGGTACCGTTTTGTTGCACAATCACAAGGTGCACGTATCCAAGTAAACAGCACACAGTATAACCTTGCTCTTGAACTACAAGATGCAGCTGGAACGACATTATTGTTCTCAGAAAATGAAACAGCTTCAGGTCAAGAAGTATTGATCGCAAGTGGCTTGACAGTAGGTGCTACTTACTATGTAGCCGTTAGAAACTTCGGTGTGGTTGACAATGGTACATTCACTATTTGCATCCAACACTTGAGAGCAAGCGTTCCAAACAATGGAACTACTTTCTCTAACCTTTGTGCATTCATCAAGGCTTCTTGGACAGGCGCACAATTGTACTCTGCAACATTCGTGAACGGTTTGGATTCATACACTGCTAGCAATACTAGCACGCAGATTCCATTTAGCTTGTTCAACGGATTGGAATATGGCACTACTTACTCAGTAACATTCTCTAACACATTCATCCTTCCAGATGCTGGTGGAAACAACGTTACTTCAGTAGTTACTAGCGCTCCGTTTAACGTAACAATTGCAGCTCATCCAGCAGTTCAACTCCGCGCAGCGGATCGTTGTCCAACTACTCGTGCACGTGGTTCATTCATCTCTACTGACGTAGTAGTATGTGGAGCTACAGAATATGAGTGGGAATTTATTGAAGTAGATGCAAACGATAACGTTATCGGTATCGAAACTATCTTAGTTGAAAGTAACAGCGTTTCAAGATATTTGAGAGTATCTCAAATCCCAGGTGTACAAGATGGTGATCGTTACAGAGTTCGTATTCGTCCAGTATTCTCTTATGGTCCTGGTACATTTACTTCAGGTTACCAATTGCTTTGCGTAGCAGGTCAAGCTCCGATCAATGCACCAATCCTTGAAGAAGGTGACGTGTTTGCTCCATCAGCTGTAACTGCAGCAGAGCGTGCATTTGAAGTATATCCAAATCCAAACGCTGGTGATGTATTCAACGTACGTTTGGCTGGTATCAATTCAGAAATTGTAATCGTTAGAATGCTTGATGCAATGGGTAGAGTGGTTTACAACAACCAGTTTACAGTTGCAGGTTCACTGAACACATCAATCGTGATGGAAGAGAAACTTTCATCAGGAATGTACATGATCCAAGTAATCGACGGCGAAGAGACAATGAATAACCGAATGATTGTTCGATAAACAATTCTCGATTTTCAATTTTCGATTCTCGATAAAAAATAGTAGAGCCGCGCTGTAGCGCGGCTCTACTATTTTATACACGTATCTTTTTTTATTTGCCGATAATTCCGAATCTCGAATCTCGAATTGGGAATTTTTCCAGCCCACACAAAATTTGGTTATTGTAGATGGATTTGGCTGAATACTAAATATTTGCTATTTTTGAATTGAATGTCTTTGGACACTCAGATTAACCATTACCAAACCAAAGCCTAAACAATGACTTACTGTACTCGTGCGGTGGCGCTATTATTACTAATAATTTGCTCTGCTACAGTTTCGCTCTCTCAAGCAAATCTTTACTCTTTTGCGCAATCCAACGGTACTTATACACCCATTACCTCGCCCACGGCATTAGCCGGTGGAACTGCTTGGGATGATGTAGTTCAAACGATTACGCTTCCTTTCTCTTTTAATTTTGGAGGAACGGGCTATACCTCAGCCTTCATTAATCCCAATGGATATATAACATTCGGAACAACCAATCCTGGGGGTACCAACTATACCCCAATCAGCTCAAACACTGCCTACAATGGCGCTATTTCAGCTTTCGGTCGTGATATCATAGGAAATGGTCAGGCCATCACTTATGCAACAGAAGGCGCTGCCCCTAATCGAGTATTCGTTATTCAATGGAATAATGCTCGACGCTATAACGGTGGCTCGGTTACTGGCGATGTGATTAATTTTCAAATCAGACTTGCAGAGACTACCAACGTAATTCAATATGTATATGGTACATGCACTGCAACTAATACAACTGCTCTTACTGTGCAAGTTGGTCTTCGAGGTGGTACTAATACTGTTTACACTAATAGAACTTCGACCTCCTCATGGGCAAGTACTACTGCTGGTGGAACAAGCAGTGCCAACATTACCACTACTAATGTAATTTTACCTTCAAGTGGTTTGACTTTTACATGGACTCCTCCAGCTCCTTGTAACGGACAACCTAACACTCCTACAGTGCAAGAGGTTATAACAGTTTGTGTAAATAATCCAGCTGTTATTAATGCCTCTAATGTTTCAGGCGGCACAGGTATTTCATATCAATGGCAATCATCTGCGGATGGTGGAGCTCCTTGGACAAATATCAGTGGAGCAACCAATCCTACTTATACTACTCCAAACGTTACGGCAATTGGTTTTTATCGTTTAGTTACTACATGTTCGAATTCAGGTTTAAACTCGGCTTCGGCTACAGTCTCAGTTACACCAAACAATTGTACTCCTGCAAATGATATTTGTGCTAATGCTATTCCGTTTAATGTCAATGGTGGAGCTGTTGCGGCAAACAATAGCAATACTGTAACCAATGGACCTGAGCCTTCATGCGGTGGAGCAGGAATCAGAGACCTCTGGTATTCTTTCGTCTACACGGGTGGAGATGTAGTTATTCAGACAACTCTCGGTACTTTGACGGATACACGTCTTGCGCTTTATAGCGCATGTGGCGGAACACAGCTTGCATGTAACGATGACTTCACTGGAATCGGATACGCATCTAGATTAGATGTCAATTGTACGCTCCTAAGTCCAAACTCTACATATTATGTTCAAGTAGGAGGGTACAATGCTACTGCAGGTACATTCCAATTAAACATTACCTCAGTTGGGGCTAGCGGATGTACAAATCCAAATGCTACAAACTACGACGGATGCGCTACAGCGGACGATGGGTCTTGCGTATTTCCTGATCTCAATGCTGCATTCACAAATGTGCCTTCAGGATCAAATTGCTTGAATGTGCAGTTATCTGATATCTCAGAAGGAAACGTTATATCATGGGCATGGAACATCCCTGGTGCAACACCTTCAACTTCTTCCTTAGAAAATCCTGTGGTTGTGTTTAGCACTCCAGGTGTATATCCTGTAACGCTTACTGTTCAAGATAGCTTCGGTGCCACAGATGTGGTTTCACAAAATGTAATTGTTGAAACAGGAGCAATCATGACTGTCGATATTACGGCTGATAATTTACCTCAACAAACTAGCTGGAAAGTTTTTGATAGCTCTAATAATCTTGTAGCTGAAGGTACTTCGAATGATGCTACTTTTTGTATCGGCGACAACTGCCATCGCTTTGAAATTTATGACACTGGTGGAAACGGTATCTGCTGCAGCAATGGAAACGGTAGCTATCGTATTTACCTCAATGGTGTTGAAGTTGCTAGCGGTGCTAACTTCTCATACGAAGATGTTCGCGATGTGAATTGCCCACAAGGAACAAGCTGCAATAATCCTATTACTGTAGGTCTTGGATCATTCACAGCACCTGAACCAAACTCATGGTATGAATTTACACCAGCTGAAAACGGTCAATACAGAATTAGCACATGCGATTTAGCTACATGTGATACTAAGATTTGGATCTATGACTATTGCAACATGGCCAACTTTGATGATTCGAATGAAGCGGCAGTTACATATAACGATGATCTATGTGGTGTACAAGCTGAGATGACGCCGTTCCTACAAGGAGGACAAACTTATTTCATCCGAATAGGTGACACAGGTGGTGCATGTGGAATTAGCACTATTGATTTCTTAATCGAGTATATGGGACCAATTGTGGGATGTCTTGATCCTCTTGCATGTAATTTCGATCCTATCGCAGGTGCTCCTGGCCCATGTTACTACAATGGCAACCCTAACTGTGACAACCTAGGTCCAGACTTGGAAATTTCATTGAATGATGTTTTCAACTCCCTTACTGTAACTACCGTTAATGGAAACGATGCTTGTCTTGTAAATGAAGGTTGTCTTCAAGGACTTGGTTCTCGCCAGATTCTAAGATTTACGACTACTATTTGGAACATTGGTAATCAAGATTATTTCATTGGTTTGCCAAACGCAAATAACCCTCAATTCGAATACGATCAGTGTCACAATCACTATCACTATGAAGGTTATGCTGAATATTTATTATACAATCAAGCTGGTCAGCCAATGCCACAAATCGGATTTAAAAACGGTTTCTGTGTACTTGACTTATTCTGCCCTTCAGGATTTACTGCGAAATATACCTGCGGAAATATGGGTATCACTGCTGGTTGCCGTGACACGTATGGCTCTGGCTTATCATGCCAATGGGTGGATATCACAAATGTACCAGCAGGTGAATACTATTTAGTAGTACGCACAAACTGGGATCAAAGCCCAGATGCAAACGGACGTTATGAATTGCGATATGACAACAACTGGGCACAAGTCTGTATCTCTTTTGGTCGTGACGCAAATGGTAACATTATCAACTTTACAAAAAACATCAACGCATGTCCAATCATTGAAGACTGTGTAGGACAGCCATTTGGTAATAGCTATCCTGACTGTGCAGGAAACTGCCCAGGTATGGTGAAGAGAGGTGATGTGCTTTCAGATAATTTATTGACTGAACTTGATGTGCATCATTACTTGGATGCGGCCGTTCAAAACGCTAACATCACATCATCAACTTGTACTGACTTGAACAATGACGGTACAATCTCTGTGGCTGATGCAATCTATCTTGAAGAATGTATTCACACTCAATTGGATCTTGGAACAAGCCCGCTATTACTAGTGGATTGCGACTATGACGATGAATTTGTTGATCAAGGAGAATCAGTTGAGATTGGTATTCATGCGGTGAACTTAACCGAAGGATACGTGGATGTGTACATCAATAATCCATCGAGTGAAATAAGTGCGCTTCAATTTGTGATTGACGGTGTAGTCATTGAGAGCGTTGAGAATCTTCTTCCTACTGCAACTTGGAACCCTCACATTCACTGGACTACCAATGGCTACAGAGTCGCGGCATGTGGATCTGTGCACTCTAAAATGCCAGTGAATTTCGTTAATACACCATTCTTCAGAATTCACTACTCTTCAATCGAAGGCACTACTGTTTGTGTTGATCAAGTGAATGAAGTATTGAATGGTCTTGTGCACAACGTATTGACGAATGTTGGTTCATGCTTATCTATCTCGTCTATCGTTGCAAACTTCACTACAAGTGGAAACTCCATTTGTAACGGTGAGCAAGTAACATATACTAATACTTCTACAGGCGGAGCTACTAGCTGGTCATGGACGTTTGCTGGCGGTACACCTTCTACATCAACACTTCAGAATCCTATTGTAACATATAGCACTCCAGGAACATATTCTGTATCGTTGACAGCAAGTAATTCTACTACATCAAATGATATCACAATGACCAATTTGATTAACGTAGGAACTACAGTAACATGGTATGCTGATGCTGATGGAGACGGCTTCGGTAATCCAAACGTAACAATGAGCGATTGCGACATTCCTTCTGGATATGTAGCAGTATCAGGTGATTGCAACGATGCATCGAATGCAGTTTATCCAGGAGCGACAGAATCTTGTAACAACATTGATGATGATTGTGACACAACTGTCGATGAAGGCTTCGATTTGGACAATGATGGCTTCACTACTTGTGAAGGTGATTGTGATGACAATAATGGTATTGTATATCCTGGCGCGTTTGAATTATGCAATGGAATTGATGATGATTGCGATACTACAATCGATGAAGGTTACGACCAAGACAATGACGGTGTATCCGTTTGTCAAGGTGATTGCGATGACACCAATAATGCAGTGTACCCAGGTGCTACAGAGATTTGCGGAAACAACATCGATGAGGATTGCACTGGTGGCTTGAATAACGGATGTCCTCTCTATACTTATTATGCTGACGCGGATAATGATAGCTATGGTAACTTGAATGCGCCAACAACAAGTTATTCAACAACACCTCCAACAGGATACGTTACAAACTCAACTGATTGCAATGACAGCAACAATATGATTCGCCCGAATGCTACAGAACTTTGTGGTAACAACTTCGATGATGATTGTGATGGTTTTGTAAATGAAGGTTGCTCTACACCTCTTATTGTAAATGATACAAGAAGTGGCGCGCTCATTTTGAATAGCATGATGTATCCTTCTTGTTCTAATGTTAGCGGAAACTTACTCAATGCAACAGCGTCTCCAGAATCCTTAACAGAAGAGCCTCTCGGGGCAGGTCAGGATTTATGGTATCACTTTATTGCTAATACAAACGGTGTGAGAATCACAGTAAATAGCACAGTGAATGATATGGTTGTCGAATTACAAACTGCTGGTGGTGCAATGCTCGCAATGGAGAATGATAATGGTGTTGGTCAGGTTGAGCAATTGATCTTTGGCAATTTAACTGTTGGTGCAGACTACTATGTAGTTGTACGTAACTTCAATACAGCCGCGGCAGGCAATTATTCTATTTGCCTACAATACCTAAACTCCAGCGCTCCTGAT
>Ga0315907_10002785_pt1 | contig 21486 bp, 11 predicted proteins | sample LakEriMetagenome_3_FD_203525 | JGI IMG/M metagenome (GOLD analysis project Ga0315907, IMG submission 203525) | Freshwater fungal communities from buoy surface, Lake Erie, Ohio, United States - Buoy 12 MA123 | ecosystem: Environmental > Aquatic > Freshwater > Lake > Lake biofilm | place: USA...
TGGGAAAAGGCTAAGTTCGATTTTAAGATTGGAGTGAATTTCTACAATTCGTTTACCAAGAAGTGGCAGTATTGACGGTGATAGTGAAGTAGTGAAATAGTGAAGTAGTGAAAGGGTGAAATAGTGAAGTTGAACTAGCGGTTATTTACTCCTTCACCCTTTCACCCTTTCACCCTTTCACCCTTTCACTACTTCACTCATTCACCATTCATCCTTTCAACTCGAAATCACGGAAGTCGAATCCGGGGGAAACCTGACAGCCAACCAAACAATACTCGCTACCAACTGCGGGGCGCGCACCAAACCAACGACCGGCTTTTACTGCATGCTGAAGCACGCACCCTTCATCTAAGGCTTTGCCCAGCTTAGTTATTATTTCGTTTCCGGCTTCATCTAGTTCCATTATTTCTAAAATACCACCATCGTGATGATACCAAAGCTCATCACTTTTGATGCGATGCAATGCAGATGTTTCTCCTGCTTCGAGCAAAAAGAAAATGGACGTACACATGTTGCGCAGCCCCTCAAAGCCTGCCACTTCTAGCTCTAAGGGACTTCGATAAACTTCTGTGTAATGACCTCCTTCGGGGTGGGGCATTAGGCCCAAGTGCTTCTTATAATAGGTCGCTGTATGCATGTTCGTCTTTTAGTTTTTTTCTTCTTGCTTGGCAAGTTCTTGCAAGATAGTATTGACATCACCCTCCGTTTCACGAAGAGCCTTTTTGCAAAGCGCAATAAGTTCTGATGCGCGCTTCACTTTTTGTGAAAGCACATCGATAGTGGTTTCTCCTTTTTCAATTTCCGCTACAATTTCTTGCAACTCTTGAAATGCTTCGGTATAAGTCATAGTCGAATTATGTAATTAAGAATGAATCGTTGTTACTTCGCTTTCGAAACGTCCTTCCGCTAAAAAGGTTGATACCTTATCGCCAATTTTCAATTGCGAAGTCTCTCGAATAACCGCCCCATTAAGATAGCTGATGCTGTATCCTTTGAGCAAAATGTTTTTCGGGTCGGTTACTGTTACAATGCGCTCCATGTGAGTGAGGTTTTTCGTGGCGTGAGAAAGATGGTGTTTAGTGGAGGCTGTCAGCTGGCGATTCACGTGCTCAATGCGCTCGAAGGCCGCCTGTATCCGATGAGTTGTGGCCGAAGGAATGCGTTGTGTAAGCGTTCGAACCCGCAAATGGGTGTCTGCAAGCAAACGATTGCTCGCTTTTGTCAACTCTATTCTTGAATGATTCAGATGCTGACCTTGATTCACGATTATACCGGATGCCGCTTGATGCATGATACGACTATGCAAGTTAAGCTCACGGTTGTTGGCCATTAGAATTTCTTGCGAACGAGCGATGATGCTGCGTTGTGATTCCAAAACAATGACTTCAAATCGTTCAAATTGATCTAGCAACTGCTGAGCGACTTTCGTGGGAGTGATACCATTATAGTATGAAACCATTTCGGATACGGTTTCATTGGTGGAGTGTCCAATTCCCGTGTAAACAGGAATAGGAAAGTCGGCTATGGCGCGCGCAAGGTCATAGTGGTTGAAACAGCTCAAGCCAACATCACCTCCTCCACCGCGAATTATCGCAACGGCATCAAAATGGTGCGAAACTCTTTGAATACGTTGCAATGCGACCAGAATCGATTCAACAGCTTTATCTCCCTGCAGCAATGCCGGAAATAACATGCGGAATATGCTATACCGATTGCTCTGTGCTTCCAGAATATCTTGAAAATCAGCGAAGCCTTTGCTACTCTCCACCGAAATGACAGCAATGCGCTTCGGCAATAGTGCATGCTGCTTCGTTTTGTTCAAATGCAGAAGGCCTTCACGCTTCAATCGTTCAAGGGCTGCTTTTTTTTCGGCCTCTATGTCACCCAATGTGTAACTGATGTCGATATCATGAATGCGCAGGGAAAGACCATATTGGGGAGAATAGCTAACCGAGACTTCGCACAGAACTTTGATACCATCCTTGAGTGGTTCCTTAATTTGTTCAAGAAATAGTCGGTTGATTTTCTCGTAATCGTTCTTCCAAAGAATGGATTTGAATTCAGCGACTGTTTTTCCGTTTTCTTTCTGCAACAATTCCGGGTAGCAATGCCCGGAATGATTATAGTGATTCAACTTATTCATCTCGGCTTTCACCCAATACGTGCGATTGAAATGGGTCGAAAACATGCGCTGTATGCTTTCGGCCAAATCGAGTAGGGTATATGTTTTCCTTCCGGCGATGATGTCAGACATGCTTCAAAGTTCCGCAAGCTCTGTCAAGAGATTTCAAATGTTGAAAAAAATGATGGGCTGTGAATTTACTTTTGCACCATGAATTACGCTCGCATTGCCTGTCTCTCATTAGCCCTTTCTGTAATCCTTGGTTCTATTGGTGCGCATGCTATGAAACCTCATTTGTCTGCAGAGGCACTGAATTCGTGGGATACCGCAGTAAAGTACCAGGTTTATCAGAGTGTTGGATTGTTGATACTAGCTCTCGCAGGTAAGGTTGGTGCAGTGAATGAAGTATGGCACCGATGGTCAATGCATATCATTGCTCTCGGAATGCTTTTCTTTTGTGCTTCTCTGTATTTGCGCTCCAGCTCCCCTGTTTCAGGCCTCGATTTCTCTTGGTTAGGTCCAATAGCTCCTATAGGCGGTCTTCTTTTTATAGCAGGCTGGGTCTTGGCGGCGTTTTCTTTCAAAATGGATAATACCTCAAGGGCCAACTAGCTCATCAGTGCTGATAGCTCAACACTTTAACGAGCTCAGGAGTAAGCTCGGGTAGTTTCCTTCGCTCAATCATGAAGCTATTCAATTCGGCAAATTCTCCAAACACATAGTGCTTCAATGCGGCTTCGCGCAAATAACCTTTTCCTGTACTTCCTCCTGTCCCAACGCGCGTGCCGATCATGCGGTGAACCATATTCATATGCCTCCATCGCCATGTGGCAAACAATTCATCGACCTCCAGGCATAGGTTTATGATTCGATATGGGTTGTGAAGCAATGGGAAATCACGGTAGAGTAATATAAACAGCGCCGCTCTTCTTGATTTATCCGATAGAGCTCCTTCAGTTCTTTCCTGACTCATGAAAAGCTCATCAAATCGAACAATGTTTTGCTTCTCCCCCTCTCCTAATGATTGATCATACGTTTCTCGATAGTGAAGCCAAAATGCTTGGTCATTGCCGTTCTCCCATAAGCGCTGGTCCTCTAAAAATGGCATTCTCTCAAGCCATTGATTGAGCAATTCAAGCAAGGAAGATTCGGTAGCAAGACTCTGAATCTTGGCTTTATCTTCCGGGCGGAGTTGACTCGTGTAATATTCCTGTCCGTGGCGGTGCTCCATTTTCAATCCCAGCTTGGCTTCCAAAATCTTAAACTGGATGCTTTGAAAACCACTAGCCGGGCGCAGCAAGTCGCGGAAATCGAGAAAGTCCAGCGGTGTCATGGTTTCCAAAATATCCACTTTGTGAACGAGCACTCGCATAATTTCCATGACACGAAACAAGCGTCTAACCACTTTCATCAACTCGGGAGAGTTGTCGTTAATAGTCGGCTTGGACATAATGGCGTGCACCGAGTCAATTTCGAACATGATTTGCTTGAACCATAATTCGTATGACTGATGGATAATGATAAACAACATCTCATCGTGGGCATGGCGGTCCACTTTGTCACTTTCGAGTTCCTGGGCGCCGAGTATTTTATCTAATTGAAGGTAGTCGCTATAATACATGTTGCGTGTTTTCTTGAGGCGCGAAAGATAAGCATGATGGATTCCTTATAGCCGATACTATTCGTTACTTTCGTTCAGATGTTACAGACAGAATCCATCGTGTTTTTTGACGGCGTCTGCAATTTCTGCAATAGCACGGTCAATTGGCTTATGAAGGCAAATCCAAAAGGAAACCTCAAGTTTTCATCGTTGCAAGGTGTGGCTGCCAAGAATCTCCTATCTGCGGAGTTGCTGACTGACCTTTCAACCATCGTCTATTACCGGAGAGGAAAGTGCTATGTAAAATCGACAGCAGCGTTGCTCATTTTTCGGGATCTAGCATGGTATGGCTTTTTGGCGCTTCCTTGTTTTCTGATACCTCCTTTCCTGCGAGATACCATTTACGATTGGGTTGCCCGAAATCGTTACCATTGGTTTGGTAAGCGTGAAGTGTGTCGGATCCCTGCGCCCGAAGAGCGCAGTCGTTTTATTGACTAGAGAATAAATAGAAAGCCCGCCGACCATGAAGGTCGGCGGGCTGACTACTTTGACCAATTATATTGGTCTCCACCCTATTCCTTAGTTAACCAACCATTTCTTTTCGATGCGTTTTCCATTTGTCTCAAGTGTTACAACATAGAATCCGCTGCTGAGAGTTGTGTCGAAGTTCACAACATTAGTTCCGGATGTATCCGAAGCGATGGTGCGCTCAGTTACTGTCTTGCCGGCTGCATCGCGAACGATTACCTGTAGATTTTCGTTACGATTTGAACGGTCAACCCATTGAATGTTGATCAGAGTTCCGTTACCTGGATTAGGGTACAGGTTGAACATGAATTCTTCCGATACGTTTTCATCTACCGGCAACTCAAGCGCCACTGTAAAGGTGCACGTGGTGCTCCATTCCGTGAAAATTCCTGCACCATAAGCACATCGAACACTTACTTCATAGGTTTCTCCTGCGGTAAGCTGCATAGCATTCACAACACTCAACATAGGCTCGGCTGTAAAGGCGGTCCAATCGTAGTTGTCCCCGGTGATGTGCCACTCATAGTTCAAAACACCGTCAATGGCAATAGCTTCGATAGTTTCACCCCATTGTGTAATGGTGGTTCCGCAGTCAGCTTCCAAAATGCCGGTTGTTGGCAAATCAAGACTTTCTGTAGTAACAGAGCAGTAATCACCAAATGGTCCCCAGTTTCCATTGACGCGAGCCTTAATACCAACAACGTAGGTGGTGTTGTATTCGATATTCGGAATTGCTGCCATGGAGAAGTATACATCAGTTGTGAATTCATCCACCAAGATGGTACCGGTTGGCGTAGATACGCGCCACATATATTGATCAGCACCTTGCACCTCATCGCATGCAACAGTGCCGTTCATACCGAAGTCCGACGTGTTACAGAATTGCTGAGTCAGTTGTGTAGGTGGAATGGTGAATTCGCAATCGTAGCTGATATCCGCACTCGCGCTTATGGTGCAACCGTTGGCATCGCTCACATTGACGGTATAAATACCTGCGGCAACGTTTTCGAGTTGCTCGCTGCTGCTGCCGTTACTCCAGATAATTGAATAAGTGGGAATTCCTCCATCTATTAGGATTTCTGCACTTCCGTCGTTGCCGGCGCATGTTTCAATACCGGTAACAAGAACGTTCACCACCAGCATACTGGGCTGCTCAATGTTCGCGTTAGCTTGCGCAGTGCAGCCATTGGCATCCACTATGTTCAAAGTCAAATTACCGGCTCCCAGGTCTTCTACTAATTCATCGTTGCTTCCATTACTCCAACCATACTGGTAGGGTGATGTGCCTCCTTGAACAATTGCAATCGCAGAACCATTGTTTTGTCCGTTACATGTCACATCATTGGCATCAATCGCTGCAGTCATAGGGGTTGGCTCTTGAATTGTAGCAGCCGCTGTTCCACTGCATCCGCTGCCGTCCGTAACAATGAGGTTGTATTGACCTGCTATCAGATTGTTCAAACTTGCGGTTGAAGCAGCGTTATTCCACTCGTATGTGTAATTCTGATCACCACCATTTACGATGACCGTTATACTGCCGTTAGCGGCACCGAAACAGCTAATGTTTTCTGACTGAATAAATACACTCAAGTTTTCGCTTTGGGTAATTTGAAAAGCTTGTGTTGCAGTGCAGCCTTGGTTATCTGTGATGGTAACTGAGTAGTTACCGGCATTCAAATTGCCACTCTCATAGCCGTTGGCTCCGTTGCTCCAATTCACAATGTAAGGCGCTGTGCCTCCACCCGGCGATACGATGGCTGATCCGCTTGGGTCATCACAGGCAATGTCGAAATCGGCCAAGTTGATTTCCACTGCTGTTGGCTCATTGACAATGAAGGTAGAGTTGGCTGAACATCCTGCAAGGTCTGTCGCAGTTGCTGTGTAGTTTCCGGCTGAGAGATTGTTCACCAGTGTGCCACTGAAGCCATTGCTCCAGTTAATGGTAAGTGTACCCGATCCGCCTGTAGCATTCAATTGAATGATGCCATCGTTCGCTCCATAACACTGCACGTCTGTTACGTTTCCGCTCAACACAATAGCGGAAGGAGTACCTACTGCGAAACTTTGCGCAGCACTGCATCCGGCATCGTCAGTTGCGGTTACGATATAGGTGCCTGCCGCTAAATTGCTGATGCCGGCACCAATGGCGCCATTGTTCCAACTAAATGTCTTAGTGCCTGTTCCTCCTGTTGCGGTTACTAAAATGTTTCCGTCGTTATTGCCAAAGCAAGTTACGGCGTTCACTGATCCGCTTATGATGATATTCTGCGGTGCAGATATGGTATAGCTCGCTGTAGCCGTGCAACCATTGCCATCAGTAGCGGTCACACTGTAGTTTCCTGCTGCTAAGTTGCTAATGGTGCTTCCGGTTGCGCCGTTGCTCCAGATGAATGTCTTATTGCCTGTGCCGCCGCTTGCCGATACTGTGATGGAGCCATTGTTCATTCCTGTGCATGCAATGGCGTTTGTCGTGCCCGCGATGCTAATGGCGCTGGGAGCACTTATCGAAAAACTTGCAGTTGCTGTGCAGCCTGCTGCATCAGTTACGGTCACACCATAGTTGCCGGCACTCAGGTTGCTGAGGTTAGCTGATGTTGCACCGTTGTTCCAGAGATACGTCTTATTGCCTGTTCCGCCGGTAACAGTTAATGTAATGCTGCCGTTTGCATTGCCGGAGCAAGTCGCGTTTTGTGCAATACCGCTAACATTCATGCCCGAAGGATTCGTAAGAGTGGCATTCGCAGTTCCTGAACATCCTTGTGCGCTGGTAACAGTTACGCTATAATTACCTGCACCTATGTTATTCAAGTTGGCTGAAGTGGCTCCGGAATTCCAGCTGTAGGTAAATGGGCCTGTGCCGGTTACAGAGCTTGTAATACTGCCGTTCGCTTGCGCTCCGCAACCGGGATTAACGGATGTAAGGGTTACAACCGGATCTGCCTGCACTGTTACACAATTCGCACATACATAGGTGTTGCTTCCGTATGCGTTCGTCGCGGTTAGTGTTACATCATAGGTGCCTGCTGTTGCGTAGGTCACGTTCTGTGGATTCTGCTGAGTAGAAGTAGCCGGTGTACCCCCTTCAAAAACCCAGCTGTAAGCTGTAGGTGATTGAGTGCTGGTGCTCGTGAAGTCGTTTTGTACGTTACGACAGATTGTATTGTCTTGAATGTTGAATGAAGCAACAGGAGCCTGACCTTGAGGGGCAGTTGCAACGATGCAAAAATCATTGATCGATTGGTCACCCCAGTTTCCGGATCCCTGCGCTAACACGGAACCATCCGCTGCGGTCAAGACGAAACTGCCACTTGTAAAGCCCTGGCCATCGCCAAAAACATCATTCATAGTAAGCGTGTAGCAACCTTCCGATAAGCAAACGGGGGTCACATTGTGAAGTCCTTGCTGCCCATTAACATAAGGGCCACCATTCATCAACACCGCATTGCTCGCGTCGCTGATGGTCCAGCTGGTTTCGGTGCCGTAGTAGTCCAGTATTACGTCGAGTTGTGCAGCAGATCCTGCAGTAACGGCAAACGCTCCGGTCGATTGGTTATTGGCGGCGTTCTCATCAGTACCGCTGTTGGGCGATCCTGTCCAAGCATAGAATGTATGTTGACCGGCTCCCGGATTGATAGTAGGTAAAGTAACGGCGGTTGAAGCGCCGGGAGCAAGTGAACCACTCCAGTTGAAGTTGGATGTTCCCACGCCATTCACGTTATATTGGATGACTGCAGAAGTAAGGGTCGTGCCTCCGAAATTCGCTAGTGTTACTTCTGGAGTGAGCCCGCCTGAGCAATTGGTTCCCGTTGGGCTTATGATTGCGGTCACCCCGATATCGTTTTGATAGACCGGCATACAACCCATCGAGGTTAAAATGCTGGTGCGCTGCGTTTCAAGTGTTGTGCGCATGCGTAATTTTTGTCCATCTGTATACATGTCTTGGCATGTTTGAGATGTGTAGTCCATATAGTTCTCAACTTGCTGTGTGCCGCTGCAAGCAGGGCTGCTGCAGCTTCCGGCTTGAATGGTTGGGGGTGTGTCGCATACGCGGTCACCTTGTGTTGCACAATTCGACTCGCCTGTGCATGAAGAGGTAGAGTTAAATGTATGATATAATCCCAAGTAATGACCCACCTCGTGTGTAAGAGTGCGGTTCATGTTGGTGTATGATTTTAAATTTCCGACAGTCCCGAATGCGTTATAAAGCAAAACAATACCATCAATAGCACTATTAACAGGGAAATAGGCATAACCCTGTATTCCGCTTCCTCCATCGTTATTCTCAATCTCATTAACTACCCATATGTTCATGTAGGATGCGCGTGGCCATGTCGAAAGAGCCTTTACACTTTCTTCTACTGCTCCGGTACCCGATGATGCCTCAATACCCATAGTAGAATAATTCGCTACCGAACTTCCGTTCACACGAACAATTCCATTCGTAGGTTGACCACTGGGGGTGCGTGCTGCCAAACAAAACTCGATTCCAACATCGACTCCGTTGCCGTAGCCATTGGTTCCAACCAAACGACGAAAATCCTCATTGAGGGCTTCGATGGCAGAGAAAATTTGCTGGTCTGTTATGTTAGTGCCGGTTCCGTATGTTTCTCCGTTATGGATTACATGCACAACTACCGGAATGGTATATACTTCGTCTGTACGCTGTGAAGGGTGCAAGTCACGGTTACGACCAAGTACGTGCTCCATGTAGAAGAAGCTTCGGCTGAATTCCATGTCGTGTTGCATCAGCGAGTCATTCAATATGTCGCTTGGACATGTCGCTGTGTTTTGAGATACTCCCGACAACGTAGCGAGAAGCATCAAGAGAAATAGGGCAGTTAGGTTTTTCATTTCGCTCTTTGTTCTTATTTGGACTTTAGTGAAAACGTTACTTTGTACCCTAACCCCCCTGATTTTGTTACGTTTATCCCAAATTATTTCGATGAATAGTGGATAATATCTCCCCAACTCCATAATAAAGCCCCTCAATATTTCGCTATTTGCCCTTTGTCCTTCGCCCTTCGCCCTTCGTCCTTCGCCCTTCGCCCTTTTTTTGAACACCCTCCCGTTCTCCTTGTTTCTACAGCAACTTTGCATTCTCTATGGCCAAGGCAATCAAAAAGAAGAACAAACCTGTAGGTAGTGATCTGAATTTCAAGGATTTTGTCATTATCAAAGGGGCACGCATGCACAACTTGAAAAATGTGAGCGTAGCTATTCCTCGTTCGCAGTTCACCGTCATCACAGGGCTGAGCGGCTCAGGTAAGTCGTCGCTTGCGTTCGATACCTTATTCGCTGAAGGTCAGCGTCGTTACGTGGAAAGTCTGAGCAGCTATGCGCGCCAGTTCTTAGGCCGCCTGGATAAGCCGGATGTGGATGCCATCATTGGTATCAGCCCGGCTGTGGCCATAGAACAAAAGGTGACCGGGCGCTCTTCCCGATCAACCGTAGGAACCAGTACCGAGATTTATGATTATCTCAAATTACTTTTTGCACGAATCGGAAAAACTTACTCACCCATCAGCGGGAAGGAGGTCAAAAGAAACACGGCTCAAGACGTGGTAGAATGGATCCTAACGCAGCCGGAAGGAACGCGCTTCTATATTATGGCCCCGGTCGAAGTGCAAAGCGACTGGAAAAAGCGTCTGGAGATTTTCGCCCAGCAAGGATTTTCGAGGGTCTATGCCGACGGAGATGTAACCCTCATTGAAGACTGCCTGGCCAAACCCAAAAAGTGGAAGTCCATTTCATTGGTTCTCGATCGACTGGCAGTGAGTGCTGATGACGAAACGGCAACGCGAATAGCGGATAGCACGGAAAGCGCTTTCTTCGAAGGCCGTGGCAGCTGCGAAATCTTATTGGCCGATAGCAATCACCTCGAAACGTTCAGCAATCGGTTTGAAGCTGATGGCATTTCTTTCGAAGAACCAACCGTCAATCTTTTTGCTTTTAATAATCCGGTGGGCGCATGCAAACGCTGCGAGGGTTTTGGCAGCATCATCGGCGTTGATGAAAACCTGGTGATGCCCAATCGTAAACTCAGCGTCTATCAGGATGGAATTGCATGCTGGCGAGGCGAAACGATGGGTGAGTGGAAAGATCAACTCATTTACCATGCAGCGAAATTCAATTTCCCGATTCATAAACCGATTTATGACTTGAGCCCTGATCAAATGGAATTGTTGTGGACCGGCAATAAATACTTCCGCGGACTGAATGCTTTTTTCTCGCACCTGGAATCAGAATCGTACAAAATTCAATACCGCGTCATGCTCAGCCGTTATCGGGGTAAAACTCCATGTCCCGATTGCAAAGGAACTCGCCTGCGAAAGGATGCCAACTATGTGAAGGTGTCAGGAAAAAGTATTTCGGAGCTTGTGAATATGCCAATTGGCGATTGCTACTCATTTTTCAAAACGGTGCAACTTAACGAGCACGATTCGAAAGTGGCTAAGCGTCTGTTGCTCGAAATAACCAATCGACTGGGATATCTAAATGAAGTAGGACTGGAGTATCTCACGCTCAATCGCCTTAGCAATACATTAAGTGGAGGCGAGTCGCAGCGAATCAATTTGGCCACAAGCCTCGGCAGTGCTTTGGTTGGCTCTCTCTATATCTTAGATGAACCCAGCATTGGTTTGCACTCGCGTGATACCCACCGATTGATTGGTGTACTTCAGAACCTGAAAAAACAAGGCAATACAGTCATTGTAGTGGAACATGATGAGGAAATCATGATGGCGTCAGACCATCTTATCGATATGGGGCCCGAGGCAGGAACACAAGGTGGTCAAGTAGTATTTACCGGTACGACACAGGAGTTGCTTAAATCGGGAAACACACTCACTGCCGATTATCTGAGAGGCACGAAGAGCATTACACGACAAGCACTCAAGAAATTGGGCAAGGACAAAGTAGTTATTCACGGAGCACGCGAGCATACACTGAAGAATGTGGATGTTACCTTCCCACTTCGCTGCTTCACCGTGGTAAGCGGAGTGAGTGGTAGCGGCAAATCCACATTGGTAAAGAATATTCTTTTTCCTGCGTTGCAAAAGGAACTCGGAGGCTTCCCCAGCGTCAGTGTAGGTGAATATGACATGATTTCCGGAGATACTAAAACGATAGGCGTGGTGGAGTTTGTCGACCAAAATCCCATTGGTAAATCATCGCGCTCCAATCCGGTTACTTACATCAAGGCATACGACGATATTCGTTCACTCTATTGCCAGCAACCACTGGCCAAACAACGGGGCTTCAAGCCTGCACACTTCAGTTTTAACGTGGAGGGCGGGCGATGTGAAGCTTGCGAAGGAGAAGGAGTTCAAACGATCTCCATGCAATTCATGGCAGACATCCAACTGGTTTGTGAAGCCTGCAAAGGCAAGCGATTCAAAGATGAGGTACTTGAAATTCAGTACGCCGGTAAATCCATTTCTGATGTGCTTGATATGACCGTCGATGAGGCCGTCGCGTTTTTTTCTTCCGATGTTTCGAAAACAGTGAATCGCAACATTGCAGAACGTTTACGCCCCTTGCAACAAGTTGGCTTGGGCTACATTGGCCTGGGACAAAGCTCTTCTTCTCTTTCGGGTGGAGAGGCGCAGCGTATCAAATTAGCATCATTCCTTTCCAAGGGTTCGAATGCACAGCATACGCTTTTCATTTTCGATGAACCTACTACAGGTCTTCATTTTCACGACGTCAAAAAGCTTATCGATTCCTTCCAGGCATTGCTCAACAATGGCCATAGCATCATTGCCATTGAGCACAACATCGATGTGCTTCGCTGTGCCGATTGGCTTATCGACATGGGGCCGGAAGGGGGAAAGAATGGAGGAAGTGTGGTGTATGCCGGACCTCCCTCTGAAATTCCGACAACAACACACACGGGCCGGTTTTTACGCGAAGCTCGTCGTTAAGGAAGGGCATATCCATCTGTCAAACACAACAGAAAAACCACAAGAGCATCTTCTTCTTCATTGGATAAATGAAGACTGCCCGTAATTTGATGAGCGATGTTGCTAGGCACTTCTGCGGAATAAGTATTCTCTGCATCACGCACATTGATAAAGTGAACCACTTCTTTCAGTGTCTTGAAGTACCCATTGTGAAAGTAAGGGCCGGTGTATTGCACATTACGCAAAGTGGGAACGCGAAACTTGCCGTTTTGATTTTCGTCGTGTACTACTTTACCTAATCCAAAATCAGTGGCTGCGCTGCCTTCCGAATTAATCGATGTATGCGTCGTGTAAAAAGGGTTTTCCTCGTTGCGCGGCACACCTAAATTGTAATATCCGAAGTCTGTGAATAGAATGCGACCGCTTTCCGCTTCGGGTTGCATACTATGGCATGTAACACATCTTCCTTTTCCTTGAAAGAGCTCAAGACCTTGTTGCTCTTGCTGTGTCAATTTTGTTTTGCCTTCCAGGAAATAGTCGTATTTCGAGGTAAACTCATGAAATAAAGAACTGCGCTCGAAAGCTGCCAAAGCATCACACATGTTTTGATACGCTTCTTTCGCATAACGCAATTTGCCATACAGCTTTTTGTAGAGCGGATAGTAGGGGGCATTAAGCACCTCATTCACAAGTGCCAGCGTGTCCGCATTATTCATTTCTGCCGGATTGAAAAACGGTCCTGCAAGCTGGTGCTCCAATGAATTGCTCCGACCATCCCAAAATAAACCACCGCGATACACTCCGTTGCTATCGCGTTCCAGTGGAGGAATAAACCCGACGTATGCCAATGACTGTGCATTACGATTCACAAAGGCGCCATCTACCATGCCTTCTGAAACAATGGCATGATTGGGGTCGGCAAATGCTGTTTTCGGAGCATGACAAACGGTGCACGATTGCCCGTCCGGATGACTGAGAGCCTTGTCGAAAAACAATTGTCTGCCGAGTTCCACCTTAAGTTCCGCTTTCTTTTCCGCAGAGGGCTTTACGCGAAAACTCATCACGAAGAGGGATGCAAGAAGACACAAGCAGGCAATTGTTCGAATGGTCATGCGTGACATGCAGCAAAGGTAATCGTTCGAAAAACGGATAAGCAAAGCTTCTGATTTTTATCTACTTTCGAAGAATGTGCTACACCATACAACAACTCGAGGAGAGGATTTTGAAGCAGGGGCAGCGCAAACATTCAACACCTTCCGAAATCGATGACGCGCTGCGCACCTTTCGGGAACAAATCAAGGGCAAGCCATTGTTTGCCATCAGCGGATTTGAGCATCCTGCGTTACCGATACTTATCGATCAAGGTGGACTTCATTGGCAGCCCATGCACTGGGGACTTATTCCGCTGTGGTGCAAAGACTGGAACGCAGCGTTGGAATTGAGTAATATGACCCTCAATGCACGCGCGGAAACGCTCTTCGAGAAGCCCGCATTTAAACACGCTGCTTCCACCCGTCGAGGGTTGTTGCCCATCACGGGTTTCTATGAATACAAGCATGTGAAGGGCAAGAAGTTTCCTCATTTTATCGATTGGAAAGATGAAGAGGTGCGCTGGCTGGCGTGTGTGTGCGATGAGTGGAAAGACCGAGATAGGGGAGAGACCGTGCTAACGTTTTCCATCGTTACCACCAAGGGTAATTCGCTCATGGCAGAGATCCACAACAACCCCGAACTGGATGAACCGCGCATGCCCGTCGTGTTGGAAGGGAGTGACTTGTTGACGTGGATGAATAACGAAATACCCTTGAATGAGTTGAAGAATCTATTGCAACCCTGTTCAGATAGCGATATGCGCGCGCACACCGTAAAACCACTGCGAGGTAAGAACTCGCCGGGAAATACGCCAGAGGCATTCAAGCCACATGCATATGCAGAGCTCTACGAACCCCCCACGCTTTTTTAGCGCATGATCAGTACCGATCCGCTCAAGTCTTTCTTTGCACCTGTCGACCGCGATACGATAATAGCCCTCCAGCTGTATGCACCATTGGGAGCGAAGTGCTCACCACCGCGGATGTTGCCGGTCCAGCCCACTTTAGGGTCTCTTGTTTCAAAAACTAATTCTCCGAAGCGATTGAAAATTTCGAAATGGAAATTTTCAGTATCGATGTCTGCTCCTTCAAAAAGAAGAACATCGTTTAAGCCGTCATAATTTGGTGTGAAGCCTGTTGGAATGTAGAACTGGAGAAGATCATTAATCACAACGGAATTACCGGAGATAAAATCGGTACAGTTGTGTATATCAGTTATTTCCAATGTTACGTAATAAATTCCGCCATAATCATTGGGGAAGGTGAATATCGGATTTGCGGCTGCCGAACCTCCTAGCAACGTACCATCTGCTGAACTGAAGGTCCACAAATAGTTACTGATAGGAAAGCCACTTACAACGCTTTCGAATTGAAGTTCTGTATTGAAGATGTCAGTTGGTTGAGGACCTACTGTGTAGCCGGCAATAGGAGCGGGATAACTCGTTAAAAAGGCTTCTTCCGAAATGGAGTATTCGCAGCCTGCCGAATTGACAAGTACCAATTCTACGCCATACGTGCCCGGTTCTTCAAACGAGAGGATGGTTTCCGGTTGATTTGGAATTACGATTCCATTCGACAACTCCCAGCGCGAAGTCGCATATTCAGAAGGGTCGTTGGAAACGTTTAATTCAAAGGCGTTCGGCCAACATCCTGCGGTTGTATCAGCCGTGAAGGCAGGTGAAATGATTGGCAACACCTCAATTTGCAGACACTCCGTGATGCTGTATGCGCAGGCGTCTGTGATGGTAAGACATGCTTCCCCGCTTGCGTCCGGGTTGAATGAAAAATCTTCTGCATTGCTAATCGGATTGTTCTCAAACTCCCAAGAATAGATGAATGGAGGTAAACCGGGATTGATTGTATAAAGGTCAAGGTTTGCTGTGCCTGCGAAACATAACGTAGTATCATCAGAAATAGTCATAGTCGTTGGTAATGGCATTTCAATGCCTACAAAGGAGCTGTTGCTACAGCCGGCGCCACCATCCAAACGATATTCGAATTCATCCGGTGTATCATTCATGGGGTCGAAAATCAATTCGTTGGTAGCGGAAACTAAGGTGTTGTTCAAGAACCACTGGCCCCAAGTTGCCGGGTTGGCAGTTATTACGTCAAACAAATCGAAAGGCGCTAGAGTAGGACAAATTGTAATGGTGTCACCAAGTCCGGGGTTATTGTTCTGGTCTAAGGTAATGACCACGCTGTCGCTGCTTCTGCAGCCTGGGTAACCCGCGGGATATCCTGTGAGGGTAAAGGTTGTAGAAGGTTGGTTTAACGCAACAATGGAAGGGGCCGGACTATTCGCAGCAGTAAGAGGATTGCCCGGTGTCCAGTTCCACACATAACCTGCTACTTCTGCGCTACCTACAATTACGTTATATACTAATTCTTCAGAAACACCATCGGCACAGTTACCTATACCATTCCATTCAGAGAACTGCATAGTTAAACATCCGGATGCATCTGAAGATGTCCAAACCAATCCGTTTAAATCACCTGTATAGGCTCCGATTTGGGGAGAAGGCCATGTGCCGGCGCCATCATACACGAATAGGTTATCATTCACATCTATACTGCCGCTTGTAATACTAATGGATATTGGACCATCGGCAGCATTATCTGGGCAATAGGTTTGAATCGTATTATCGAACGTGGTATAGCAATAGCTGAATACACCGCAGTCGGCGCATGCTACAGCAGGGTCACCCTGAAGGCCTCCTTCAAGGATTGCAGGCAAGCAAGACAGAAGCTGATCGGTACCCGCAGTGACCAATGGTGCTTGATCACACGTAACCTGAATGGTCGTATCGAAGCTGCAACCGAAACTATTAATTACGTAATAAGTAAAATCGAATACTCCCGTGGATCCTGGTATGATTTCTATAACGTCACCATCGCTGGAGATACTGGTAATCCAAGGGATACCGTTATCAGGCCCCGTCATTACCCAATAGGAAGAGTCCGGTCCCGCGCCAATGGTGGGGGTGAAGGTGGTAACATCGGGGTATAACTCAGGGTTGAATCCGATGCCCCAAGAAAAAATATATCCATTATCCAGTCCGATATTGTCCGTAACTGAAAAGCTCCATTGGCCATTCAAAGGACAGCCTACAAGGCCGCATAAGTCATCTTGTGATTCATAAATTCCGGGCGCCAATGCTTCACCTTCCGTAGTTGGAACCGTGTTGGAGGCAGAGTTTTCCCCCCATGTGCCATTGGTAGCAGTAGGAGTCCAAGCATAGTTCCAACCTACCCCAGGAACCGGAGCATCTGTATCTATAGCATCTCCCAAAAATGTTGTTCCTCCACCATTAACACCCCACTCTACAAGGTCAACTGTAGTTCCGTCGGGACAGGTAATAAATAACCCCAGGTCACCCATATAACTGTGCTCCATATTCACGAAAATGCTGTCAAGATCATCGCATGAAGTCAAGGTTGACCCAGCCTCGAAAAAATCGAAGTTGAGAGAAGTAGAGTAGGAGAATCCCGCACCATCTGCCAAATAAGTTTCCCCTGAAACAACTTGAGGTGGTAATGCCGTCCAAGTGGTACCGCTGGCACTGCCTCCGATGTTAGTATTATCTTCAAGCAATGCGTTTTCTCCAATGATTACAATACCATAGACAGTATCCCCCAAACACGTTTGTAAATCTACCATTCCTGAGTAGGTTGGAGCAGTACTAACAAGTACTTGTAGGGGCTCAATATTGAGGCTTTGACAACCGGTAGCATCATCCCCCAAATTTCCGTCCTCGACAGTAAGTGTAACGATGTACTCTCCTGGCGCCGTGAAAGCATAAGTTACATTGCTGGCATTGGTATTCTCGATTATAGTCCCGTCGTCCATGTTCCATATGTACTTCTCTAGCGCATATCCTGGTTGGGGAAATGAACCGTTATCTCCAAAAGTTACAGTTTGACCAAGACAAACATTAACTGTTTGTATGGCTGGGTCGGAAGGAGAAGGGGTCAATATTTCTGAATGAGCTACAGGATTATCACAGGGAGTTGTGCATTCAATCGCGGCCTCCCACCCAGGGGATGCGGTATTGCCTGGGCCATTATCTTGGAAAACCAAAGTGAGACAGCCAGAGGTATTATTTACTGTTCCGGTCCAGCTTAGACCCTGAGTTGCAAATCCTAACGATGGCGCTGCTGTGCTGTTACCATCAAATATTTCTAAGTAATCGCTATTGTTGGGATTTGGACTAGTTTGCAGGGCAAGGGCGCTGAAGGTCAACTGAACAACATCTCCGGGGGTGTCGGGACAAAGTGTCAATGTGTAATTCGCGTCACTATAGGATCCTGTTGTAAAACCATCATCATAGAAGTTGAACCCATCAGAAACAACCACATTTCCATTCGACATACAAACAATTCCGGGGGTACCGCATTGAGAGTAAAGAAATTCAATTGATAGGATGGCTATCGTCGTTAAGGTGAATTTTTTCATGGTTGTAGCTGTCATACGTGACAAAGATAAGACAGCTAGTCGAAGAAAAAGTTGCACGATTGGCTAAATATTAACGACAAAATCGGGGTATTCTATCTCACCTAATCACCATCACATGCCCCTCAAACAAATGCCCGATACCGCGCTCGGTATCGCGGGCTATGATGCGGTAGTTGTACTGGCCGGGCGGAACATAGAGGCCAAGGGGTTCCGATCGCCCACTCCAGGCGGCTTGCAGGTCATCACTGCTGTAAACGACTGTGCCCCAAACATCATAAACTTCCATGGCCACATGGTGCGCGTCAACACCCAACCCCCGCGGCTGCCAAAGGTCATTGATGCCGTCGCCGTCGGGGGTGAAAGCATTCGGTATGAATAACTCAATGCCTTGAACAACTTCAATGATTTTGCTGGTTTGCTCAGCACAGCCATAGGCATTTTCAACATACAGCGTTAGCTCATATTGGCCTTCTCGGTCTTTCGGAAAATGAATGCCGGGCTCAAAGCCTTCCATAGCCTGGCCGCCGGGAAAATGCCACAGATAGTGCGTGGCGCCTTCACTGGTATTCTCTACGGCTAAATGGGTGTCGGGTAAATAGAGCTTGTCCTCCCGAATCCGAAAAGCGGCTTGCGGTGTTGGAAACACTCGCACGCCTATGGTCAACGTATCGGTCCATACGCAGCCGTGTAAATCGGTTATCGATAACGCCGGTGCATACAATCCGGGGGTATCGTAAACATAAACAGCCGATGCTAGCTGGTGGTCGTTTGCCCCGGTGCCATAGTCCCAGCGCATGTCTGCAACATTCTGAAATGCCAGGTAATTCGATGTGAAGCGGACCTCCAACGGCGTGCAGCCTTCCCATACATCTACTGCAAAACCGGCATCTAGGGAGATATAGGGGATTAATTGAATGGAGTCGCGCTCTATTTTTCCATCATCTCCCATGACGTGGAGGATGATTGTGGTCGTATCCGTTATCATAACGGTGGCACTATCATCGGTGCTCACCATTTCGTTTGATGATGTCCAGGTGTAACGATAGGGCTCTAAACCTCCTGTTACACTATCGGGACGAATAACCACGGTAGTGTTTGGACAAACCTCCATGTTCGGGGGCATGTGTATGACGAGTCGTGCGTTTCGCAAGGAGTCTTGCGCTTTCATAGATGCAAAGCAGCAGGAAACAGCCATCACAATTGCTGTTGCCAGCAATGTCCTGAACTTGCTCGTTATGGCTATGTCGCGCTGAGAAAACTTCACGTAACTCTCTACGAGCGATTTTCAAAAAAGTTCCGAAAAAATTAGCGAATAAGTACGATGCTGCCGTCGAAGAAGATCTCATCGGCCGAATAGTCTACTCGCAATTTCAATCGCCAGTTGTAGACTTCGTTCTGGCCAAAGAATCCTCCGTCCATTACTCCTCCTGTCCAAGGCTCTTCGGGATTGTTGCTCAAAAACACACGGTCTCCCCATCGATTGAAAATACTCAATTCATAGGTTGTGGTATCAAATCCGCGAATCACCGGCCTCCAAACATCATTGTCTCCGTCACCATCGGGTGTGAAGGCGCTTGGAGCGAAAACAGCATACTCCGCGTCCATGTATACGCTTCGGCATGTGGTGTCGCGACACCCGAAGTTGTTCACTGCTTCGAGGCACACGAAGAAATTGTCGCTGCGCTCATTCGGGAAGGTGAAGGTCGGATTTTCCTCCGTGCTTTCTCCCAAACCGCTGAAGGTCCAGTTATACAAAATGGATCCTACCGAATGATTCGTAAACTCTGCCTCCGGAGCTAGTGTGCTTAGCTCGCCCGGTGATATCGAGAAGTGCGCAACCGGCGAAGGATATACCTCTGCCACTTCTTCCAAAAATAAATTGGAGACACACCCAAACTCGGAAATAGCTGTGGCTGCAACATCATAAACTCCGGGAGTCGTTAACTCCACATCAAGCGAATCGCCCACAAATACTCCAATGCCTGAAACATTCCATACGATCTGGTCAATGTTCTGGCTCTGATTGCTTGGTTCAACAAAAAGACTCACGGGTTTGCAGCCAATGGCAGGTGAAGGCTGTGAAATAAGAATGGGCAGCGGATTCACATCGACTTCACTATCGGCGCTTGAAGTGCAACCAAAAGCGGATGTAGCATCAACATGGATGTAGACCGAAGCTGCTGACTGAAATGTGGGCGAGCCGGATGTTGGGTTGTCGAATAAATTATAGGGCGACCAAATACAGGAGGTGGTTACCGCATCAGTGAGGGTAAGGCTTTCACCAAAACAGATGTCGTACGATGCATTTAGGTTGATAACGGGGTTAGGCTCTACAATAACCGAAACGTAATCGGTAAAAGTGCAGACACCGTCGTCAGCAAAAACGGTGTAAACGGTTGTCGATGTTTGGTTAACTATCGATGCAATGCTAACCAATGGCTGCGGGCTCGCTGCATTAGAGAGCCCGGAGGTTGGTGTCCAACTGTAAACAGCACCTGCCGCGGGGCTGCTGCCTATGTTCTGGTCCAGGCTGCCGGCACACACATGTATATCGGTGCCCGCACTATAGTTGATGCCCTGTTGCACAGTCACGTTCAATACGGCTTCATCGGCGGGGCAAGGGCCATTCGCCGGAATACGGTAAATGTAATTGCCTGATCCGTTGGTAGCCGGATTAAACACAGAGGCATTAAATGGGTTGTTATTGTAATACCACGAACCGCCGCCGGACTGTGAGCCGGGCAATAGGTCGGTCAATAACTCGGGACTATCGGTGTAGCAATAAATCTCGGATGCGTCATTGCCGGCATTGTTTGGGGTGAACGTGATGAGGTCAATCTGCAAATGCTCACCTCCACAAGTGATAGGCTGTATAACTTCGTAGACGTAGCTCTCCGTTCCGAGGAAGTCAATCGATACCATGTTGGAAACCGGATTGTCGTTGATGTCGAGCCATGTGCCCATGCCGACAGCCGCTGCCGGTAATGTTGTATTCAGGTTGAACAATAAGGCACTTCTGCATACTTCTCGCGGCACAGTAGCATCATCGATAACGGGGTTCAACACTTCAATGGTTAACTGACCGCCTTGATCAGGGCATGTGTTTCCGCTGGGGTTAACAACCTCAAGTAAGGTGCTGTTTTGAACAGCAGGATCAAAGAAATCGCTGACCAAAACGTCGCTTGGTGTTTGGAAAAACACGTTGGTAAGATTCGGGAAATAGCTGCGCAAATCCACCTGCGACCCCAAGCTGCATAAATAGATGGTTTGATCGATGGGCTCTGCAACCGATGGCTGAACAAAAACGGTAAAAGAAGCCTGGTCGTCGGGGCATACCTGTGCTTCCACGCGATATTGAATGGGGTAACTTCCATCAATAGGAGCAATGAAATTATCAGGAATCACCGCATTGTTGTAATACCAACTTCCTCCCGGGGTTGCATTGCTGCTGAGCATAGAGCTCAGTAAAAATGTGTTGTCTGTAAGGCAAATGGTTTCACTCCCGTTGTTTCCGGCATTTACAGGCGCCTCAACGCTGATGCTGAGCACTGAGTTGCTCGGGCTGCAACCTACGTTGGGATAATAGTATTCGTAATTACCGGCGGGTTGTGCAGTTGGAACGAAGGAACCTGTTACGACCTGTCCATTGGGTGCCGTCCAGGTGCCGCCTGCAACGGGGTTTCCGTTGAGTGCATTCAGCATATCAAGACTCGCAGTGGTTGAGCACAACTCCACACTCGCACTCAAACCTGATGGATTGTCGTTGGTGTAGGTGATGGTGAGGGTGGAGG
>Ga0315907_10002787_pt1 | contig 21469 bp, 19 predicted proteins | sample LakEriMetagenome_3_FD_203525 | JGI IMG/M metagenome (GOLD analysis project Ga0315907, IMG submission 203525) | Freshwater fungal communities from buoy surface, Lake Erie, Ohio, United States - Buoy 12 MA123 | ecosystem: Environmental > Aquatic > Freshwater > Lake > Lake biofilm | place: USA...
ATACCTGATTATCATTTGAGTAGCAATATGAATTGTCTCCGACGGCTGTATATGGAAGCGAGGAAACAATTATAGGGTCAGAAGTATCATCACCAATATACCCGCTGCAGTCAATACCATTACCGATAACAATTGTAAAATCTGTAACCGAACCCCACGTAAATGACCCACAAGGATTTAGTGGAAGAGAACCTGCTTCATGCTGCATTACACGCATTCTCGTATTTCCATTCGTTGCACCGGCAGGCACAGAAAAATTATAATCCAACTGGGTTTCAGTACTTCCTTGCCATGTTCCGACTATTTCTGTTGACTCGAAAAGCTGATTCATGTTATAATCTATCCAGACAGTTCCTGCACCACTATAAAACGTAGAGCTACAGGTCCCATACCTTACTGTAACAGTGTAATTACCTCCGGCATTCAAGGTTGCGCTTTGTGTTAAAGTAAGATCCTGTAGTCCTGTTAAGCCTGGACAGCCAATATAATTGATAGTACCCATTTCGCCGGTCAATTGTACTAGCTCTACATTGGAATCGACAGTACTTGAAGGGCCTACCGACGTGCAATATTGTGCGGTTGACGAAAATGAAAGTATCCCAAGAAAGAGAGTATAGTATAGCTTTTTCATAGTAGCAGAAATTTGCAAAGCTAAGATAGTTAATATTTTCTTAACATTAACTGCTTGATAGGTGCAATGAAGAAAACAGCCTTAAAGTACAAAATTCAAGGTGCGTATCCAATAGAACTGTACTCAAAATTGAAATACTGAATTTGCTTATCTTTTGTAAGGATTATTGGAGAATTGATGTTCCAGTTTTCAATGGTGCTTCCGGTTGGTTGAAACTTTTGAGAAAACATGTCGGCTTCAACTTCTTTTGATGGAAAGTCTTTTGGAAAAAGACCATAATTTCCCGGCTCTAATACAGTCATGAATTCTCCTTGAAAATCAGATGTGAAATAAAATTCAAGTGGATCTTTTCCTTTCGATCCATCAATTCTGATAAGTTTCATATAATGATTCATATAAGGTCCATTACTTGAACTTACATTTGAAGTTCCGTCTTCACGCTGCATTCCACCATAAATAGTGGAGGAATAGGATAGCTTTCCGAATAAGATATGGGTGCTTTTGGCTAGGAATAATGTGTCTTTGATAGTGCCTTCTGAATAGTTGAATTCAGCGACGTTTATTCCTTTTGTATTGAAATAAGAGCACTTACCATTTTCTGTATTGTTTTTCCATTCTTTGATCCACATCTTTTTCCCACTTCTGTAATAACGTGTGTAGCATATGTTTTTCGTGGATAGATCCCGTTTGATCGTATACTCCATTTTTCCTTTCGAATAGTAGCCAATTTCAAGCGTATCCGTTACATTACTTATCCTAAAGGCGAAATTGCCATGTGGTGACTGATGTATCAGTATTGTATCCTGCCCAAATACTATGTGAGTAAAAAGAAAGAAGATAGTAAATAAATACCTCATAAGGATATTATTTGAATCATATAATCAGGTTGGTTTGTCGTTTAATTTCCTTCAATGATTCGATTAGATGATGAACCTCATTTACATGATTAAAAGCCTGGAACGAGAAACGTATGTAACAGTTTTTTCCGTGTCGCATAACCGGAATTTCGATTTTGTATGTTTCGAAAAGAAGGCGCTGTAATTTTTCAGGTTCGAGCGTATTGATCGGAACGCTGCAAATCTGACCGAAGAATTCTTCGGTTAGAGGAGCCAAAGGTGCAGTTGCCAATTCATTAAAAAGTTCGGGTGCGACTTTGCGTAATTGTATTTTACAATTCTCAGAAACGCTATTCCAATTGTATTTTTTTCTGAATTCAATTGCTTTCGGAATCGTAAGGTATGCTGAAAAATCTCGGGTTCCATTGAACTGGTGATAATCAAAGTACAAATTGCCAGATGGATTGATACTCTCATAACCCCAGCTGATGATAAGAGGCTCCAGTTGGTCTCTGAGAGATTTTCTTGCATAGAGGAATGAGGAGCCTTTTGGAGTCATCATCCACTTGTGGCAAGCGCCGGTATAATAATCCGGATCAAGTTTAGTGATGTCAAGTGGAATATGTCCCGGAACATGAGCCCCGTCAATAATAGTAATGAGACCTCTCTTTTTGGCTTCATCGCAGATCTCCTTTACAGGTAAGATCAGGGCTGTACTACTTGTTATCTGACTGATAAATACAACTTTTGTCTTTTCGGAATATCCGCTCCAGAATTCTTTCAAAAACTCTTCTTTTGATGTTAATGGAAGACTGATGTTTTGTCGAATATATCTTGCACCTGATTTTGAGCAGTAAAAATTCCAGGTCCTATCCATGGCTCCATATTCAAGATCAGTGGTAAGGATCTCGTCTCCAGGATTTAAAGCAAGACTCTTTACAAGCAAGTTAATGGCATGCGTAGGGTTGGGAATATAGACTAAGGACTCTGAATCACAATTTAAAAAGGCGCCAAGCGCCTTTAATGATATGTCGATATATTTAAATCCATCCACCGTAATGAACTGAACCGGCTCCTTTTCTAAAAGTTGTTGCCACCCAATATAGTTGTCAAAGATTTCCTTCGGACAAGCCCCAAATGATCCGAAATTTAGAAATGTGATGTCATCACGTAAAAGGAAGAGTTCCTTCATATCGTATTTTTTGATGCGTCAATACTACTAAAAAAAAGAAACAAACAATAGACCCAACGATTATTGGCATGATATTTAATAGATGGAAATTCGCTATCTTTACCACGAATTTAGCACAATAAAATTCACTAGTTAAAAACTTAATTTGCTATTATCAATGAGTTTGAGATCTCTATCATTCATTCTGTCCATGGGCATTTCAGCCTTGAATGGAATAAACGCTCAGCAAGATTCCATTGTACAAGCCAAGATCATCGATGACGGTTCGCAGGATGCTGAAAAATTTTACAATCAGGGGATTGAATATTTTACGAACAAAGAATACAACTCTGCTATCAAATCGTATGACCTGGCCATTAGTTTAAAGCCGGAATTTGACAAGGCATATTTCAATAGAGGAAATACGAAATTTGAGTTAAAGGATTATCAGGGCGCATTGTCTGACCTAAACACAGCATTGAATATTAGTCAGCAAAGTGAATATTATTTTAGTAGGGGGCAAGTTAGATCAATACTCGGTCACAAGGGAGGAGCAATTGAGGATTACACTTCTGCAATCACATTGAATACAGGTTATTCTCAGGCATTTTATTACAGGGGTGTTTTGAAGTTTGAAAGTTCAGAATACAAGGGTGCAATCGAAGATTTTACTGAAGCAATAAAGTTTAATACTCAATACGCTTACGCTTACAATGATAGAGGCAGTGCAAAACGTCAAAACGACGATTTGGATGGTGCCATTTCTGATTATAAGAAAGCACTGATGATTAACTCGGATATGCCTTTTACGTTGAACAATCTGGGGAGTGTACAACGAAAGAAAGGTGACTTCAAGGCTGCTATCGAAAGTTATACTGCTGCAATCAAATTAAAGGGAGATTACTTTATTGCTTATAATAACAGAGGAAGTGCCCGAATAGATGCCGGAGATTACAAAGGTGCCATCGACGATTTTTCGAAAGCTATCCAATTGAATGGTGAATATGCCTTTGCGTATAATAATCGAGCAACTGCAAAGTATAAACTGAAGGACTACAAAGGTAGCGAGGAAGACTGCACGAAAGCGATTGAGCTTGATGCGAATAACGGCTTCGCTTACCTTAACAGAGGCATCGCAAGAGAATTATTGAGAAATGATGCTGGAGCATGCGAAGATTGGAGGAAGGCCGTTGAATTAGGTGTTGAATCCGCGAGAAACTATACAGGAGATTGCAACAAATAGTGAAGTACATTGAAGTTAAGAGTCATGAGAAAATTACTAAATACAACGATGAAACTGAGTGTTCTGGGAATTGCAGTTGCATTATCGAACGTGATGTTCGCTCAAAACATTGAGTTTTCCAAAGAAAATTTTAAGGAGGATAAAGATGGTTTGAAACTTGCTAAAGATAATATTGAGAAAGGCGATGAATTCTTCAATGCGGGAACTCCATTTTATCGTCAGGCCATTGAACCTTATCTCGCTGCAAACAAATTTAATCCGAATAATGCTCTTTTGAATTATAAACTAGGTCAGTGTTATTTGTATTCGAATTTCAAACTGAAAGCGATCCCGCACTTAGAGAAGGCATTCCAGTTAAACCCCAACATTGACCGCTACATAGGATACTTCGCAGGTAGGGCCTATCAGTTGGATATGCAATGGGATAAGGCAATAAAAGAATACACGGGCTTTCAGAAGACATTGAATATGAACGAAGAAGGGCAGCGCTACGAAGAAGTGAGTAAGTTTATCAAGGAATGTTATTCCGGAAAAGAACTATCTCAAAAGCCTATCCGCGTATTTATTGATAATATTGGTGGGGACGTGAATTCTCAGTTCTCCGATTATGGTCCGGTTATCTCTGCCGACGAATCCATTTTATTGTTCACATCACGTAGGCCAAACACCATAGGTGGAAAGGTTGATCCACAGGATAACAATTATTTTGAAGATATTTACATCACCACAAAAATGCCTGATGGCAAATGGTCAAAGGCTGAAAATATGGGAGAACCGGTAAACTCATCAGATCATGATGCCAACTCCGGATTATCTGCCGACGGTACAAAGTTCCTTGTTTATATTGGAAAGAACAATGGTGACCTTTACGAATCTTCATTGATCGGTGATAAATGGTCAAAACCTGAGGCACTCAACAAAAACATCAATACTGATAAATACCATGAATCGTCAGCGTGCTATTCACCTGATGGTAATGCGCTATACTTTGTTACTGACAAACCGGGAGGATTGGGAGATCGCGATATTTATGTTTCGTACAAAGATGCGAAGGGTAAATGGGGAGAGGCTATCAATTTAGGACCGGTAATTAATACGAAATATGGTGAAGAGGCTGTCTATATTCATCCTGATGGAAAGACACTTTATTTCTCATCCCAGGGACATCAGACTATGGGAGGTTTCGATATCTTCAAATCAGTATACAATGACAGTTTAAAGATTTGGAGCAAACCGGAAAACATCGGTTTTCCAGTTAACACTCCGGATGATGACGTCTTTCTTGTGGTTTCAGCTAGCGGTAAAAGAGGATATTATACATCGTTTAACCCAAATGGATTCGGTGAAAAAGATCTTTATATGATCACCTTTCTTGGCCCTGAAAAACCAATGGCTCAGAGAAATGAAGATAATTTGATCGCAAGCCAAGCTGCGCCGGTTAAAGAAACCGTTGTTGCTCCCGTAATGGAGATCAAGGAAGCTCAATTAACGATTTTAAAGGGTGTTATAACCGATGCACTCACAACAAAGCCACTTGAGGCGACTATTGAGATAATTGATAATCAGGCGAATCAGGTTATCGCATCATTTACCTCTAACAGTTCAACTGGAAAATACCTCGTTTCACTGCCGGCTGGAAAGAACTACGGTATTGCTGCAAAGAAGGAAGGTTATCTGTTCCATTCCGAGAACTTTGATATTCCAAACACTGCAGCTTTTCAGCAAGTTGAGAAGGATGTTGAACTGAAAAAGGTAGCTGTTGGTAGTAAGATCATTCTTAAAAATATCTTCTTTGATTTTGATAAGGCAACATTGCGACCTGAATCAACAAATGAATTGCAGCGTTTGACAAAATTATTAAATGATGTTCCTACATTAAAAATAGAGATTTCAGGGCATACGGATTCAAAGGGTGCCAACGAATACAACCTCAAACTATCTGATAACCGCGCCAAGGCAGTTGTTGATTACCTTATCAAGGCGGGAATCTCATCAAATAGATTGGTTTATAAAGGATATGGAGAAGAGCAGCCGATCTCAACGAATGAAACAGATGAAGGACGACAACTGAACCGACGAACAGAATTTAAGATTCTTAGTTTATAGTACTTAAAGCCCTGATTTATCGGGGCTTTTTGTTGTTTTTTCTATTTTGAGTAACAATGGTGACGTTGAAAACTAATGAATTGACTGACTTTTGTTTCAGGAAAATGTTGAAATGAATTTCCAATGGAGATGATAGGGTATCTTTTAGCTGTCTTGGTGGGTGTTTCACTTGGTTTAATCGGAAGTGGGGGATCCATTCTAACTGTGCCAATTCTTGTATATATTATGGGGGTTGAGCCTGTTCTGGCAACCGCTTACTCTTTGTTTATTGTGGGTTCAACGGCTCTTGTGGGTGGCATTCAGAGTGCAAGGCATGGCTTGGTTGATTTCAAAACGGTGCTAATATTTGGGCTGCCTTCTATCGCAGCTGTATATGCTACACGCGCATTCATTGTTCCTGTAATTCCCGAGGAAGTAATTTCGATAGGTTTCTTTGTAGTGACAAAATCCATCCTTCTTATGATATTATTAGCGGTGGTGATGGTAGCTGCTTCGATTACTATGATACGGCCGTCTAAAAATGTTGGCGTATCTCTTGAAGCGAAAAGTCCATTGGTTTATAATTATCCACTGATCCTTTTAGAGGGATCATTAGTTGGCGCTTTAACTGGATTAGTCGGAGCCGGTGGAGGATTCTTGATCATTCCGGCCTTGGTACTTTTTGCAAAAATGCCAATGAAACTTGCGGTGGGTACGTCTCTACTTATTATTGCTTCAAAATCCCTTTTAGGTTTTCTTGGAGACTTGAAAGTACATGAACGTATGGATTGGACCTTATTACTGATATTTACATTTGCTGCAACAATCGGTATCTTTTTTGGCTCATTCTTAGCGAAAAAGATACCTTCCGAAAAATTAAAAATTTACTTTGGATGGTTCGTTTTGTTAATGGGTATTTACATTCTTATTAAGGAAGTTTTCTCATTACATTAGAAGTACAAAATGGAAGAGCGTCGAATTCAGCATAACACTGTGCCTGCGGATCCTCACTTCAAGATCGGTTATACTTTCATTGCTGTATTTTTTTTTCTTATTTGTTTCGCTATCTTTTGGTTGAATAATTTTGGCAAAACACCCGAATTTTCCACGTATTTTGATAAGGCATCCCATTCGGAATACAAGAAGAAACTTGCAAAACAGGAAATGATCGACGCATACTGGGCAATTCCGGAAATTCACATGATTGAAAATGACAGGGATAAAAAGTTAATTCGATATGGAAAGGAATTGATTGTTCACACTTCACAATTTCTCGGGCCAAACGGTACAGTTAGTAATATAAGTAATGGTCTGAATTGTCAGAATTGCCATTTAAATGCGGGTACTAAAATTTGGGGAAACAACTATGCTGGAGTAGCTTCAACATACCCAAAGTTGAGGGCTCGCAGCGGCAAAATTGAAACGATCGAAAAGCGTGTGAACGATTGCATCCAAAGAAGCCTGAACGGTAAACCGTTGAAGAATGATTCGAAAGAAATGAAAGCGATCGTTGCATATATGAAATTTCTTGGAAAGAATGTGCCGAAAGATTCGGTACCTGATGGGACAGGAATTTACAAGCTACATTATCTCAATAGGCCGGCAGATCCATTGAAAGGTAAAGCGATTTATGCAGGGAAATGTGCTAGTTGTCATGGGGGAAACGGAGAAGGAGTGTTGGCGGGGAATAGGAAAGAATTTACCTATCCTCCATTATGGGGAGATCAATCTTACAATAGTGGGGCGGGATTATACCGATTGAGCCGATTGGCAGGTTATATTCGATACAATATGCCTTTTGGTGCTGATTTTTTAAGCCCAAAAATGTCTGTTGCTGAGTCATGGGATGTTGCCGCATATATCAATTCGCAGCCGCGCCCGGTCATGGATATCTCAAGAGACTGGCCAGACATCTCAAAGAAGCCTTCTGATCATCCTTTTGGCCCTTTTTCTGATAAATTTTCAGAGTTGAATCACAAGTATGGTCCTTTCGCAGAAATCGATAAGGCCCACGAAAAGAAATAAAATTCTTAATTAAAATGGAAGAGAGAAGGAGGTTTTTGAAGAATTTGGGTGTTTTTGGAATTGGATTTGGTATCTCGGGGTCCTTGTTTTCAAAGGATAATATGAAAGGTATTGAAGATCAATATCCAGAAAGTGTGTTATGTAGGGAAGGCGAGAAGATCATTTCCATTCTGCAAACAACTGACGTTCATTGCCAGATTCACCCACATGATGAATTGTTTTGGGAAAACGATCAAATTGTTTTCCGAAAGACTGGAGGATATGCACAAATCTCAACTATGCTGAAAAAGTTAAAATCCAAAAGCGATTATTCTTTCACTATTGATACCGGCGATATGTTTCAGGGAAGTGAATTGTCGACGGAAACTACCGGTGAAGCTTTTGTCCCAATTCTGAACGCGTTGAACTATGATCTCTATTTACCAGGGAACTGGGAAGTGATCTATGGAAAAAGGAAGATGCAGAATTTATTGGGAGCTCTTAATGCACCGAAGATCTGTGCTAATATGTATCATGATATTGGCGATGGTAAAAAGGGTGAATTGATTTTTCAGCCATATTATATATGGTCTGTTGAAGGTGTCAAGATCGGATTTATAGGTTATACGGATCATTTGGTTCCCATTCGACAGTCACCAAACTATAGTAAAGGTATAATATACACGAAACCCGAGGAAAATCTGGCATATTATATTGATCTACTTAAGAATCAAGAAAATTGTGATTTTGTGATCATATTGGCACATCTCGGACTTTCCCAACAGATCCATCTTGCTAATCTTCCTGTATGTGAAGGTGTCAATTATATTATGGGTGGTGATACACACGAACGTGTGCGAAAACCTATTCAGTGCAAATATTCCAAAGTGGTTGAACCCGGTGCTTTTGGTTCTTTTATCGGAAGTTTGAAACTAACGATTAAGGATGGCAAGATAACAGATGAAAAATATGAGTTACTAGAGGTTGATGCATCTGAGAATAAAGCTGATGAGAAAGTACTTAAGTTATTAGGAGAAAAGGAACACTTATACAAAGAAAAGATCGAAAAAGTAATTGGTTATAGTACTATTCCACTTTACAGGTATTTTGTGATTGAGAACCCAATTGATACCATGGTTGTAAATTCTTTGAAATGGAAATTCCCAGAAATCAATATTAGTTTATCCAATGGATTCAGATTCTGCCCGCCAAGGTTTGAGAGAGATAAAACAGGTAATATTCCAATTACTAATGGCTATCTATATGATATGCTTCCAGTTGACAGTCCGGTACGTTTTGGGGAGGTTAATGGGCAGCAAATTTTAGATTGGTTAGAGAAGGAATTAAACAACGTTTTCGCAAAAGATGCATCAAAAAGATTAGGCGGATGGATAGTTAAATTCAGCGGAATGAAAGTTGAATTTAAGGTGTTAGAAGACTATGGAAAAAGGGTTGTCTCTGTTAAAATAAATGACTTGCCGGTGGAAAGTGATAGAATCTATAGGGTTGTAGCCTGTGAGCGAGATGGCGATCCAATGGATGTCGTATGCAGAATAACCAATGTTGCAAATGTAAAACGGTCTGAATTTACGCTTCATCAAATTATGCGTGAATACATCGCCGCGAATTCTCCACTGACACCAAAGGAGCCAGGAAATTGCATAGCACTGGACGCATCCCAGCAATTGCTCACGCAGGTTACAGGTGTGGACTATCAATTCTACTAACATCGAACTATTGATTTTGTGTTACTTAAATTACTTTCACATTAAACAAAATGTCAGAACTTTGTCTTATTAAAATTTACAATCATGAATATTGAACAGATTTATACCGGATGTTTAGCGCAGGGAGCATATTACATTACATCAAATGGAGAAGCAGCGATCATTGATCCATTAAGGGAGATCCAACCTTACATCGATCGAGCTACAAACGATAATGTTACAATTAAATACATCTTCGAAACGCATTTTCATGCAGATTTTGTAAGTGGGCACATAGATCTTGCAAAAGCGACAGGAGCTACCATTGTCTATGGCCCAAATGCACAAACAAAGTACGCAGCGCACATCGCAACTGACGGAGAGATCTTTAAACTTGGGGAAGTTTCCATTAAAGTGCTTCATACACCCGGACATACAATGGAAAGTTCGTGTTTCCTTTTGATGGATGAGAATGGAAAAGACAATGCATTGTTCTCAGGTGATACATTATTCATTGGAGATGTCGGTCGTCCCGATTTGGCTCAGAAAGCAGCATCCATGACACAAGAGCAGTTGGCATCAACACTCTTTCATTCCCTTCGCAATAAAGTGATGACCTTAGCTGATGATGTGACGGTTTATCCGGCGCATGGTGCGGGAAGTGCATGTGGCAAGAATATGAGTAAAGAAACGGTTAGCACAATTGGTGAACAAAAAAAGAACAATTATGCGTTGCGCGCTGACATGACAGAAGCTGAATTCGTTAAGGAGGTAACGGACGGACTTTTGCCTCCTCCGGGATACTTCGGAATGAATGTTGTGATGAATAAAACAGGTTACGATAGTATTACAGATGTAATGAAGCGCGGAATGCAAGCTTTGAGTCCAAGTGCTTTTGAGGCCGCAGCAAATGGCACAGATGCAGTAATATTGGATACTCGTAAAGCACAGGAATTTTCAGAAGGATTTGTCCCAAATTCCATTAATATTGGTCTTGATGGACAGTTTGCTCCTTGGGTAGGGGCTATGCTGCCGGATATTAAACAACAAGTGTTATTGATAACCGAGCTTGGAATGGAAGAAGAGTCCGTTAAACGATTGGCACGTGTGGGGTATGACAATGTTATCGGTTATCTTGATGGCGGTTTTGCTGCCTGGAATTCCTTAAGTAAAGAGGTGGATACTGTGAACAGGATCAGTGCCGATGAATTTGCTGAGCGTTTCAAAAAAAATCCAGTTGTAATCGACGTAAGAAAACCGGGGGAATTCGCCGCTGAACATGTTGATGGAGCAAAGAGTATCCCGCTGGACTTTATCAATGAGGATATGGCTGAATTTCCGAAGGATCAGCAATTTATAATTCATTGCCAGGGAGGATACAGAAGTATGATAGCAGCATCAATACTCAAATCCAGAGGTTACGACAATTTCCTTGAAGTAATTGGAGGATTCGGTGCTATTTCAAAAACAGCAGTTCCAACCTCTGATTTTGTCTGCCAATCAACTAAAAGAAAGGTTTAAGCCATATAATTCTTCTTAACAAATTGAATTAGCCTGAAGATCAGTTAATGTTTAGCGATCTAATGATATAGTTTAAAAATTGAAGTCTACACCAATTTCTAAGGAACTTATACAAGGGATACTAAAACTCCGTAAACCTTATTCACACAAAGGGGATTACGGTCATGCTCTTTTGATAGCTGGAAGCGAGGGGAAGTATGGTGCCTCAGTTATTGCAGCGAATGCTTGTTTACGTTGTGGTGTAGGTTTACTGACTGTACATATTCCTAAAAATGCAGAAGAAATTTTGCAATCCACTTTACCTGAAGCAATGGTTGAATTGGATAAATCGGAAAGTCATTTTACAGCGATAGCCTCTGATGTTAACAATTATACAACAATCGGAATTGGTCCTGGATTGGGGCTTCAACTTGATACTCAGAAGGTATTCAAGGAACTTCTTGAAGTATATCGAAAACCGATTGTGATCGATGCTGATGGATTGAATATTTTGGCACTACACAGTGAATGGGAATCTTTAATTCCACCTCATAGTATTTTAACACCCCATCCAAAAGAGTTTGAACGTTTGGCTGGCATATGGTCGACAGAGGAGGAGTGTGCTGGAAAATTGATCAATTTTTCAAGAATCTTGGATTGCATTCTGATCCTGAAAGGTCACGAAACGAAGATAGCTTGTCCTGACGGGAAACTGTTTGTAAATACTACGGGTAATCCAGGAATGGCGAAGGGTGGGAGCGGTGATGCGCTGACCGGAATAATCACTGCATTTCTTGCTCAAGGATATACTTCAGAAGAAGCTTCGTTACTTGGTGTGTACCTACATGGATTGGCAGGAGACATTGCAGCTGAACGTACTTCCGAATTCTCCATGTTACCCAGCGATCTGATCGATTCGCTTTCGGAAGCGTTTCGTCGATTACTCTGATTTGGAATCCTCTGATTTCTGATCCACCTGTGACATCAGGATCTTATCAATGCGCAGGCCGTCAATATCGACGATCTCAAAATGGTAGTTCCCATAAACAACTGTATTTCCGGCATGCGGAATACTCTTCAAATGTTCGAGCATGAATCCTGCTATGGTAGTATAATTTGAAACGTTGTCTTCGATGATCTCTCTCTGAAAATACTGATTCAATTCAAAGATCAGCGTTTTTCCATTGATGAGATAAGTGCCGTCAGTACGTTGTATGATATCCAACGTGTCCACCTCGTCTTCATCGGGAAGATCACCAACGATCGCTTCAATCAAGTCATGAAGAGTTATAACTCCTACCACACCTCCATATTCATCGATCACGGCTCCGATGTACTGTTTCTTTGAGCGGAACAGGTTTAGGATTTTGAATGCAGGAGTGTTTTGCACAATGAATATTGGCTCCTGCATAATGTTGATGATATTGAAGTTCTCAGACTGATAGTTCTCCAAGTAGTCTTTGATGGTTACGACACCCTTGATCTTGCTCATTTGTCCATCGCATACAATGAACTTAGAATGAACTGATTTTAAAAGCTGCGTAAGAATATCTTCCGTTGAATGGTTCAGATCGATCCATTCAACTTCGGAATTGTGCGTCATGAGTGACTTAGCTGTTTGATCCGTGAAGTAGAATAGGTTCTGATGTACCTGGCTTTCATCCGTTTCAAGAACTCCTTGTTTCCCGGCGTTAAAAAGCATAAACTTTAGTTCTTCTTCGCTCATGTGATCACTTTCATTTTCCTTAACACCGAAAAGTTTGAGTATCAGATTCGTCGAGATCGAAAGCAATTTTACAAAAGGGAATGTTGCAAGCGTAAAGTATTTAATAATTGGTGAGGTAATAAGTGCGATGTTTTCCGCATTGTTCATCGCAATTGTTTTAGGAACAAGTTCACCAATGACGATCGTAAAATAGGTGATACTCCCAATCACCAATATCAATGATATTAAATGCGAATAACCTTCGAGGAAGCTGATCTGGCTCAAAACAGAATCCATATCATCAGTAAGCGTTGCCCCTCCAAAAGCTCCAGAGACAATGCCAATGAGAGTGATCCCGACCTGAACAGAAGAAAGGAAATTTTCGGGATTCTCTAGAAGATGAAGGATTGTTTTAGCGCGCGTATTGCCCTGGTCAGCAAGATGTTCAATTCTGGATCTCTTCACAGATACGAGAGAAATCTCCGAAAGCGCAAAAAAACCATTTAGTAGTGTTAGAAAGAATATGATTATGATCTCCATGTATTACAAAGCTAGTCGATATTAACGATTATTAGGAAGAAAATCTTGACAGTCTTATGTTTTGGGAGGTCCTAGAATAAAAATACCCCGTAAGAACAGGGTATTTTAAATGTTTCAATCTTCAACTTCTTCTTCGTCATCCTCGTAGTAATCGTCATCGACATTATCTATATGATTGTCTGTTGAGTGAATATCCCAGTCATCTTCATCATCATCGCCAAAGAAACGATTGTTCTTTCCGCTCTTTTTGTATGGGTTCAGTTTGGGTTTCTTTTTACCTTCTACGTCCCAATCTTTCGGTTTTTTATCTTTTTCTTTTTTTCGAGGTTCAACTTTTGGAGAGTCTATAACAGGAGGTGTGAAAGCAGTTGATTCATCATTATCAAAAGGCTTTTTGTGCTCAATTGGTTTGGATTCTGATCGTTGAAAATTAGTCGATCGCTGTTGGTAACCTTCTCGACTTTTGCCATAATCCTGTCTTGGAGTATTATTGTCTCGAGGTGTTCGATTGTCCGTTCGTTGTTCGGCTTCTTTAACCGCAATAGGGCGACCATTCATAAATGAACCATCCAAACTTTTGATGGCACTTAATGCTTGATCGCGATCGGACATTTCAACAAACCCAAAACCTCGAGATTTGCCTGTCTCTCTGTCTGTTGCGACTGTGGCCTTGAGCACGGTGCCGTATTCCTGAAAGGCTTGCTTCAGTTGCTCGCTTGTAATTCCAAAATCCAATTTGGCGACAAAAATACTAGTCATATAAAATGAGATAGCTGTGGTATACTTTGTTTTTAATGTTTATAGATAACCGAAAATAGGACTTTTTTTTAATGATTAACAAAATTGAAATGTATTTTTACAAAAAAAATATAGGATGAATGCTTTAATTCTTGGAGCTTCCGGTTTGGTTGGACATGAATTGCTTGAATTACTTGTTATGGATAAGCGTTTTGAACAGATCGATCTTTTAAGCAGAAGAGAATTGAAAACAAGAGAGATATCTGTGGTTAACCACCTTGTCGATTTTTCAAATTTAGTCGGTTTACCGATCTTTCACAAGGTGGATACGTTATTCATCGCTTTCGGAACAACACTAAAAAAGGCAGGTTCACAAGCAAAACAATGGGAGATTGATGTAGACATTCCCACGAATATCATGAAGCTAGCCAAGGAATCGGGTATAGAAAATTGCGTCTTAGTTTCTGCTTTGGGTGTCAGTAAAAAGTCTCCTTTTTTCTATTCCAAAATGAAGGCTCAGTTAGATGACAATGCGGAATCAATGGGATTCAAAAAGTTAATCTTGGTAAAGCCATCAGTACTTGAAGGTCCCCGTGTCGAGAAACGCGTGATGGAAGAGTGGACGATAACGATCGGTAATCTGATCGGAAAAACAGGATTGATCAATAAGTTCAAGCCGGTTGAGGCGATTAATGTAGCCAAAGCAATGATACAAGGGCTCATAGATCTTCCTGATGGAACTCATGAGATCTCTTCAGACGAAATCCATGAGTATGCAAAAAGATATACCGAGGATGAATTCAGAAAGGAAATAGGACAGAATTGATCTACAGATAAGAACGGATCAAAAAAGACCTTTTTTTATTTTTCCTTCAATAGATCTCTTATCTCAGTAAGCAACACTTGATCTTTCGTTGGTTCAGCAGTACTTGTAGCCGTTTCATCTTTTTTCTTTACGGCTTTATTCATCCCTTTTATCATAAGGAAAACGATAAACGCTGTGACCAGGAAGTTTATAACGGATGCAAGGAATTTCCCAAAAAGAACACCATTCCAGGCAAGATTTTCCAATTTATCTACACGAAGTGCAGACATAGAGGGTTTCAATAGGAGAGGAGTGATCACATCATTGATCAGGGATCCAACTATTTCACTGAATGCCCCTCCTATGATCACGGCCACCGCCAGATCAACCACATTGCCCCTCATTACAAAAGTTCGAAACTCTTTTAGCATATTATCTGATTTAAGTTTTTGAATGGATTATACTTTAAATGGTTGTCGCTGAAGCAATGACCTACTCAGAGTTATCTCATCAGCATATTGCAATTCTGTTCCAACTGCCACACCTCTCGAAAGAGAGGTAATGATGATCGGTTTGTCATTTAATTTCTTGTATAGGTAAAAATTAGTAGTGTCACCCTCCATTGTTGGACTCAGTGCGAAGATTACCTCCGTGACATCCCCGGAAATGGTTTTATCTACGAGAGATTGTATATTCAGGTCGGATGGACCAATTCCATCCATGGGGGAAATGATTCCGCCCAGGACGTGATAGATCCCTTTGAATGATTCTGTTGTCTCGATAGCGAGAACATCCCGAATATCCTCTACAACACATATAATTGTGTGGTCACGTTTTTCATCTGAACAAATTGAGCAGATAAGAGTATCTGAAATGTTTCCACAAGATTCACATTTCCTAACATGTTGTTTCATTTCCAAAAAAGATGCAGTGAATTGATTGATCTCCTGATCAGTCCTGTTGAGCAATTGTAAGACAAGTCGTAAGGCCGTCCGCTTACCTATCCCGGGAAGGGAAGATAGCTGTTCAACAGCATTTTCAATATATTTTGATGGAATCTTCACCGACATAAAAGTACGATTTAAAAAAACTGTTTTATCCAGTAACGGGAAACGTTTTGAACAGGTATTATTTGGTAACCGAATTTGATGAAAAAGCTTACTTTTGTTTAACTTGGATCATGGCAAAGAGTGAATTGAATATCCGTAATAAGCGTGCAAGGTTTGAATACCATCTAATGGATGCATTCATTGCGGGTATGCAGCTTTCGGGTACAGAGATCAAGAGTATCCGAAACGGGAAGGCAAGTATTTTGGAAGCATATTGTGTTGCTCACAATGGTGAAATCTGGATACGCAACATGCATGTTTCCGAATACGAGAATTCATCCTTCTATACACACAAACCCCGTGCAGACAGAAAACTGCTCCTAAATAAAAAAGAGATCGATAAGATTGTTAAGTTCCTACAAGTCAAAGGGAATACGCTCATTCCGCTGAAGATGTTCTTATCTGAAAAAGGATGGATCAAGATTGAGATAGCACTGGCGCAAGGGAAGAAATTGCATGATAAACGACAAGATCTGAAGGAAAAAGACGATCGAAGAGACATGGATCGAGCCATGAAACGTTAGTTAAATAAATCCAAGGGTTAACAAATGAGCCCAGTGGTCATTCATCAGTAAAAACAAAAGGAGCAGCCAGGGGGAAACACATAATCCTACGTGGTAAATGACTGTATACATGATCGTTTTTCGTTTATAGCGATTGATCAGGAAGGGAAGGATTGCTAAGATTGCGACTAAAAGGGTGAATTGATAGAACGTGTAATAGACTCCGTATGCCTCATATCCGATCTTTTGTATTGAAATAACATTAACAGGTTGATGGAAGATCCACGAACGTTCTATCAAAACTTCGGGATGTTCTCCATACAACTTATAATTGATCCCCTCTATCCAGAATTTATTTGAAGAGGCAGTTTTAATTAATGAAATGGAAACGTTTCTATCACCTGCATATATGTCTTTGGCATAATGAGTGACGCAATCCTGTTCATAATGCCTGGGTAGAAATAAGTCGATAATAAGAAGGATCGAGATGATCATTCCCGGTAAAGCGGATAAACGAATGATCTTCCATTTGTTCCCTTTGAATAAACTTTGAAAATACAGTTCATTTTCGATCCTTTCTTTTTCCTGCTGTTCGTAAAAGCGTTTTTTAGCTTCTTTTACACGCTCTTCATGCGTTTTTTCGGGGGTTTTACTTTGAGCATGCCTACTAGTGAAAGGGCCTTCCTTTTTTCCGCACAGGATCTCGTAGGCATCAGTGATCCGAATAAATCGCTCTTTTGCTTCTGGTGAAGGGTTTTTATCGGGGTGTAAGCTCATCGCCAATTTCCGATACTGCTTCCTCACTTCTACACTTGAAGCCGTGGCAGGTAAGCCCAATATGTCATAATAAGGTTTTAATGACATTTCAGCGATACAGTTTTAAAGATTCTATTCGATTGATCTTGCCGCTTTCTGTTCTGACAAATGAAGTGAGTCGAATGATTTCTTTGGGGACAGCATAGCGCGGCAGCAATAATTCCAAATCTTTGTTTTGAGGCATAATGGCGTCAATTCCTTCTATAAACAGAACGATCTTCTGACCAAGGATCTTGTCACTGACACCTCCAAAGAAGTATTTGCCTTGCATGATGGAAGCAATACTATTCTCTAATTCTTCGGGATTAAATTTTATCCCTCCAGAATTAATAATGAAATCTGCGCGTCCAATATATCGAAAAGAGATTGAAGATATCAGGTCTACAAGGTCATTTGTTTTTAACTGGTCGATTCCTATGGCGGGGTAATGAATAATGAGTTTGCCGTTGTCTTCTGAAAATGTAATGCCCGGCAATGCGGTGAAATGAGGTTCTCCATTCTTCCCCGCTCTTCTCAAAGCTACATGTGAGATGGTTTCAGTCATTCCATAAGTGTGCCAGAAGCTGACACCTGCTTCAGTAACTCGTTGCTCTAGATCTGCGGAAACAGGACCACCTCCGATCAAAAGGTGTTTGATTAGTTTTAATTTTGTCGGATTTTTTTTCAATTCCGTTTCCAATTGCAAAGGAACCATTGCGCATAGATCAATTTCATCTTGGAGATTTAAGAGGGGAATTGAATTTACAGGTGAAAGATGAACTCTTAGGTTGCCAACAATTGATCGCACGGCCATCATTTTCCCGGCTATCGTGTCCATGGATAGGCAGATCAATGATGAACCACCGCCCTTTAAATCAAGAAAATTCAGTGTTTGATTGGCGCTGCTGATCATGTCCCTTTTTTGAAGATTGATTTCTTTTGGGGTACCGGTTGAACCGGAAGTTTTAACCGGAATAACATCTTTTTCTCCATTCCAAACTCGGAGGAATTCTTCGAAAGCCATTCTTTCTTTCTCGGATGCTTTGCTGTAGTTGATGTCCATTATCATGTCCAGTTTGGAATGGTTTTTGAAAAGAAAGTAACGTGATCGGTTTTGAAAAAATCAACTGAAATAAAGTTAGACACGATCAAAAAGTTTGTAAATTAAACTCAAAATTAAGATAAATGAAAAAAGTTATAGCATTATTAGCAATTGGGGTTGTGACAATGGCTTTTATGGAAAACAGCAAGAAGTCTACAAAGCAAGAGGAAGAGGGGATCAAGTTTAAGCATCTTACTTTAGAAGAAGCAAAGAAAAAGGCTGCAGAAGATGATCAATTGATCTTCATTGATGCATACACAAGTTGGTGCGGACCATGCAAGAAAATGGCAGCTACGTCATTCCAGGAACCCAAAGTAGGGAACTTTTACAATGAGAATTTTGTCAATTTGAAGATCGATGTAGAAAAGGATGCTGATGGATCTGAAATCGCCAGAATGTATAAAGTTAGGGCGTATCCTACCTTATTGTTCATTGACAGTGAAGGTAAATTGGTTAAGTCTGTGATTGGTTTTCAAACTGGTGATCAACTTCTCAATCTGGCTAAATCAGTCAATTGATATATAGTTAGTTCTTTATCAGAAAGCCACGAAAATCTTCGTGGCTTTTTTGGTCAAGTTTTTTCCTAGACCTATTGATTTAATTCAATTTGGCTGAAAATAAAAAAGCCGTTCTTTTTGGAACGGCTTTCTTTATTCATTGGATCCGGATTATTTTCCTTTCTCCATTTTCTCTTTCAATTCAGCAAGAGCATCAAGATCACCCAACGTAGATTTCTCTGTGTTCTGGTTGATCGCTTTAACCTGCTGAGAAGTAGAAGAGCCCGCAGCCTTCTTCGCTCCGCCTTTAGCAGAAGCAGATGGCTTGTCTTCACCTTCTTCGAATGTACGCGTATGAGATACAACGATCTTCTTAGCGTCTTTGTTGAACTCGATCACTTTAAAGTCAAGAGTTTCCTCAACTTTGGCATTCGTTCCGTCTTCTTTTCTCAAATGCTTCGAAGGACAGATTCCTTCAACACCGTATGGAAGCGCAACGATTCCTGACTTGTCTTTGTTCTCGATGATAGTTCCCTGGTGCACTGAACCTTCTCCGAAGATGGTTTCGAATACATCCCAAGGATTCTCTTCCAACTGCTTGTGACCCAAAGAAATTCTTCTGTTCTCTCTGTCAATCTCAAGAACAACAACTTCCATCTCATCTCCAACTTTACAGAACTCAGATGGATGCTTGATCTTCTTTTGCCAAGAAAGGTCAGAAATGTGGATCAATCCGTCAACCCCTTCTTCCAATTCAACGAATACACCGAAATTTGTAAAGTTACGAACCTTCGCTTTGTGCTTTGAGGTAACAGAATATCTTCCTTCGATATCAGCCCATGGATCCGGCATTAATTGCTTAATTCCAAGGGACATCTTGCGTTCTTCACGATCCAGGGTCAAGATCACAGCTTCAACAGTATCGCCTACAGCCATGAAGTCCTGAGCAGAACGAAGGTGCTGAGACCAGCTCATTTCAGATACGTGGATAAGACCTTCAACTCCCGGAGCGATCTCAACGAAAGCACCATAGTCAGCCATAACCACAACTTTTCCTTTTACTTTATCTCCAACCTGTAGGTTGCCGTCAAGTGCATCCCATGGATGTGGTTGAAGTTGCTTAAGACCTAAAGCGATACGCTTCTTGTCATCATCGAAATCAAGGATAACAACGTTCAACTTCTGGTCAAGTTCAACTATCTCTTCAGGGTGATTAACACGTCCCCAAGAAAGGTCTGTAATGTGGATCAATCCGTCTACACCACCCAAATCGATGAATACACCGTAAGATGTGATGTTCTTAACTGTTCCTTCCAATACCTGTCCTTTTTCAAGACCTGAAATAATTTGCTTCTTCTGCTCTTCCAGTTCAGCTTCGATAAGCGCTTTGTGAGAAACGACAACGTTACGGAACTCCTGGTTGATCTTAACAACCTTGAACTCCATGTTCTTTCCAACGTAAACGTCATAATCACGGATTGGCTTAACATCGATCTGAGATCCTGGCAAGAACGCCTCGATCCCGAATACATCCACGATCAAACCACCTTTTGTACGACACTTCACAAATCCTGTGATAACTTCTCCTGTACGAAGAACATCATTCACACGGATCCATGCCTTGTGCATACGTGCTGTTCTGTGTGAAACGATCAGCTGACCCGACTTGTCTTCCTGACACTCCACATAAACATCAACTGTGTCACCAGCCTTCAACTCTGCATTATAGCGGAATTCAGATGCAGGAACAACACCTTCGGATTTGTAACCAATGTTAATGATCACTTCCTTCTTCGTTACAAGCACAACTGTTCCTTCAACGACTTCTTTCTCGTTAACTGAAGTCAAAGTTGACTCATACTTGTCTGATAATTCGGAGCGCTGAATGTTCGAGTAACCGTCCAATGCTAACGCATCCCAATCAAAATCTGCAGTACCCTGCGTTGTAGTGTTTTTTGCCATTTGGCTTTTTAAAATTGTATTTCGAAGGCCCCATACCCTCGAAAGTGATGAATACTAAACTGTTTTAATGGGGCAACAGTCTTATTTTAAGGCTGCAAAGGTAGTAAATTTATTGATTCAGAATAACTTTAGACAAAAAAAGGCCATCAAATGATGACCTTTTTACTTGATTTTTATTCATCACTGCTTAATCGCATCCGCTCTTTTCTTGTATTCGGCAGATTTATTAGTGTCTCCAAGGCTTCTGTGAAGTTGAGAAAGAATGATCAATACATCCTTGTCATTCGGGGAGATAGAAATGTACTTATCTAGCGGTGTCAGTGCTCTTCTGTAAATATCATCAGACTGAAGAACCATTTTGTCATAGTTTGGGTCGCCGAACTTCAATTGATTCGCTGCTGCTCTGGTGTCACCTGCCCAGGTCACTAGATGGGCACCCAACTGGTACAAAGCATCCTGGTAATTCGGATCGATCTCCAATGCTTTCATCAACGATGCTTCTGCCTTTTCATTTTGCTTAAGATCGATATAAATTGT
>Ga0315907_10002790_pt1 | contig 21464 bp, 15 predicted proteins | sample LakEriMetagenome_3_FD_203525 | JGI IMG/M metagenome (GOLD analysis project Ga0315907, IMG submission 203525) | Freshwater fungal communities from buoy surface, Lake Erie, Ohio, United States - Buoy 12 MA123 | ecosystem: Environmental > Aquatic > Freshwater > Lake > Lake biofilm | place: USA...
CGTTTTGTCCAAATTAAATATTTGCGCAATTTCGTGCGATGTTCGAGGGCATCCATTTAACCGGCATGAAATGTATATCGAGGCCGCTTTTATTCCGTCGCGATTCAACCCACGAAACATTTTTTGCTCCGATATATCTTTATGAATTGTCATGGCATTGTCGATAAAGATTTTGGGGATTCCTGCATTTTGCGCCATCACCGTAATGAATTGGAATTCGTCATACAGTGATTTTTCCTTATGTGGCATGGATTGCCATTCGGTCCATTTGCGGATTTTCTTCATTTCATACGAAGACGTATTTGACGATAACACTTTACACCCAAACGATGATTGTACGAGCAATGGATTGATTGGATTTCCACATCGGGTGGGGTCATTTGCGTTTTTATCGTCTGCACCGTAAAACCGCCATTCTGGAGAATAGTCCAAAATGTCTTTGTAAATAATACCGCACTTGTCACTGGTGCATGTCGGGAATCCGTCGTCCATAATCATAAGGGGGGAGTTACATGCAAGACATAAATCGTTATCTTTAGGCGTGGTGTATACGCATTCTAGTTTATTTGGCGAATGTGAATCACCCGCATCCCCGGAAATGGTATCCACTTTGTCTAAATCAAATATGTCCCATAATTTTGATTTTTCCCGATATGACATGTCCGCCTTCTTTTTTTTTGTTTTTGTATTTGGATTCACATTATTTGAATGTTTGATTTCATTGCATACCGGCGATGCCGATTGTACGACTTTTAATTTATATTTTTTTACAGAATTCATTTGATTTGGTTGTTGCATTGATAAAATATATTACTGATATATTGTAATCAATTTTTTTGTATCGATAATATAAACGAATATATGGCTTTTGTAGTAACATACGTTGCGGATGTATTACAAACATTTATGTTAAATGAAGAATATGAAACTATATTGCGACCCAAGATAGCAAAAAACGTAGAAGAACTTATAAATGCCATGTGTACATATTTAAGCAATCCGGAACTGCATGTATGCATTGATGCAAAGAAAAAGAAAAAAATCACCATGGAACAATATGATGCATTGAATTCCCCAATCGATTACACGGTTGAACAATCAAAGGAATTCATAAAGGCATATTTAGATTCGGTTAAAAAACCGAATATGTTGGAATACATCCCACCAAATCAACAAATAAGTGTTCCAATAATGGGTGGAGGAGATTCAGCAGGTTCAGGTAAGAACAATACAGAAGTTCCCACTATTATACAAAACTCTTTGCCAATAACTAACCAGATTCCCAATCTAGATGCAAGATCAATGTCCCCCGATAAACTTATTTCCGGTGCGGATTCTGCCATACCTATATCAATTCCGGGTTTGGAGATTGGCAGGGTAGTTAAAGATAGCTTCAAATCGAATAAAGCAACCGATATTATGGAGTTTTTAATGGAACAAGTTATTTTGAAACTGAAATGTGATAATAATATGCATGAATTGATCAAAGAAAAGATTATTGGTTCTATATTTAAAGTAGCAGCTAAAAACGTAAATAAATATGGAAGTGAACTATTATTGCCGGTCGTAAAAGTGAGTACTGAACAACACGTACGTAAATGTGTACCGTTATTAACAAAACATTTAAATAATTATCAACAATTATTGGGTGTTATGGCACCTATATCTACTACGGATTCAGGGAAAAATGCTATAAAAATAATTATTCCCAATTGTATGGATTTGTTATTTGAACTGTTTGTATATTGTGAATATGGGTTGATAGTAGAAATAGATGTGGGTATTAGTCGTGATGATATTAAAACGTATGTTTCTACTGTAAATGCGTTTAAAGAGCAAGTAAATGCGAGTCTAACAACATACACTTACCCGGCGGATGTAATGCGCCTGAATAATATCAAAATGCCAGACGGTTGGAAAAAAAATGGCGATGGCGATGGTGATAGCGATGAAGATAAAGATAAAGATGGTGCTATAACCGACGCGCGCTTAATTGACGAGTTCAAACAGTTATTCACACATGATGCGACCAAGAAGAAGGGCGGCAGTCTCAAATCGCGCACCAAGAAACATAAAACCAGGGATTTACCTGTTGCAAAACACGGTTCTCGTCGTAAGCGACAATAAACCCACTGGAAAATATATTATTATACAAAATAATATATTTGCAACAACTAATTTTGATACCGTCTAACTGCACTAATTGCATTTATTTCGTAGGTCGGCGTTTCACCGTTTGACGGCTGTTATATTTCAACGGTTTTGTAACAACTTTCATTAGTTCTTCAAATAGTTCAGGATTGATTGGTTTACACTGATTTTTTTTAAACATTCTTGGTGGCGGGTCCACGTACGAATGCATATACAATCCAGCGGGGATTACTAGGTCAGCAAACCTCTCCATTGGGTCATTTTGGAGTGACCCTCCTGTAATTGCGCGTTCTGTTCTCATTTCATTTTGTACACATGTGCTCAACGGTATTCCGGCGACAGGACTGCCAAATTGGTTATTAAATATGACCTGCTTTGCAAATGAATCATAATATTGCATGGTGATTACTATAATATTGTTACATAATTTTTTCAACAAAACCCCTTTATTCCGTTTTTTTGTATGTCCGCTTAATATCACTACATGTCGAAGTTTCTCGATTGTCTTTTAAGTATTGCATAATATAATTGACTTGCGCTTTATCTTTTATTAATTCCGCTAAACATCGTTCCACATACCCAAATGTAATCGAGGAATACTCTTTTTTCTCGTGTATTCGTAATTCTCCGTCGCTAATCGCAATTGTGTTGTGGGCCATATTGCGTGCATTCATGTAATCGCAGATTTGACTATTTAACTGTGACTTCATTTCACGCATTTGTTTTGTTTTTTCGTTGACTATTTTTAATTGGCTGTCTAGTGTAACCCATTTTTGTATTTTTTCTATTAATTCTTGTTTTGATTGAATTTGCTCGATAATATTGTCACTCATGATAATATTATACAACAGATTTTTATGTTGATATATTCGCATTTTTCTTTTGCAATGGTTTACATAGCCAAGTCGAGCTGGGCAGGTGCATGTACCATAGGCGGGTTCTGGTGAATCGCGTTGTTATTTTCACTCATCGCATGGTGCTGTCCAATTCCACCAAATACATTTTCGGCGTGATGAGATGCATCACCGCCTTTGAATAGCAGTTTCTTCATCCAATTGCGGCGAGTTAATACAGCCGAATTTCTCTGCTTTGACATGCTACGTCTATGCTTATTACTAACAGACCGACTGCGACTGTTTTGCTTACGTATGGATTTGCTATGCTTACGTATGTTGCTATGCTTACGTATGTTGCTGTGCTTACGATTAGATGATCTTGATTTACTCATTATATATTATTTATATATATTATTTCGGTTGAATGCTTTCAATCGTTAACATATATCCTTACGTCTCGAACAAATTTCAATATTTTCAACAACAAATACAGGTTTGCTAAAACGAGAACAAATAAAAATATACTATAAAAACAAATCACCCATAAATATGCATATATTTCATTGTAAACTATCTCGCCCAGTGGTGTAAGTATTTCTTTGATGTCTTTCCGCGTGTCTTCATTATAAAAAAAATGAATAAACGAGTCTTTTATATTTTTCATGGTACTTACAATACACCGACTAAAAAGAAAATGAGACAAAACGAATTATACCATCAAATATTTACACCGTTGGAGAATACATTGGACGTGGACCAACGCAATTCGTGTAAATATAGCAATATATTTGTACATAAATTGTAATAAAGGTTTATACACATTTCAGTGTAATGGACAATATACACGAGCCGACCGACCAATTCTCATTTGAAACCTTAAAATTATCGAAGCCGGTGACTGCTCCCGGCGGTAGCTATTTTATAAAGTTCACTGTCAATAATGCCCCATTATACATTCAACCCCCTAAATGCAAAACGAAACAGGGCTTCTTAAAAACCGGTAAACGTTATTACACCGATTTGATATTTACGAGCGACAATGATGAGTTTATACGATGGATGGAAACTTTAGAAGCAACGTGTCACGCTCATTTGTTTGCGAACCGCGACAAGTGGTTTGAAGGCAATATGGAAATGCCCGAAATTGAAAACTACTTTACGTCGCCTATGAAAATTTACAAGACCGGCAAGTATTACATGGTCCGTGTAAACGTCCAAACCAATTTAGGTGTGCCAGCACTCACAATTTACGATGAAGACAATCGTGAAATATCGATTGAGTCAGTGGACGACAAGACGGATATTATTACTATTTTAGAAATAAAGGGCATCAAATGTACTGCGACCAGTTTCCAAATCGACATTGAAATGAAACAAATGCTGTCGGTTAAGCCAGTTGAACTGTTCACAAAATGCATTATTAAGACCCCGTATAGGCCTGCAACTAGCGTACATGACGCAGTCGGGGTCGTTGAACACACTGGTGCGACCCGCCATGTAAATACACAGGCGATTGCTGACGACATACCGGTTAGACATTTTGTTGCAGATACACAGCATACAAACATGATTATAGCAACCGATGTCCCCATTATTGCACCTCAAATCGCTGAGCCAACCAGTTCGGCCAAAGATTTAGTCAAAATGACTTCCGCCGACACCCCCCTGCCTGAGCCAGTACAAGAACCGATTCGCGAAGTCGCCGCGAATAAGCCCGATATAAACGAAACCATTACAATCAATACAGATAGTTACAACGTAGACACAAGTATCGGTCTAGAGGAATTCACTATTGATTTAGATAGTTTAACGGATCAGGAAAACGTAGTTATTAAAAAAAGCAATGATGTGTATTATGAAATGTATCGCGAAGCATGCAGAAAGGCCAAGATTGCGCGAGATTTAGCACTTTCATCTTATTTAGAAGCAAAACGCATAAAAAATACATACATGTTGGAAGATTTGACCGACAGCGATGAAAGTGATTTAGAACAAGATTCTGTTGTAGAATAACTCTTTTTTTATAGAAGCAAATAAATTGTTATAAGTATTCGGCTTATAGCATGGAAACGTTTAGGTAAAAAATGAGTTTTTACATAAATAATTTATCAACCGTTATTATATAAACGAAATGTTTGGAAAAATATTTGAACATGCTTTAAAGGGAGTGAAACAATTCTTCTCGGCCGAACGCGTCGTCATCATTGTTGTATTCTTATTGCTTGTTTGGTTACTTTCTCAGTATGCCAGCAGCAAGACGGCTGTCGTCGATAAGATGGAAGACGGCAGTGCACCTGCCCCTGAGGCTAAGGGCGATGAATCCAAGCCGAAGGTGGCACCCAGCTCTGGTAACACCGCTTCTGGTCACGGATACACAACCAGCGAGGTTGCTAACCCTGCCGACCTTCTCCCCGCCGACGAGAACAGTCAGTGGTCCGCGTTGAATCCCAATGCCGCCAATAAGGGAGATACCACTATGCCCGATTTGTTGAAGGCCGGTTACCACATTGGTTTAGACACCATTGGTCAAACCATGCGTAACGCCAACTTACAGTTGCGATCTGACCCCATTATCACAAAGACCGCGGTTGGCCCCTGGAACCAGAGCACCATCGAAACTGACTATGCTCGTGTGCCCCTCGAAATTGGCCCCATTAAGTAAATAGTTTAAGTTTTTTTACATTTAACCGTCTATTTTCGCAAATCTCATACATTTGCGAAAATACTATACAGAAACACTTATTTTCTGCGTGTTGCTCTTTTCTTTTTCCCTCCAAACTCGGGTCTATTTGGATCTTCCGCATCCATCATGTCTTCGAACTCGTATTGTCTCTTCGTAATATCTAATTGGGGAGTTTGATTCACATACACAACCTCAGTATTGCCTGGATATAATGGTTCGCGATATCTGTTGGTTCTCATATTAATTTTTTTTTTCTCCTCGATCTCTGCATCTTTGATTTTCTCATGCTCGATTTGTGCTTGATTGTGAGGGTCATTGTTATTATTCTCCTTATTCGAAAGAAGTTTATCTTCCATGCTATCAGGGACGTAACCCTCTCGAATCTGCTTTACCTGGCCGTTATATCCGGCATCTTCATGACTACGCTTTTGAGGACCTTTACCTCCTCGATTTACGCGTCTGCTTTTTCTAAATGTTTGTTTTCGCGCAGTATTACGCTTATTCGTTTTTGCGCGCTTTACGCGTCTACTCGTTTTCGATTTACTACGGCTGTACCCCATTTATAACATATACTGACAAAATTATCAGGTTCAAAATAAATTAACCGGCCAAAAAATGGGACAAAATCACTCCATTATTCTTTCCAAATGGGTAAATGCACCCAAACCAATGGGCGTTATATTGATTCGCGTGCCAATTATTATTTACATCACTATAATTTTTAATAGGCTCATAATGTATAATTATGGACAAATATGAGGTTTTAGGATTTGTGGCAACATGTATCGTCCTGGTTGTCTGTTTATATATATATTTTGATAATTCTGGCGCATTTGATTTGAAATGCATTGTGTCCACCGTAGATGGGAATGAGTACTGCGTTCGAGAACGTAGTCGCATACAAGAAGCGGCGGACCTATTGGCCAGAGTTACCGACAAATGCAAACGTTTAGTTGATTATGTATATGAAAAATTCCCGGATAAAGAGAACGTGCAGCGACTACAAAAAGGTTTTAACCCAAAGAAAGTGATGGAAACATTGCCGACCAGCAAATTTACTGCATACAGCGAGAACAAGGGCGAGAAAATCGCGTTTTGTTTGAATCGCGAAAAGACTAAAAATGAGGGACTAATCGACGAGAGTACACTCACATTCGTTGCTATCCACGAGCTATCACACGTTATGACGAAATCGATTGGTCATAAAAGTGAATTTTGGGAGAACTTCAAATTCATGTTAGAACAAGCAAAAGAAGCTGGCATACATAATCCGGTAGATTATAAGAACGACCCCCGCGAATACTGTGGTATGAAAATACACGATAATCCTTATTATGATGCGTAAAACAACCAGTTTTTAGAATTTTCATATTGATGTTGGAACAATATGAAATAATAGAGCCACTTATGCTAGATAATACACGACTGCTGTAGTCAGCGCGAACAAAATACCACCCCATAACGTATCTGTTATTGCGAGAAACGGCGACCAATGCTTAAATATCGCATATGTCGTTGCGTCATATACACCATAAATGACGATTCCCAATAAAAACGCATCGAATATAGACCGGTTCTCCTTCAGTATAAAATAATACAGACCGACTATCAAAAATATGTAGCATGCCACTACACCTGACATCTTTATGTTCATGGCAGTTCGCTGTACTTTTGCGACCTGCTCACCATATTGAGTGCCAATTGCATTCAAATAGACTCCATCTAACATTAACATTGTAATCGCCGCAATGACTATTTGTTTAATCATGTTATATAGTTTATACATATATATTTTAGTGCGGCGCGGGGGTTTATTATAAATTTGGCGGATTTAGGTTCTGCGTTGTTTAATACGTGAATTTGTTACGCCACTGCCGCCACCGCCCGTGGATAAACTATGTGGTTTGTAATATACTTGAGCGTTGTCCGTAAATAAACTGCGCATAGAAAACGGACGAGTTGGAGGGGAGATAGATGAGTATAAATAATATATACCAGTTGCAATTAAAGCAGTACCAGTCGTATATGGTCCGCCATTTGGCGATGGATTTGTACCACCAGTATTCGTTGCAATGTACCACGATGAAATATTGTTTAATGTTTTTATTCTATACTGGTTATTCGCCAGATAATCTTCATAATCATTACTGCCAATAGAATTTGTTGTATCTGGATTATTGTATTCGTCTAATGTTGTCGCTGCTTGATTCGCTTCTGTTTGAGTATTAAAGTAAATAATAGAGTATGATATACCAACACGAAACCCGGTTTCACTCATCGGTCCAATCATTAACCGCTCACTATCCCCTGTATTGATAGTAGAATGTGCAAGACCTTCGTTAAAAATGTGCGCATTTCCCGCTGCAATTGGATACGATTGTCCATCTATGATTAAATTTCCAATACTATCGGTTAAATACAACAAATACGTATTGTTAAAATGATTCTCTCCTTTATCAATATGTGGGAGCGTATCTCCCTTAATCCATCTCAGCGGAATAGATGTAATTTGAGATAAATTAATACCAAAACCAGTTTCCAATTTGGTTTTAATTGCATCGGGCAATTCAATCGAAAAATCTACTTTTGGTTGCGTTGAAAGTTTGTCCTTATTGGTTTGTACAATAGGGTTATTCAATATCTCTGTAATTTCATTTGACGATAGCAGATTATGTATCATAGTTATATCTTATATATAGATATAAATCAGCAGTTTATACAAAGCAAATATTTACACAGTTCATAAAATCGCATTATTACCACTCAAATGCGGAAGAAAAATGTTTAAGCATATTGAAAACATAAACATATATGTAGATATATAATATATAATATATGTCATCAAAATGTCCAGAAGGTATGGAACCCAACCCGAACCGTAAAAAAAGGACGCGTCGATGTAGGGTAATTTGCAAAGAGAACAAATATCGCGACGAAAACTTTAATTGTGTGGCGAAACCTAAGAAAACCAGAAAATCTAAACCAACACCAGATTTAACAGAACAGTCAATTTCTAATGAAATACAGGAGGCGTTACAACAACCCGTTCAAGACCCAGTTAGTTCTATTGGCGCAGTAAAATCCATAAGTAATTCACATATTTCACCTAAAATATCCTCATTATCCTTATCATCATCATCATTAAATACTAAAAGTTACAATTCTAAATACGATTTAGCAAAATCGACGGATAAAATAGATAAATCGTGTGATGAACATAAACAATTACTTGAACAACGCAAAATATTAAATGCCAATGTTGGTAAAAAAAACGCAGCATGCGAAGCGTATAAATTCAAAGAAATACTGCAATACTTTGATTACGTTGATAATGGGAAAAAACATACACATCGTGACTTACTTATTGCTCTCCAAAAACTATATATTGATATCAAAAATAAAGACGCCGGGTCAACTCTAACATTCAATTCATTCATTCAAATGTTTCCAAGAGATACAATGACTAATATAAAATTCAAACGACAACACGTATTCGAGGCGATATGTAGATTAATATTATTATATAATTTTGATGATGGAGAACTTGGACGAGACAAACGTTTTTATAAAAAATTAGAAGATATTGTTAACAATAATGATTTGCAACCGGATTTAACAAAAGATGAGATATTAGAAGCTAAAATAAATGAAAGTTCAAAAGGAGGTGTTGCTGATATAGTATTCCAAACAGAATATTCTGAATCAGCAAAATCCGGCAAAGACGATTGGATGTGTGACTGTTCTACCGACCAGTCTGCTTCTTTAAAAAAAGATAAAAAACTCATTTTTATTTCAAATAAATATTTTGATGTTGAAAAAACTGGAAATAAAGACGAATATGACGTTAATAAAATATTTGGAGTTGCTAGTAAATTGAAAATGATAGAAGGAATTGAGACAAAAATAGTTCTTATGGTTAATAATAAACAATCCCTTGATAGTAAACTATCAGAACGAGGGGTCCAAGCGAATACAATATATGGTTCCGTCGAAATGGAAGAATGGTTTCGCAAATTAATCGTGGATTTGAGAGAGCATAAAACAATAGACGTATTTTTACAAAAATATGGTTCAAAAACGAAGACAAAACCAGAACTAAAACCAAGATTTCATCAATCGTATTTCACGAATACAACTCTATCGTATAATAACAATGGAACCAAAATGTTTATTTGGGGCGCTGTTCCAAGAAGCGGTAAGTCATACATGATCGGTGATTTAATATCTAATCAAAGCCGTCGCGAACCAGGAGAACAAGATAATGATATTGTCATCATTTTAGGAGCAAAAACTGAAACCGAAGGACAATTCAAACAAATGTTTGACGGGTTTTCAAACTTTGATGAATACGGAGTTATACTTGCTTCTGATAAACAAAAATCCGTAGATGATAAAACAAAGGCTAAAAACATTTATATTTTCAGCCAACAATGGTTTAAAAATGGTAAAATAATAGACCACACATTTGTATATGATAAAGTAGTCGAACGATTCAAAGAGTTATTTCACAAGAAAAAAATAGACTTGTATTTTGATGAGATCCATAAGGGCGGAACAACTGATAATTCAAATAGTATTTTATTGGCATTTAACAATGCAGGCGTGAAGATAGATTTATTTGTAATGGTTACTGCTACATTTGCAAAACCAAGTATACGTTACCAAACTGGATTTATTGATATTAAAGATAAAAAAACAAAAATTATTGAATGGAGTTATGAAGACCAACAAAACATGAAACAACTTAAGGATGAAACAAAACGTGATATGATGTGTAATAGTCGTAAAGACGCAATTGAAAAACGCGTAATTACGGATATATTTGATAAGTATAATCAAGATTATGGGGCAGGCAATTACCTAGACATCATTTCAAATCAATACACAAACAATCCCGAACTTGTTTTATTACAACCAGATACGCTGACACCCTTTAGTTTATCAGATGAATCTAAACGACAAAATATTGATATACCGTCAGTATTTATAAATAACTTGAAATGTGACGCGTGCGCGTCATCGCAATCAATCACGCAATTGACAGATCCTATAATGATATTTGAAGACCCGGCAAGTGTGAGAGATTTAATACGATATATTGGTAACACAGATGATGAAAACCCGAACATTGTCGACTCTAGATGCGTATATTCTCATTTACAACGAATCGGTGCTCCAACAAATGGCGTTTCACCGCATTCGGAATTATGGTTCTTGCCTGATAAAAATTTGTATTTGAATCCATCAATGTGTAAAGGTGTTTGCAAACCCGTTTCTAAAGATGAAAATCAAGACGAAGACGATGATGCAAAATCCGGATTACCAAACATTGAACCATTGACCAGGGGACTAGCATTATTGCTAATGGAAAACTCATATTTTAAAAAAAGATACAATGTTCTCATCGTGCAAGGAACTGATATGACATATAAACGACCAGATGGAACCAAAATAAAGTTTAAAGATATTGGATTTCATAAAGATTCTAATATACATACTATAAATGAAGCTACCGAAACTGGATTATCTGAAATAATCAAATCATATGAAAGATTTACATTTGAAAAAGATAAAAGTCTTATCATACTGACCGGCGCAAAAATGCGTCTTGGTATTAGCTTACCATGTGTTGACGTTGCGTTTAATTTTGACACAATAACAGCAGTGGATAATAATTATCAAACAATGTTTCGAGTTCTTACCGAGAGAGTGAATCGGCCAAAAAAATACGGGTTTTACGTGGATATGAATAAAAGCAGAGCAATCGAGTTTTTATATGACTACAACCAGAATTATGGTTCTGGTAAAAATGAACGCGACCAAAAAAAAAGGGTTGAAATCTTACAATCTTTAATGTTTATGTTTAATTATAATGGATTAGGACTGAATCAACTGAATGAGATGAAAGAATTGAGATTATATGATTCATTAATAAAAGAACTAAAATTGGACGAAAACAGTTATAATGTGTATAATTCAAAATTAACTACCATGAAAAATTTAATTAAAACAGGCGTTGGTAATATAGACGTTAATTTGTTAAAAGAATTCAAAATGATCGTTGGTAAAAAACAATTAACCAAAATTAAACATACATTGAAAGAAAATACCAATGGTAAGATGCCAATAGGACGAGATGATAATCGTGAAGATGGTGAAGATGGTGAAGATGGTGAAGATGGTGAAGATGGTGAAAATGGTGACGAAGATGATAAAGATGATAAAGATGATACAACTGACTTAATAAACACCCTTGTTGAGTACATGCCGTCAATCATTGCAATGCTTGCTTTGTTTTCAAATGAGAACAATTACAATTGCGATTCCATCGATAAATGTATATTCAACGCACAAACGAATATGGATAGTTTAGTAGAATTATGTAGTTGTGACAAAAAAACGAGTACGATTGCATGTTATATGAATCAATCTAACCCAAATCGTTATAACAAAGATCAACTCTATAAATTATTGAATATATGTAAACTAATTATTGAGAATATCGAATCCGAACAATTATCCATAAACTTAAATATTATCTTTTTTAATATTAGAGATAGTATGGGAAAACACGACGATGCGTTTATTTGGACCATGTCGCCAGAAGATATACAAACCAAAATAACCGAATATCTTCCTGTGCGCGATGAAGAAAAAAATAAGTTTGGTGAGGTATTCACGCCCGCTGCGCTTATTAATGAAATGATGGATCAATTGCCATCATCCGTTTGGAAAGACCCAACACATAAGTGGTTGGATCCGGCGAACGGGATTGGCAACTTCCCAATGATTGTGTACAAACGATTAATGGATAAATTGCCAGCGAAGTATGACAATCACGATATCAAATATGATAGTGAATCTGGTAAGAGCAAACATATCCTGAAAAATATGTTATATATGTGTGAAATTAACAAAAATAATGTAAACATATCCAAACGCATATTTGGAGACAATGCTAACATATGTTGCTGCGATTTTTTGAATGAAGAAGAAAAATGGAAAAAACAGTTTGGAATCGAACAGTTCCATGTTATTGTTGGTAATCCGCCGTGGAATGATATAAAAGATGGAACTCAAGCTGGAAGTAGAGCTAAGAATTCATTATGGGATAAATTCATATTTGCATCATTAGAAATATTAAACAAAGACGGGTATCTCGGATTTATTAATCCAGCGCAATGGAGAGGGTTGGGTCCAGAATATCACAAGGTATGGGATATGTTTAAAACAAAACAACTCCTATATTTACATATTTTCAACAAAAAACAAGGACAATCATTGTTTGGTGTTGGTTCACGATTTGATTTATATATATTACATAATAAAGATAATACAACATCAACTGAAATTGTAGATGAAATGAATGACAAACATCATATTAACATTATCGATTGGAATTTTTTACCAAATTATAATTATAATAATATAAAAAAAATTATAACAAATGAAGATAGTGGGATTAATGTAATTCAAGACTATTTTTATTCGAATGTCAGTAAAATAATATCATATAAGAAAATTGGTGAATTCAAACATGAAGTAGTTCATGGTATAACACTTGATGGACTTAGATGTTTATATACAAACGACAAAACCAAAGGACATTTCGGAGTCCCAAAAGTTATTTTAAACCTTAACGAAAATCAATATCCCGTAAATGACTACGAAGGTAAATATGGTATGTCTCAAATGTCATTCGGCATTCCTATCACATCCAAAAAGCAAGGCGATGATATTGTAAAAGCGATTAATACAGACGAGTTCAAAGAAATCATAAAAGCTACAAAATGGGGAGCATTTCAAACGGACTGGCGAATGTTTAAATACTTCAAACCAGACTTTTACAAACAATTTATTGGAAAAACAACGGCAGCTACGACAATTAAACGAGCAATACGAAACCATATTCACACGAAAAAACAAAAGAAGGGTGGCGCAAAAACCAAGAAACGGCGTTGGTCTTTATTCTAATAAAAAAGGTGTTTACATACACGATTGTAGAAAAATATGGGCATATTTTAATGGGTATGGAGCTAGGACTCCATTGTTCTCGGGTCGGGGCAAATTCTTTGTTTGAAAAAATAAAAGAATACGACGACTCCGCACATTTTGTTACTGACCTATCTGTCGTCTTTATGCATCTTACGAGGGATTCCTTTTTATCGTATTGTGACACCATTTTAAAAAATGATGCATCTTCTAATTATACATGGGTCGTTGCATGTGAGAATATTAAGGATAATGCCAAAAAAGACGTAGAATCTTTACTATATGTAGCAAAATGGATGTCATCTAAATATGCAGCCAGAATGAATCAAATACAGTTTCATCGTCCAACAAAACTTATACATACCGTACTGCATACTAACTGGACAGATTTGAGCAATAATTTACAGAATGCGATTGTCATTGCAAATGAAGGGACCAGGACTGGGACTATAAACTAAATTATATGTGTAAAAATCAACATATAATTTATAGACATCTGTATATATGGAAACACAAACTTCGGTTCAGTCTATTATACAATATAAGGAACCTATCCCAACACATGATATATTCAAGGTTTGTATTCTAAATGATGCAAATTCGATTCGTAAAATGATTGTTTTCCAAGGTAGCGATAAACCGATTGCGAAAGACAGTGCAATATTTAGTGAGGATGAAAAGCTTCAACACCGAGCCGAAAACATTGAAATTCAGCCGTCGACGTTCCAACTCCATCCAGATGATTCCATTCACGTTCTCAAAATGAAGATTTTACACGAATTGTCATTGCCTTCTGTTTCGTATGGCGAATTGTATTTGTTCTCAAAAAAACAAATCACAATGCACTTACATGAATTATATATGGAAGCAACCAAAAATGACACGGTACCGTTAACCAAGCCGGTCATTGGACAACTATTATCCAATCTTCAAATAGTAGACAAAGATACACTGTCATATTTTGCGGAAATGAACCAACCTTCATATACCTATGTGGAATTTGTTAATGGGTTCTCCAAATATATCCGCAACATGGAAATTTCTATTCCGGTGGGTCATCGATTTGCAAAATCAAGAGAACTTCTGTTTGCATCCAATCCGTATAATGTAATACAATCCAATCCGCTGGTTTTCCAATCCGGTGTGGCGAATCCGCTCATCTTATTTGAGAACCATTTATTATTAACATATGGTAATTTAGTAAATAATACAATCTATTTATGTTTTGCCGACGATGTTCTCAAATATGGAGAACGCATGTCCATTTCAACCGACTATTTTATGAAATTGTACTACCCATTGTTGGCAAAACGTGATATATATTCGAATGACGATTTAATTCAAGCCCGACCCGCGCTAATGAAACAAACCGAGAAAATGATGAAACCCGCCTTTTTTCAAAAATACAAGAATACGGATGCGTTTTACGACATATATAATAGCCGCGTGGAAGAATTGCCCTATTCGAAACAGGGCATTGAAAACTTTCATTTCATTTTACATCCCGTCTCAACAACCATATTTCCGCTGGATATTGTGTTTAAACAAATGCATGCAACTGCAAATGTGCCATTTATTAAATACAATCCGGGCTATCGACGAGAACCTCTCTATCGTCTATATTCCGTGAAACGAACAAAATATGGCAAAAAAATACCAGAGTTGTCCCGAACACAAATCATGTCTTACTCCAAAGTAACCGGCAAACCAAAACAACTATCCTTTGTTGTGAATTATATGCACAAAAATGCGAAAGAACACGTCTTTGTACACATTAATACAAATGGTGATATTGTAGTAAATGGCACATGTGCACACACAATGACCGCTGCGGATTTAACGCAGGTTCTCGTAGAAACGATTAACCCGCTCTTAATTAAAATGAATGATGTTTTGGATGCTTCTGGCTACAAAATCGCGATGTTCGAAAACGTATACGATGAGCGTATCGAGTATATAAACCTGAAATATACATGTGGCATAACACGTAATTTTAATATAAAACCCACTGAACTGACCACAATATTGTCGAATATGTTTCACGTATATGAGGCGGACATTAACAAAGGTGCAATTTTACGTTTCAAGAATGTTGAGAACTATAAAGAAATGAATGCGATGAATGCACTTATTACACAAATATATAAGACAACGAACGATCTTAGTCAAGTTAAAAAGGCAATTATGGAGAACTTTGTATTAACCGACGACGAGGCGCGCGAAGTTATTAACAAATATTTGAATGAGCACATAATTATAAACGGGAACTATGTAAATAAATCGATTGACGTTGCAGAGAACCCGGGATTTCCGTGCTTAATGCGCACGTCGACTGCATATGCTACGCCGGAAATCATTATTGAAATCGCCGAAATTAGCTCCATTCATTATATTGACGTTATTCATCGGTATTTGGATGTATTTTTACGGGTTACACAACATGGCGATAAGTCGAGTGTAAGCAAGGACAAATTACTGAAAATGATGGCAAAAACGAAAAACGTAGAAGACGATTTCGTGCAAGAAAATGTAATTGCTGCTACAACTCAACCGATCCAACCGTTTGCACTAAAGCCCATTACCGATGTTCAGGAAGAGGAAGACGGTGATGAAGGCATGTTATTTTTTGATGACGAGGAAGATGATGCCGTTGCAGGTGAAGGTGCAGGTGAAGGTGCAGGGGAAGGTGCAGGGGTGGGCGATGGCATGTATGCTGAAGACGATGAACAAGAACCGTCGGCTAAAGAAACCAAACCCCCTAACAAACCTGGCCTACTCTTTCAGGACGATGATGATGATGATGGTAGCGATGATCCATTTTTTGGGGGCGCCAATATGTTTTTTAATAAAATGAAGAAACTGGAACCGACCTTATTCCGCACAAAAAAAGAGGGAAAGTTTGATTCTTATGCACGCTCTTGCCCTAGCCAAAGTAGCCGACAACCTGTTATTTTAACAAAAGAAGAGTTGGATAATATGGACGAAGCTGCATATGAAGTAGCCATGCCGTATGGAACAGATAAAGATAAACAATATTGGTATATCTGCCCGAGATATTGGTGTACTCAAACAAACAAACCTATGACTGACGCGCAGGTTGCAAATAAAGAATGCGGAGGTAAAATTATAAAAGATATCAAAAACCCGGAACCAGGACATTATATATATGAATTTACCGATGAACGACAACATAAATATACTGACGAAAGCCAGTATACCGGGGATAATTATCGCAGACATAGACCTGGGTTTTTGGGAGACGACAAACACCCAAATTATTGTCTACCGTGCTGTTTCAAAGAAATGAACACAACCCAGCAAATAACCCGCAGACGAGAATGTGGTGTATTGGATTCGAATTTACGTGGCAATAAAAAGACTGTCAATGAACTGATAAACCCACAAACAAAAGAACCTGCCGGAAAAAAGAAGGCGGAGAAATCAGCAGGTCAGGATGAAGAAGAGGGCGACGATGAACAACCAGGTGACGATGAACAACCCGGAGAAGTTGAACCGCCTGTTCAGGATGAAACAGCTGACGAAGATAAACCTGAGACGGAAGTGACAGCTGTAGGCCCTGCAAAACCAGGTCGCATCGGTATGGGTGTCATGGGCGTTGATAAGGTGCACATTGATAAATCAAGATGGGGTTTTTTACCACTCTCCATAGAACTGTTTTTGAGAACCGATAACTCGACTTCTATAAACAAAAATAACCCAGCATTGATAGCAAAGACGGAAACCCCTCTTTTACGATATGGTGTAGAATATTCAGATAAACAATCATTCATTGCATGCATTGCGGATTTGTATACGTATAATAACAATATACCCGTTCCATCTATTAGCGAAATGCGTAAAATAATTGTATCCCACATTTCATTGGATGTTTATGTGAAATCAAATAACGGCTCGCTTGTATCTATATTTCAACCCAAAAAGACCATTATCGACGATATTACTGTGGAAAAATACAAAACTACCGAGCTTTATAAAAGCATTGATGATTTGTCAAATGTGGCCAAGAATCGCTTCTTAAAAGATACAATTGCGTCTTACCAAAACTTTATTGAGTTCATGAAAAACGACGACTCGTTCATCGACCACACATATGTATGGGATATAATTACATCGGCGGAGACCGGCATCTTTAAAAATGGCATCAATATTGCATTGATTGAAATCGTCGACAATGATATTACAGATAATGTTGCGGTTTTGTGTCCGTCCAACTCGTATGCGACCAAACCGTTTGATTTGGCAAAAGGAACATGCATTCTGTTAAAACAGGATAAGTTTTATACCCCCATTTACTTGTATGGAAATACGAACACGTCGAAACCGACAAAGAAAACCGCGGTCAAAATATTTTCCCATCAAAATACGCCGCCCAATTTGTTAAACGTATTTGAAATGATTAATAAAACCACCAGTAAATACTGCAAACCTCGTGAAAGTTTACCAAATGTATATGATTACAAGCCCAATCTATCTGCACTGGAAATTTATGAAATATTGACCGAAAAACGTCTCATTATCAAAAGTCAGGTCCAAAATTATCGTAATAAAGTCATTGCATTTATTGTATCTACCCGCGCGGAAGATGAAACCGGAATATATATTCCCACTGCACCCTCTGCACCCATCAAAAACATCCAACCCATTTTCACAGATGCAGTTGTTTGGCAGGAATATACAGTTACTCGCGACCGACTTACACAACTGGCGAATAAAACGGACGGTAAACTGTTATGTAAACCCGCGTTTAAGGTAGTGGAAGATGGACTAATTGTTGGCATATTTACAGAAACGAATCAATTCATATCATTGAGTACCCCCGCCGAAAATATCATTGAAGACGGTATTCCAGAATATAAAGTGCATGGTTATAAGGACAATCAATATTACGCGGCAGACACCGCATTTGCAACTGTTTCAACGCATGATTCGGTGCGCGCTCAAACCATACGCAATATATCACTAGAATCACATTTCTATAATTTGTTTCGAAGTAAGTTGCGAAACACGCTTGCCGATTATAAATACAAGGCCGCTCGCGACGAAATTGTACACATCATAAACAACAATCAGTATTTGTATAAAACGAAAATGAAGAAATTAGAAAATCTTATTCGCCATGTGTTAACACCACTGATTACGTTTATTGAATTCGATGAAGATGTCCTCAAACACGTCAACGAAATGAACGCCATCGTTAAACCGGACGAAATCAATAAGATATGTTTGTTGAAAGAAAATAAACTGTGTGCACCGCAAAAGCATCTGGTTAGCGGAATCGAGAACGACCGTCTATATTACACACGATTGGCGGATGAACTCATTCGATATACCCGAATTCGCACATTCATTTTGGATCCAACCAAATATTTGAATATAGGTAGTGTGGAATACCAGGTTGACGAAACCGAGATATTGTATTTACACTCGCTGTTAGTTGCCGAAGACTTTGATAAATTAGTTGCAATGCCCACAAATAAATACATCAGTAATATTTCGCGAGATTTTGCAAACCCATTTGTATCGACGAATGCACAAACTTCCACCGATGTTGCTTTGACAGAACAATACAGAAATACGGCGAATGCATCATTTGATATTTTGAAAGCGGAATGTGTTTCAAAAACAGTACCTGTACTGATGGATAAAAAGAATTGGAATACGATTTTACACGAAAACGCGGTCGAGCATATATTAAACAATTCGATTCAATGCAGTTTCTATATCATCATGTTCATATTAAGAGAACATTTGCAAATTCGCGAAAATATTTATGAAATTAAGCAGCGTTTGTGTGGATATTATGCAACTTTAATCAAGCAGCATTATGATACTTCAAACAAAACGAATGAGGTGAACATATACGACATGTTAAGTAAACAAGGAAAACAACAAGTTGTAAATATGTTGACGCGGTCCAGAATTGATATATCTATGATGATTATGGACGAAAGTTATATATTAACGGCTATCGATTTCTGGGTATTTGCAATCAATATGCAACTCCCGATTATCATTTTTGATTCGAATGGTTCATTACCATTTGCACCCACATTGGATTGGCTGCGGCTAGGTGGGAACCCCGAAACCGACAAGTTTTATTTTATACGTATGATAAACAATACACAATATAATTTGATTACTCCGCCGTCTCCATTACGCGAGCTAAAGGGGTTCGAGCAAATGATTCAATCGCCATTATATGATAAACATATTCAAACTTTTCAGGAATTTATGCAAACTTATACGATTATTGTGCCGAAATTAAAAGTGGGTCGAATACGTCGCGGCGCATGAAAAAATAATCGTCGAAAATGACACATTGTAGACAAATAATTCTCGTAATATGATATACGAAAATTATTTATGTCCAAACTCATTGGTGGCGAGATAATTGGACAAGGCAATTATGGGTGTGTTCACAAGCCGCAAATGGAATGCGAAAGTTCTCCACCAAGTACCGATACTGTATCTAAAATTATGTTAAATGCAAAGGCTGATATAGAACTGGAAGAATTTGCTGCCGTAGCAATGGCAGACCCAACACAAACTATACATTTAGGAACTCCCACAAAGTGTGCGATTAAAGAGACACGCGATAATATATACGCGATTGATGAGTGCAACAATTCCGGGCTTACAAATACTACATTTTACCCAAACAAACTCGGTGATTATGCATTATTAGTTATGAAAGATGGCGGACAAGACTTAAACACGTTTGGTGAGGTTATTTATAGATGGGCTAATACGCCAGTAAATCAAAATAAAATGGAATTATTCTGGTTAGAAGTTTCGCGCCTATTTTATGGATTAAAATTATTTAAAGATGCCGGAATTGTTCATCACGACATAACACAGAATAATATTGTATATAATATAAATACTAATCGATTGAACTATATTGACTTTGGACTTATGACCAAACCAAAAGATATTGTACAAGACGCTCGTAATGGCAAGGGTTATCCGCGGTGGTGGTCGTTGCCTTGGGAAATATCCGATTTTGGCCCTTCCAAATATAAAGCTTACCTAAATGAAAACTATTCGCACGCACCACGCGTGATGCCTGATATAGCAGATGAGTATGATGATTTCTTTCACTTGATTCTACCTGATGTTCAGCCAGAGGAGGTGGCACTAATTAAAAATATGATGTCTAGAAAATATAACGAGCAGACAAATTCGTACAGTAACTATAATTATAATAAACGTATAAACGAATCGATTGATACTATGGATAGTTACGGGGTTGGCCTTGCACTGCTATATATATTAAACCGATCACGCCATCTCATAGATTCCGTTTTTGGTGATAACTTAAATGCCCTCTTTACTAATATGATAAGCCCATTGGTATCTGAACGGTATTCGGTTAATCTATTGATTGCCAAGTATAACCAAATTATGACAGAAAGCGGATTTCTTGAAAAACACAACAAGCATTACGACGAGAACTTCCTGCTTGTTAGCCCTCCTGCACCACGAGATATTGTTCCTGGCGGAAGACATAGACCTCGCACCCGAAAATCAGGCAAAGTGTCCAAATCCACGCGTCACAATAAATCATCAAAGCGCATGCGGTCTAGAAAAGCGAATAAGGCCAAACGGTCACTTAAAAAACACTAAATTACAATATGATTTATGATAGTACACAAATTATATTGTTTCAAGACACAATAGAAAAAAAATACATTATATACACCTGAATTTTTTTTTATGGGCAAATTATGCCAGTTCATTTTTCATCACAGCGCGTTCTTTCCAATATTCTCGATTCATGT
>Ga0315907_10002791_pt1 | contig 21464 bp, 24 predicted proteins | sample LakEriMetagenome_3_FD_203525 | JGI IMG/M metagenome (GOLD analysis project Ga0315907, IMG submission 203525) | Freshwater fungal communities from buoy surface, Lake Erie, Ohio, United States - Buoy 12 MA123 | ecosystem: Environmental > Aquatic > Freshwater > Lake > Lake biofilm | place: USA...
GGAGACCGCTCATTAGTTCCCGACCGCGAACTTCGGCTGCAAACTCATTTTCTGTTGGCCACGCTGAACCGATCGTGACTTTGATTTCTTCTGCCGTGCGTTCGCCCACAGCGATGCCGTATTCACGGCGGATATAGGTCTGGATAGCAGCATCAATATCGAAACTTCCGACACGAACCGCTTCGAGCGCAACTACCCCACCAAGTGAGATGAGCGCGACTTCAGAGGTTCCGCCTCCGATGTCGATCACCATGTTGCCGAGCGGTTCGTTAATGGGAAGACCTGAACCGATGGCCGCTGCCATGGGTTGCTCAATGAGGTGCGCTTCTGCTGCACCAGCACGACGAGCAGCTTCGGTAACCGCGCGCTGTTCGACAGCGGTAATTGCAGAAGGAACACAAATGACAACACGCGGGCGATTGAATCGGTTGACGCCAACACGCTGGAGAAGGAGACGGATCATGCGCTGGGTAACTTCGAAGTCGGTGATTGCACCTTTTCGAAGTGGGCGGACCGCAACGATGTAGCTCGGCGTGCGCCCAATCATTTGCCACGCTTCGTGACCCATGGCAAGCACGTCTTGTGTGCGACTATTCAGCGCAATTACTGAAGGCTCGTTGAGGACAATGCCCTCGCCGCGAACGTAGACCAGTGTGTTTGCGGTTCCGAGGTCAATCGCAATATCGCGAGCCATATCAACGACCACCCAATCGACGCTTTTCCGCGTCTTGCACGCCGCGTACTGGGCGTGGCGGAGTTGAGGGAACAGGCGGAGTGCTTAAGGCATCCATTTCGCGTTGAAAGTCGTCAACGCTTGCCATGAAGTGCGTGGGCTTGCGATGACGGATCCACACAATGAGCGAACCAATGGCAGCCACAACAACTGCGAGAAGAAGAAAAGCAACGCCACTCATGCGAGAACTCCGCGATCGTCTACGTCGGCGATGTGCTGTGCGGCGCGCGCCCATTGCGAACCACCGTCGAAGAATTCCTTCTTCCAGATCGGTACTGATTCTTTCAGCGTGTCGATTGCGAATTCGCAGGCATCGAATGCGGCGCCGCGATGGGGTGCCGATACCGCAACAACAACCGATGACTCGCTCAGGAGCACTCGCCCTTCGCGATGCCAGATGGCGATTCGCCCTAACTCGGGCCAACGCTGACGAGCTTGATCGGCAATGGCTCCAAGGCGAGGCTCAACCTGTTCGGCCCACGCCTCGTAATCGATATGAGTGACGCCAGTCGAGCCATCGGCATGGTCTCGGACCAAACCGCTGAAAACCACCACAGCGCCACAGCCTGGGAGTGCAACCCAATCGGCTGCGAGCCCGACCTCGAGCGATTGGTCGGTAAGCGCGACCCAATCGTCGGTGGTGGGTGGTTGAAGAGTCACGGCTACCCATCGTAGTAGGGGCCGCGGCTAACTCTGCGGGGCCCACCGCTACATTCGCCCCCATGCCGTTCCTCGATGACCCGGATGACGATGCCGGGTTCGTCCCCCCACTCCCCCAAGACGACCGATTATGGCGTCACCCATCGGAGATGGCGGGCCCAAACCCGATTTCGTCTCGAGCGAAACGCCGATATTCGTCACGGACGGGATTCTTCGCAGTGGTCGCAATCGGTCTCATTGCGACCACGACCGGTATCGCTGCATTTGGCATTCTCGGCTCATCCAACCGAGCACCCCAAGAAACCGAGTTCGCCGTCGGGCCTGCAGCCGAGGCACTCCCCGAAACCGCGCTGTCCTCTGTTGCACCCGCGATTGTTCAGATCAAGGTTGACCGTGCATCCAGCTCGTTCGTTGTGACCGGGCTCATCATCCGTTCCGATGGTCATGTGGTCACTGCCTCCGACCCACTCGAAGGCGCGCGTTCACTCACCGTCACCACTGCCGACGGACGTGCCTTTAACGCAACCATCGTCGGCACCGACCCAGCCGACGATCTCGCAGTCATTGATATTGAAGGTTCAGGGCTACCCACTCCTTCATTTGGCGACATCAATTCTGTTGCGCGAGGAGACATGGTCTTCGTTATCGGCCGCACCCCCACCGATAACCGGTCGTGGGTTGCATCCGCGATCTTTCAATCTGTCGGGGTGCGTCTTGACACAACGGATGGATCCACGTTGCACGACATGATCGGTTCCGCTCTCGATGTTCAACCTCCAACTGATTCCGCAGTCCTGTGCACAAAGGCAGGCGAAGTGATCGGCTTGTTGACTTCTCGCGCAGCGGGAGCGACTCAGTCGGCAGCTCTTACGGCTGTTCCATCAACGCTCGCTCTGCCCGGCGCTACCAATTCCTTCGCACACTCAGTTGCGTGGACGCGTCACGTCGTCGACGACATCATCGAAACTGGTTCTGTTCATCACGGATGGCTCGGCGTCATGACAACTGATGCTCCCGAGGGCGGCGCGGCCATCGAATCAGTTACGCGCAATGGCCCTGCAGATCGGGCTGGCCTCGTCGCCGGCGATCGCATTACTTCGTTAAGTGAGGCGAATCTGGCGACGAGTTCCGCCCTTGTCGTTGCGCTCCGAGACCACGCCGCCAACGACACTGTCACGATCGGCTATGTCCGCAACGGTGTCGCAGCCAAGACGTTCGCCAAACTCATCGATCGGAGTTGAGTTGGCGGCGGATCAAAAAGACCGCCCCAATTACAACGCCAAGCACCACCGCGGCCGCACCGCCCAGCGCTAATTGCTGACGATGGCGCGGAGTGACCCGAGCCCAAATGCCGCCACTGTCGGCGTCAACGTAGGCCTCTTCGTTTCGAAACGTGGGTTCCCATCCCAAGGATCGAATTCGATCGTTGGCAACAACCCATGGTCCCGAACCAGCCAAGAGGGCGTCGGGATCGCCGGGGGCAACACCGAAGTACTTGCCGATTCGAGCCAACACGTAGGCGAAAGGCTTGTACACACGAACTCGTGCAGTGGGCCCCTTGAGCGCGCGAACTTCATCCACCGTGAGCCAACCATCGGGCGCGACGTTCACTGGTCCGTCAACTCGTGAACGACAAATAGTGACAAGAGCAGTCGTGAGGTCATCAAGGTGCACAAACTGCACCGGGGCGACCACACCACTTATTTGAAGACCAGCCGTTGCCCAAGGTGAACGCGCCAACCACTTTTCGTTTTCCGGACCAACAACGATGCAAGGGCGAACGAGCGCGCAGGTGGCTCCGCGCGACCTCGACCAGGTGGCACACAGTCGTTCGAGTTCAGCACGCTCAACAGCTGCCTCAATCGAGGCATTCGGACGAACCGGCGCGTTCTCCGTGAGCGGAATCGGATTGTCAGTTCGAGCTCCATAGACGAGCGCTGACGACAGAACAACGAGCGTCGTCACTGCCCCAACTCGAGTAAGCGACGCAAGGAAAGATCGCGTTGCAACCACATCGATGTCGGCACCACCGGTTCCATCAATGTCGAGCCCCGAACGTGGGCCAGTCAGGAAGACTCGTGTCGCCCCAGCAACAAGTGACGCCAATCGAGAATCGTCGAGAGCAAACGGGGCGATGAGGAGTTCAGGACCTTCAGCGTCTCCAGCGAGGCGTCGGGTGCTCGGTTGGGCCCCAATGGCAACGACACGATCAACGCCAGGTTCCGCGAGCGCGGCAGCAACCACTCTTCGCCCGATCGGTAGATCGGCTCCGGTGACCACCACGATTTCTCCCACACCGCAATCATGGCGCGTCTGACGTCACCATCATTGGGCCGGCCCCCGAAGCGTCTTGCCCCTCGGCGGGGCCTAGCCTGAGGTCGTGGACGATCTACCCCCCGACCCCTTCTTAGGCGCCGACTCAGGCGACGAACCGGGCAAAAACTCCGAGCAGAACCCTCTGTCAGGAATGCCGCTCTTCGGCGATCTGGCCAAGCTTTTCTCCCAGCAGGGGCCCATCGGATGGGATGCCGCCCGCCAACTCGCACTCTCAATCGCGGCCGATGGCGGAGAAGAAGGCAACGTCGACCCGCTTGAACGGATCCGCCTTGAACAACTCGCGCGCATCGCCGAACTCCATGTCGGCAATGCCACCGGACTTCCCACGAGTTTCGGCGGCACTGGTGTTTCGATCGTGCCGGTGACTCGTGGGCAATGGGCCACAACCACGCTTGAATCTTGGCGACCACTTTTCGAGCGCCTCGCCAGTTCGCTCACACCGCCCGCGCCGCCGACAACTCCGGACCCCTCAGACCCTCTCAGTTTCATGGCCCCACTCATGGCCATGATGGGACCGATGATGATGGGCATGACCGCCGGTTCCATGATTGGTCACTTATCGCGTCGATCCTTTGGTCAATATGATCTCCCCGTTCCGCGAAGAGCAAACGATGACTTGATGGTCATTCCCGCGAATTTCGAAACGTTCGCTTCCGAATGGAGCATCCCCGAAGACGACCTTCGACTCTGGGTCTGCGCGCAAGAAATAGCCATGCACTCAGTCCTGCGCATTCCGCACGTCCGAGCAACTGTCGAGGAATTCCTCTCGGCTTATGCCGCCGGATTCGAACCCGATCCAAATGCATTGGAAGATCGACTTGGTTCGATGGAATTCGATATGTCCGATCCATCATCAATGTCGGGCATGCAATCAATGTTTGGCGATCCCGAACTGCTTCTCGGAGCCATCCAATCGCAAGCACAACGTGACATGCTTCCCAAATTCGAAGCCCTCATCGCGGCGATGGTGGGGTATGTCGATCACATCGTTGATGCTGTCGGTTCCTCATTACTTTCAAACACCACGATGATTTCCGAAGCAGTCCGCCGCCGTCGCGTCGAGGCCGACGATTCGGACCGCTTCGTCGAGAGATTGTTCGGGCTTGAACTCACCCAAGCCACCTACGACCGTGGCGCCGCGTTTGTGGCCGGGATCGTCGAACGCGCAGGTAGCGACGGACTCGTTCGCCTCTGGGAATCGGAACGCACGCTTCCGACTCCCGCAGAGCTCGAAGCCCCTGGTTTGTGGCTTGCCCGTATCGAACTTCCTGACTGATCAAGTAATCGGCGGCGGACCATCGGGGACCTCGGGGTCGTCCCACGCATCAGGTTCGAACAGCAAGCCGTCTCGATGATCATTCGCCGGACGGGGCTGGTCTGCGGACAGTTCGGGGAACGGCCACTCAACCCTTGTGGGATCGCTGGGTGGCTGCACCTGGGGCGCTGCAGTAACGGCCGAATCAGGAGCGGGAGCGGCGGCGGTTGGGCGACGCATCCAACGCCGAGCCGCGTCGTGGGGAGCGATATCGATATCGGCCGCAGTGGGATCAGTGGGATCAAGCGGTGGCCCCCATGGCGTCGGGGTTTCGGGGCCCGCGAATCCACGATCGACAACTCGAGTGGAATCAAGATCATCTTGAAACGACGGATGACGCTCATCGACCTCGACTGGGCGACGCAGCACACCCTTTCGAGGCACAGGCAAGCGCCCCGCACGAACATTCCGTAGCCCGACCAAGTAAAGCGCCACGGCGATCGATGCGGCTATCGCAATGAGTCCGAAACCAAGGGATGCCGGAATCGGCAGGATGATTGGCAGCAGAGCACCGATCACCCAAACCAACTGAAAACGCGTTTCGAATTTCGCGAAGGTCCGTCCGCGGTTTGCATCGGGGGCATCGCGCTGGACGATGGAATCAAATGCTTGTTTGGCCGAGCAACTTGTGACGCCCAGCATCATCGACAACAGAGCTGCACCCGCGAGTCCGCCGATGAACGCTGTGATAACCCCAGCCACGCTTATGACAAACAGACTCGTGACCAAGATCCGCTCTTCCGATGTCACTTGTCGCAGTCGGGGAACAACCAACGAGCCCAAAAAGAAACCCAGCTGCGCTGTAGCGGCGACAAGACCTAGTTGCCAAAGTGGCGCTCCTGCATTCTTGAAATCGAATGCGAGCATGAACGAAAGAAAGCCGACCATGCCACGGATGAGGCTCATTGCTGTTGATGCATGAGTAATTCCAGCGCTACGAAGTTCCTCTCGTTCGGCTTCACCTTCTGGTTCCGCAGCAACCGTGGTCGGTGGCAACTGCAACGCAAGAATCGTGCCGACGGCAAACACAACTGCGCCGAGTGCAACCGTGGCTTTGCCGCCACCGATCGCGTAGAGGATGCCCCCTGGTACCGCAGCGATCACGACCGCTATCGAAGAAAGCGTCGTGAGTTTCGAATTGGCGTGCACCAATTCCTTGTCGCTGTGCACAGTGCTCGGAATGACAGCGCTCTTCGAAATCGAATAGATCTTCTGCATGATGAGCATGCCGAAAGCCTCTGGATAGAAGAGGAGCGAATCCATGTGTCGAACGACGAAGAACGCAAGTAGAGCTCGCAAGAGCATCGACCCGACGATGATCCAGCGCCGTCCACCCTTGATGCGATCAATAGCAGGGCCAATGAGCGGCGCCGCGATTGCAAACGGGGCGATCGTCAGGAGCAGGTACAACGCAACACGCCAGCGCGCCGAGGTGAAGTCGAGCGAAAAGAACACCGAACCTGCGAGGCCGATGGCAAACAACGCATCGCCAGAGACAGACGCGGCATGAGTCCGAGCCAAACGCGTGAATGGTGACGGTGCCCACGGTCGGCGAGGATCGCGACCGACTGGTGCCGGGCCGCGAGGGCTCTTGCCGCTGGGGGATGTGGACTCAGGAGTCACTTTGCCCATGTTACGAGGCGGGTGCGACGCAACCGCCCGTTTCGCTCAACCTCAGCGCTTCGGAACGTCGAACTTGTAGCCAAGTCCCCGGATCGTCACGATTCGAACGGGATTCGTTGGATCGCTTTCGACCTTTGAGCGCAGACGTTTGATGTGGACATCAAGTGTCTTTGTGTCGCCTACGTAGTCGCTACCCCACACTCGATCAATGAGCGTGTCTCGGGTGAGCACTCGACCGGCATTCAGAAGCAGCAACGCCAGCAATTCAAATTCCTTGAGAGGAAGCTGCACGATTTCTCCACGAACGGTTACCTCGTGGCGTTCCGGGTCAAGGACGACATCGCCTACTCGGAGGGTTTCGGCAAGGTCGATTTCGGCCTGAGGCTCTACGTCGTCAAACGGACGCCGACGCAAGACTGCGCGCATACGCGCCACGAGTTCTCGCATTCGATACGGCTTCGTGACGTAATCGTCGGCACCAACCTCAAGCCCAACGACTGTGTCGATCTCGGAACCTTTGGCGGTCACCATGATGATCGGAACATTCGATCGAGACCGCAACTCACGACACACATCAATTCCCGAAACCTTGGGGAGCATCACGTCGAGAAGCACGAGATCAGGATTGACGGTATCGAAGACGTCTAGGGCTTCGGCTCCATCACGAGCCACCGTCACCTTGAAACCTTCACGAGACAAACCAATCTCTAGGGCTTCGATGAATGATCCTTCGTCTTCAACAACGAGCACTGATGTTGTGTCAGTCATTGACTCACGTCCTCTTTTTCAGTGTTGAGACTTCGGTTTCGCCAGAATCGGTCGCGCCCTTTGAACTGGGGAATCGCAGTGTGAAGGTTGAACCCTCCCCCAGCCGCGACTCGACGTCGATGTCAGCTTCGTGATTCACCACCGCGTGGCGAACAATCGCAAGACCAAGGCCCGTGCCTCCGGTTTGACGGCTTCGGGCTTGGTCGACTCGATAGAAACGCTCGAAGATCCGGTCGATATCGCGAGTCGGAATTCCGATTCCGTGATCGGCAACCTTTACGACAACGTCGTTTGCAACTGCTTCAACCGTCACGTCAACAACAGTTCCAGAATCGGAATACTTGATGGCATTGTCGATGAGGTTTCCGATTGCAGACAGGAGTTGTCGGCGCTCACCGACAATTCGGGTATCAGCCGACAGGACGACTAACTGCACCGAAACTTCCGCCTGGACCGCAGCAGTTCGGAGACTTTCAACCGCGTCAGATGCAACCTCGGATAACTCAACGATGGCGGTGCCAGCCCCATCGACAGATTCGATCCGTGAAAGTTCAATGAGGTCTTCGATGATCTGAGCGATTCTCATTGCCTCGGCATTAATGCGATTGGCAAGACGTTCAACGATGTCGCGGTCATCTTCGCCCTGAAGGGTCTCGGCGAGAAGACCAATTGCACCAACCGGGGTCTTCAACTCATGGCTGATGTTCGCTACAAGATCGGTACGAATGGCCTCAAGTTGACGCCGTTCGGTGATGTCCTCGACAAATGCCACTGCTCCGGGCTGCCCATCCTCCGGAAGCGGAACCGTCGTGACCAATACCGTGCGTCGCGGCGGCCCAAAGAGTTCGATGGCAGTAGAGGCTTCGCTACCCGAATTCGCCACCCTGATGAGATCGTTCACTGCCGCGCCAACAAGTGCATCACCGTGGCGGGCTTCAAGGAACGGCTGAGAAGCAGCATTCGACTCAACTACCGAACCCTCGCCATCGAACACCATCACTGCGACCGGCAACGCATTGAGGGCTGCCTGCAAGCGAAACTGTGCACTCTCGGATTGAAGATTTTCGGATCGGAGATCACGTACAGAGCGTTCGACGATTGCAAGAAGATCATCGAAGCGCACCATCTCGCGTTCGCTTGGAATTTCGAACCCCAAACGCATCGTCGACTCGTAGACATGATTGCGTTGGGCTCGATTCCAGAAGAAACGCGCAACAACAGTTGCCAGAGCGGCAGCAACGACAGCAGCAATCAGCGCACTCGAGATGGCTGAGTTCATTGGCCGCTTTCAGCCTCCGGATCAGGAATCTCTGCGCCAATCTCCGCAGCCAGCGAACGCCGCGCAACCAAACGCGCTGCGCCGGTCTGCTCTGGAAGCCAACCGGTCACCATGTACTGCACCCGCTGTCCGATATTTACCGCGTGATCGCCAATGCGCTCGTAGTAACGGCCGATGAGGGCGAGCTGTACCGACGCCTGGAGACCAATGTCGTGAGTTGCGTGTGACTCAAAGATTGCTTCGATGTAATCGCCGTGCAATGTGTCGAGAGTGTCGTCGATGTCGTCGATCGCAACCCCAAGGCTCGCATTTCGCTCGGCATAGGCATCGAGAGCCAACTTCATCAGACGAGAAGCTTCTTCGCTCATTCGTTCAATAAGGCCACGTAGTTTCGGATCGAGACTTACTCCGTAGATACGACGAGCACCTTTTGCCACATTGACCATGAGATCACCGGAGCGCTCAAGTTCGCCTGTGAGCCAGAGTCCGGTCACGATCGATCGGAGGTCCGAAGCCATCGGCTGTTGAAGGGCGAGCACGTGATAGCAGTGCTCTTCGATTCGAAGTGAGAGGTCATCAAGTTCATCATCAGACTCGATGAGAGCTTGAGCGCCACTCATATCGTTGGTGAGAAGCACCTCTGTGCCACGAGGGATGACTTCGCCGACTAGAGCACCGAGGCGGACGATGTCGTCACGGATCTCGTCGAGCTCCTGGTGAAAGGTTTTGCGCTGTTCAGGCATACAGACTCCTGTCGTAACTTCCGACTGATTGGCTCAACGGACTTCTGCCGCAAGGTGATCAGGATCTCCGGTAATCAGATAACGAACTCGAGCACCAAGCACAGCAGAGTGATCGGCGATTCGATCAAGTGCTTGGCCTGCAACCATCGTACGGAGCGCAACCACCACGGCGTCGGGGCCTTCGTAGGCAAGGAGTGCTTCGACGAGATGACGAGAGGCCAGCGCCACCTCGGGTTCAGATGCGACCTGTTCGGCAAGTGCAAGATCAAGAGTTGACCATGCCCGGAGTGCGTCTCGGTACTGATTCACCGCATGTCCCGCCAAAGTCTCAAGAATGTCGAATGCGGTAGGGACTCGCGTAAGCAGTTCGTGCTCCGGCGCCAACTTGGCGATGCGCAGAGCAAGATCGCCGATGCGTTCAAGCTCTGCAGTGACTCGAAGCACCGAAACGATGAGCCGAAGGTCGGACGCCACTGGAGCTTCCCGACGAAGTAGTTCGTAGGACCGCTCCATGAGCGACACGTTCATGGCGTCGATCCGATCGTCCGTCCGAATCGCTTCTTCGGCAACACTCTGGTTACCCGTGATCAGCACCGTTCGCATGCGCTCGAGATTTTCGTCGACAAGGACACCCATCAGTTCCACCTGAAGGGCCAGCTGCTCGAGTTCGGACGTGTACTGCTGGCGCACTTGCTCCACCTCAGCCGAATCGACCAGTGACGTAATTCTCGGTGCGTTCATCGGCGGGTGCCGAGAAAATCTTGTCTGTTGAATCGAACTCGACCAGCACACCGGTGCGTGTATCGCTTTCCGAATTCACCTCTGTAGTGAAGAACGCAGTGCGATCACTGACGCGGGCAGCCTGCTGCATGTTGTGCGTCACGATAAGGATCGTGTAGTCGGACTTGAGTTCCTGCATCAGATCTTCGATACGAGCCGTTGCAATTGGATCAAGCGCCGAACAGGGTTCGTCCATCAGGATGACCTCGGGTTCGACAGCGATAGCGCGTGCAATGCAAAGACGCTGCTGCTGTCCACCCGAAAGACCCATTGCTGATTTCTTCAAACGATCTTTGACTTCGTCCCACAGCGCGGCGCGACGCAGAGCATGCTCAACGACGTCGTCCAGGTTTCCCTTGTTGCCGGACAATCGTGGACCAAACGCGATGTTGTCGTAGATCGATTTCGGAAACGGATTTGGCTTCTGGAAAACCATGCCGATTCGCTTGCGAACTTCGACTGGGTCGATACGGGGATCGTAAAGATCAACGCCGTGATACAGAATTTTTCCATCGACACGAGCAGATTCAATGAGATCGTTCATTCGGTCGAAGCAACGAAGCACTGTTGACTTCCCGCAACCCGATGGGCCAATGAACGCTGTGATCTCATGCTGGAGAACTTGAAGGTTGACATCGCGCACGGCTCGAAACTCGCCGTAATAGACGTCGAGTTCACGAACGTCGAACACCACAGAGGGCGCTTCCTGCTCGGAGACTGTTGCTTGTGCAACTACCTCTGCGTTCGGTGCAACAGTTTCAGGAGACATCGAGGAGTCCTCTGCGTCGGAGTCGTGTGTTTCAGTCACGTCTGAAGGCTAGGGCGGTTAGGCAGCGTGTCGTCGGGCAACCCTTGACGACACAACGCGGGCGAGAATGGTCATGGCAAAAACGATCGCAACCAGTGTCAGGGCAGCGCCCCAAGCACGAGACTGCGCCGCCTCAAATGGCGTTTGGGCATTTCCAAAAATCTGGACCGAGAGAGCAGTCATCGGTCCTTCAAAAATGTTCAGGTTCAGGTTCCTGGCGGCACCAATCGTGAAAACCAGCGGTGCAGTTTCACCAGCAGCGCGAGCGATGGCGATCATGACTCCTGAGGTAATTCCACCAAATGATGCAGGGAGCACGACCGTCATGATCGTGCGCCACTTTCGATTGCCAAGGGCATAACTGGCTTGACGAAGCTCGTCGGGAACGAGGCGCAACATCTCCTCGGTGGTGCGGATGATGATCGGAAGCATCAAGCAACCAAGAGCCAGCGAACCACCGAAACCGTTAAGCCCAAATGTCAGTGTCCATACGGTGTAGACGAACAGACCCATAACGATCGAGGGAACGCCAGTCATAACGTCGGCCATTAACCGGATCAAGCGCGCCGTGCGACCCTTGCCTCCGTACTCATGGAGATAGATCGCCCCGAGAATGCCCAATGGGATCGCCATCACTGCAGCCCCAAGCGTGATGAGCAATGTCCCGACAATTGCCGGGCCCATTCCGCCGCCGGCTTTACGAGTGATTGTCGGCAGGTCTTCAGTGAACCACGCGACCGAAATTTGGCCGATGCCTTTGAAGAGGACATAACCGATGACGAGCGCCAACGGGACTACCGCAACAAGCAGTGCTCCAAGCATCCAAACCGACGCCAGACGATTTTTGATTCGGCGCGATCGACTCGTTGTCGCATCAAGAAGCAGCTGCTCAACATCGGGAGAGATCAAATCAGTCATCTCATGCCCCCTGGCTTCGGCGGTCGAATCGGCTCACGATGCCGCGGGCAGAAACATTCACGATGATGGTTACGCCAAAGAGCACAACGCCCAAACCAATCAATGCAGCTCGGTGAGTGCCTGACGCTTCGCCGAACTGATTCACAATGACTGCAGCCATTGAGTCACCGGCTTCGAAAAGATGAGTGGTGATTTGTGGTTGAGAGCCGATGACGAGCGCAACCGCAATGGTTTCGCCCATTGCTCGACCAAGTCCGAGCATCACTGATCCGACAATGCCGCCACGGCTCCATGGGAGGACTGCAGCGCGAATCATTTCCCATCGCGTAGCGCCCATTCCGTAGGCAGCCTCTCGCTGCGCAGACGGAACTGTCGCTATGACTTCACGGCTGAGCGAGGTGACAATCGGCGTGATCATGATCGCCAGAATGATTCCGGCAGTCATGTAACTGCGGCCGCTCTCACCATTGAAAAACCACCCGAGGACCGGGATATCTCCAACAGCACCGCTTATTGCTTTGTAAACAGGCTGGATCGCGGGGGCGAGCACGATGATGCCCCAGAGTCCGTAGACCACCGATGGGATCGCAGCCAAGAGATCCATGACATAAACAACTGGCTTACGAAGCCGACGAGGTGCGGCTTCATTCGCATATAACGCGATTCCCAAGCTGACCGGGACCGCCAACACAAGTGCAATAAGTGATGACAACACTGTGCCGTAAATAAATGCAAGAGCACCGAACTTGCCCTCAGCAGGGATCCAAGTGCTCGAGGTAACGAAGCCAAGCCCTTCCTGTTTGAATGCAGGCCAGGCTTCCTTCGTCGTGGAAACTGCAATCAGTCCAAGGATTGCAAGAACGACAAGGCCAGCGACAAGCGCAACGAGCTTGAACGCCGAGTCACCTCGACGTCCTGATGTCGGTTCGAGCAACGACGAAGCGTCGCCCCCACCTGCGGGGGCGACGCTGTCGTCATGAGTAAGCAAAGTCACGTGGAGTTTCTAGCCCTGAATCTGGGTGATCTGCGCAAGTGCCTTGTCACGAAGTGCCGCTGGAAGCGGAGCGAAGTCCACATCCTTGGCCAGATCCTGCGCCTCGGTAAGGAGGTACGTCAGCCAACCCTTGATTGCAGCGGCATTCGCTGAGGGCGTTGTGTAGACGATGACAAAGGTCGGTGCGGTGATCGGGTAGGCCTCGGCGCCAGCTGCGTTGAGCGGGTTGTAGGTGAGGTCATCCTTGATGGTGGCACCAGCAAGTGCAGCGGTTGTGCCCTCAAGCGTCGGGGCGACGTACTTGCCGTCCTTGTTCTTGATCAAAGCGGTGGACAGGCCAGTTGCCTTGGCGTCAGAGAGATCGACATAGCCGATTGCACCGGCGGTGTCCTTCACGATCTGTGCAACACCAGCATTGCCCTTACCGGCTTGAGCCTTCGGCCAAGCGACAGAGTCACCTGCGGTCACCGTGAAGATCGACGGAGCAGCGGCTGCGAGATACTTCGAGAAGTTCGAGGTTGTGCCCGAACCATCGGAGCGAACCGCAACGGTGATGGCGGTGTTCGGAAGGGTGACACCGGAGTTATCAGCGGCGATGGCTGCGTCGTTCCATGTGGTGATCGTGCCCATGAAAATCTTGGCAAGCGTTTCAGGCGAAAGCTTGAGTTCCTTCACGCCAGAGAGGTTGTATGACACCGTGATCGGGGCGGCAACCGTGGGGAAGTAGAGGAACGGGCCCTTGAAGTTGGCCTTTTCATCGTCCTTCACGAGGCTGTCCGAACCGGCCCAGTCTGTGGTGCCAGCAGCAAGGTCTTTCTTGCCCTGGCCAGAACCGACGGCGTTGTAGTTCACGGTGACGCCAGAAGCATCAGCCTTGAAAGACGCAATTGCGTCTTCATAAAAGTTCTTCGGGAACGTTGCACCGGAACCATTCAGGGTTCCGCTAAGGGACTTGTAGTCGTACTTCGACGCAGCTTTTGTGGTGCTCGACGAAGAATCTGAGGAACTCGAGCCGCAAGCGCCGGCGACAAGACCGACTGCGACAAGAACGGCGAGGAGCCAAACAAGGCCCCGCTTCGATGAACGCAAGGTAATTCTCCCTGTAACAGATGGTAACGAAGTGCCCGGTCGAGCACCCGGGAGCCAAGGTACGGATCCAACATTGCCGGATTCCGGGCATTAGGTGTACGGGAGGTGAACGGAAAGGGAAATCCTGACTTCTTGTTTCAGTGCAACCGAGAGGCAAGCGAATCAAGACGCTCAGGCACCGCTCGGTACCAGACCCAGACCCCCCGTTTCTCTCGCTCTACTAGGCCCGCCTCAAACAGGATCTTGAGGTGATGGCTCACCGTTGGCTGAGATTTGCCAATCGGCGTGACCAAATCACACGCGCACACTTCGCCATCGGGTGCAGAACTGATGATGGAGAGAAGCCGGAGGCGGACAGGATCGGAAAGTGCAGCGAAGACCGACGCCAGCTCGGCGGCATCGAGTTCGCTGAGCGGAATGTCGCGAGCAGTACCACAGCACACTTTCGTCTCTGACTTCGATTTCGTTGACTTCACAGTTTTCGTCGCCACGAACCCTCCAAACGGAAAATGATATTGACAACTATCGATATCCTGACCATAGTACGTATCGAAGTTCATCGATACATTGTTTGCTACATGCGCCCAAGACATCTACCGAGTCACCCTGTCGATGCGCCACTAGATCATCCATTGAGGAGCCCCCGTGTCCCGAGTTCAACTTGCACTCAACGTGTCTGACATCAACGAAGCGATTGCGTTTTACTCGAAGATGTTCAATACCGAGCCAGCCAAGGTTCGTGAGGGCTACGCCAACTTCGCTATCGCTGATCCCCCCCTCAAACTGGTCCTCATCGAGAACACAGCCGCCGAACGACTCAACCACCTTGGGATCGAAGTCGAATCCACAGACGAAGTCGCTGAAGCAACGAATCGCTTTGACCAGATCGGTTTCATTACCGACGTCGAGGAACAGACCACCTGCTGTTACGCCGTTCAAGACAAGGTGTGGGTGCGCGATCCTGACGATGCTCGCTGGGAGGTTTACACAGTGATTGCCGACTCCGTCGACTTCGGTTCGGCCCCGGTCGATGGTGGAGACGCGTGCTGTGCAACTTCATCACCCGTCGAGTCGGTGAGTCTCACCGCGAAGCCTGGCTGCTGCTGATGTCACCACTGCTCCGAAAGTGCGTCGCTGAATTTCTTGGCTCCGCATTCCTCATCGCCACGGTGATCGGGTCAGGCATCATGGCCACCAACCTCACCGACAACGTTGCCCTCCAGTTGCTTTGCAACACCGCTGCAACTGCAGGCGGACTGGTGGCACTCATCGCTGCTTTTGGATCAGTGTCCGGAGCACATTTCAATCCTGTCGTAACGATTGCCGACCGAGTCTTCCGCGGCATTCCGACACGAGAGGTGCTTCCGTATATCGCAGCCCAAATCGTTGGAATGATCGTTGGCGTCATGGTTGCGAACCTCATGTTCGGCCTCACCGCCATCGACATTTCGACGAAAACACGCTCTGGCGGCGGACTATGGCTTGGTGAAATCGTCGCCACTCTCGGCCTACTTCTCGTGATCTTCGGAGTCGTCCGATCAGGAAAGTCGGCACTCGCCCCGTTCGTCGTCGCCGGCTACATCACCGCGGCCTACTTCTTTACTTCGTCAACGAGCTTCGCCAATCCGGCTATCACGATCGGGCGCAGCCTGTCTGACTCGTTTGCAGGCATTGCCCCAAAGTCCGTACCGGGATTCATTATCGCCCAGTTCATTGGAATGGCCCTTGCCCTTGTCGCCATCCGCGTCGTGTTTCCCGATGCTGACGAGTTTGCCGATGAGTTACTCATGAAGCACGAGGAAGACAAATGACAACAACAAACCCCACTGTCCTTTTCGTTTGCGTACACAACGCCGGCCGATCGCAAATGGCGGCTGGATTTCTCGACCACCTCGCCGGCGATCGCATCGAAGTGCTTTCCGCCGGAAGCGCACCCGCAAACACCCTCAATCCAGCTGTGATCGAGGCCATGAACGAGGTCGGAATCGATCTCGTCGAACTCGGTGCGCATCCAAAGATTCTTGATGGTCAGGTTGTTGAACGATGCGACGTCGTGATCACGATGGGATGCGGCGATAACTGCCCATTCTTTCCAGGCGTTCGTTATCTCGATTGGGTGCTTGAAGATCCTGCGGGCCAAGGCGTCGAAGCCGTACGTCCAATTCGAGATGAAATCGAGCGTCGCGTTCGCGAACTCATCTCTGAACTCACCGCCTAAACGCGTGCGACTTACGCGTCGTGTTCGAGCGAAAGAAATGCTGATAGCACATCGACATCGTGGTCATAGGTGAGCCGCTCCCCCGCTTCAACCGGGCTGACCCACTCAAGAGCATCGACTTCTTCGTTCGCCTCGAAGGTTCCGGACTGAACTGTCATCACCCAATAGCGAACAATCTTGGACCGGTCTTTATGGTCGCGGTAGGTCACCGACGGCAACTCGTTACCGAGTTCACAATCGAAGCCGGTTTCCTCAAGTACTTCACGATGCGCTGTCTGCTCATCGGTTTCGCCCGTCTCAGCCTTCCCCTTAGGGAAGGTCCAGTCGTCATAGCGAGGACGATGCACAATCACGATCTCGGGTTCAGCGAGTTCACCCCGAAAGATCACTCCGCCCGCAGCGCGCACGTCGAATGATTCAACGCCGTCGTCAATCAAGTTGCGGACCGACATGCAGATTCAGAAACGACGTTCGAGTGCAATTGCCTCGAAGCGTCGATGGGTGTCGAACTGGTCAGTGCCGAGAACGCGACTCCATGTCGTATCGGGACCCAACGCCCATGCAAGGGAATCGTCTTCAAGGTTGACGTCAAGGATCTCGTGCAAACGCGCCTGAAGCAATGGATCTTCCACGGGAACCAAAGCTTCAACACGGCGGTCGAGGTTACGGGGCATGAGGTCGGCGGAACCGATGTAATACACGGGAGCGCCTGCGGCACCGTGCTTGAAGTAATAGATCCGCGAATGCTCGAGATAACGACCCACGATTGAGCGCACATGGATGTTTTCAGACAATCCCGGAACACCTGGGCGCAAGCAGCAAATGCCGCGCACGATCAGATCGACTCTCGTGCCCGCTTGCGAGGCTGCATAGAGGGAGTCGATGAGTGCTGCGTCAACGAGGCTGTTCATCTTGAGGACGATGTGACCCTCAGCCCCTAGAGCTGCTTCGTTCGCGATGAGGTCAGCAATCCCCGGACGAATCGTTGTGGGCGAGATCAAAAGCTTTGAGAATTCAGGGTCACGAGCAAAGCCAGTAAGCAGATTGAACAACTGCGTGAGGTCGGAACCCACAGCAGGGTCGGCAGTGAGAAGGCCAACGTCTTCGTAGAGACGCGCCGTCTTCGGGTTGTAATTACCGGTTCCGATATGGCAATACCGGCGAATACCGTCGTGCTCTTCGCGAACAACAAGCGTGGTCTTGGTGTGAATCTTGAGGCCCATGAGGCCGTAGATCACATGGACCCCCGCTTTTTCCAATTCCTTGGCCCAACCGATGTTCTTCTTTTCATCGAACCGAGCTTTAAGTTCCACAAGCGCAGCGACTTGCTTGCCGCGCTCAGCGGCACGCACAAGCGACTTGATAATCGAAGTGTCAGATGAAGTGCGATACAGCGTGAGCTTGATTGCGAGAACTGACGGATCAATTGACGCCTGGCGAATGAACTCCTCAACAGAAGTTGAAAATGATTCGTACGGGTGATGCATCAGAACGTCACGGTCGCGGATAACCGAAAAGATGTCGACTGGTTCGTCGGGATCGGTGCTGGACAAACGCGGCTGCGTTATCGGCAACCACGGTTCATCCTTGAGGTCGGGACGATCGAGACTCATCAGTCCGAAGAGGCCACTCAAGTCGATTGGACCAGAGAAGGTGTAAATGTCGGCCGCATCGAGATCGAGTTCTTCGCTCAGAAGCTCGAGAATCTCCTCAGAAACGTTTGAATCGATCTCGAGTCGAACCGCTCGACCAAAGCGGCGGCGGCGGAGTTCAAGTTCGATCGTTTCGAGAAGGTCATCAGCGTCTTCCTCTTCCACCGTGAGGTCAGCGTTTCGAGTGACTCGGAAGGCGTAATGCGTGCCTGGCTCCATACCCGGGAACAGCACATCGAGATGCGACGCGATGACTTGTTCGAGTGGAATGAATCGCTCACCGTCGGGCATCACGACGAAGCGCGGAAGCAGATTGGGGACCTTGACGCGCGCAAAGCGATGCTCGCCGGTGACTGGGTCGTTCACCACAACAGCAAGGTTCAGAGAAAGATCTGAGATGTAGGGAAAGGGATGTCCAGGGTCGACAGCCAGCGGCGTAAGAACCGGGAAAATGCGCTCTTCAAAGACGGTGTCGAGATAGGAGCGGTCGTCATCGTCAAGTTCTTCATAACTGGAGAACACAATGCCGACACCGGCCAGCGCAGGAACCAGTTCATTAAGAAAAACGCCCTCGGCGGTAGCGACGAGGGCCGCAAGACGCTCTCGGATTTCGCGCAACTGCTGCGCCGCAGTCCGACCATCGGCTGTTTGTTTGCCAAGACCAGCAGCGACCTGATCTTTCAGGCCGGCGATACGAACCTGAAAGAACTCATCGAGGTTCTGCGAAAAGATTGCAACGAACTTGGCCCGTTCAAGAAGGGGAACATCGGGATTCGAAGCAAGAGCGAGAACTCGAGCGTCGAAGTCGAGCCACGAAAGTTCTCGATTAAGGAATCGCTCAGGAGACGCCGCGAGTTGGGCGGGCGTGAGGTGCACCACCGGTCGCGACACGCCGAGCGACATGATCAGTCTTCCGGAATGCCGAGATCCCAGACGAGCGTGAGATTCTCTCGCTCGGCATCACGAGCGACGCGTTCTTTATTGCGACGGAACTGCGGATCGTGCGGGGGAAGAAGCAGCAGACGGGCCATCACGCGGTTACGGAACTCGTCGACCAGACCGCGAACCTCAGAATCACCTTGGACGTCCCAGTGGGGAGCGACCGGGCCGAGGTAAATCACTCGGACATGCCCACGAGGCGGCTGATCGGTTTCGATTTCGGACATCGACATGGCGACACGGCACTTTCGTCATCTGGGGCCAAGGGCGACCCCGCAAGGTGCGACAGCCTAGCGGCGACCCGCCAAGAGCCCCCAATGACTGCCCCCCTTGGGAAAAGGTTCATTTGGAGGAAACCAGCGGTTCTCCTTACCTCCGCTTTCGCCCCCCATCCGTACCTTCCGAGACATGGATACCCCCACCCCCTGGATGAACGACGGCAACTGCAAGGACCACCCTCCCTCCACCTTCTTTCCGAGCGACGGCGTCGGGGTTGAGGTTGCCAAGCGCATCTGCGCCACCTGCCCAGTAGCAGCCGAGTGCCTCAACTACGCCCTCGACAACCGCATTGACCACGGCGTGTGGGGCGGCACCTCCGAGCGCCAACGACGCCGGATGCTGAAGGGTCGCCGAACCCCCAGCCACTTGCTCACCGTCTGATCGATTCCCGATCGCTCATCCAGCGCAGCCGCTGCGTTGCACTGCCAACCACGACCTGCCCCATTCATCTCCACCTCCCGGAGTTGGATGGGGCAGGATCGCGTTCGTGATCAATCGTGATTGAGTGCGTCATCAACATCAGCGAGGGCCGCGACCTTGACCTTGTCGAGGAAATCGCGCTCTCCGCCGGCAGCGATCTTCTCGACGTGCATACCGATGCCGATCACAATCGATCGGTCATCACCGTCGTTGGAACCACTGCTCCCCCGGCCGTCATCAAACACGCCGTGCAGCGACTCGACCTGCGCACCCACGCCGGAGTCCATCCGCGTATCGGCGTTGTCGATGTTGTGCCGTTCGTCCCACTGGCGGGCTCGACCTATGAAGATGCGCTCAGGGCTCGCGACGCAATGAGTTCGTGGATCGCCAACGAACTGCAGATTCCTGTCTTTTTGTATGGCCCGGAGCGCACGCTGCCCGAAATCCGACGCAGCGCATTCACCACTCTTCAGCCAGATCTCGGTCCGAGCGAACCGCACCCAACCGCAGGCGCCGTTGCAGTTGGCGCAAGAGAACTGATGCTGGCTTGGAATTTGTGGCTTTCCGAGCCTGACCTAGACCTTGCGAAATCCATCGCATCGTCGATCCGCGGACCAGGCGTGCGAGCGCTCGGCCTTCAGGTCGGCGACGAGGTGCAGGTGTCAATGAATCTCATCGACCCGCTCACCGTTGGTCCTGCCGAGGTCTACGACCGTGTGGCCGCGCTCGCAGCAATCGACCGCGCCGAACTGGTGGGTCTTGCACCGCAGGCGGTTCTGGATTCGGTGAATGAGAATCGCCGGGAACAACTCAACCTGTCGGTGGAAACGACGATTGAGTCTCGGCTGCAGCGCCGCCCAAACGGCGGCATCTGAGCTCAGGCCGTTGCAGTGTGGGCCGGTGCAGCAGCTGCGGCACGGGCCAATGCACGCTGGCGGCGGATACGGCGACGCTCGCGCTCGCTCATGCCGCCCCAAATGCCGAACTTCTCGCCGTTGGCCAGCGCGTACTCGAGACAATCGTCACGCACGACACAGCCCTTGCAGACCTCTTTGGCTTCACGGGTGGACGCACCGCGCTCTGGGAAGAAGAGATCGGGGTCGACACCAAGGCAGTTGGCCATGTCCTGCCAGGACTTGTCCTCGCCGTCGAGTTCGACGGCCGGCGTGCTCTGGGCAGAGGTGAGAGAGATCGATTGCGGCATGCTGGGGGTCCTCCTGGACTCGAACAGCTTCCCCCGAGAGCGACGGTGCCCCACGGGTGTAATTACAACGGCGTGATTCTGCCCTGTCGGAGCGACAAACGCAAGGGGGAATTGGGTTCGGGGGATAAAAACCCCGGTCCGGGGGCGAAATCAGCCCGCTCGGCGACCTCTAAGCATTTCCCGTTTGTTGTTCAGGAAGTCCACCAGCACGTAATCGCCCAGGTTCTCTGGGGTCGTGAAGAAGGCCCTTCCGCCGTTCAATTGGCTCATTTTCTCGACGAATTCCGACAGATACGGGTTCGGATCAAGCATGAAGGTGTTGATGACGATGTCCTCTTTGGTGCACAGCATCACCTGACGGAGGGTGGCATCGCGGGTCTCGGGCCGGGTCGGATAATCGAAGAAAATCTGGCCATTCGGCATCACATGGGCGGTGGGTTCACCGTCGGTGATCATGATGATCTGCTTGGTGCCCGACTGTTTGGCCAATAGCCGCCGGGCGATCATGAAGCCCTCGTGCATGTTGGTGCCGTAGTCGAAGTCCCACGAGACCTCGGGCAATTGCTCGGCTTTGAGCTCCTCGGCCGAGCGGCTGAAGCCCAGGAGGCCGAGATAGTCGCGGGGGTACTTTGAGGTGATGAGGGCGTGCAACGCCATCGTGACCTTCTTGGCCGGCAGGAAATTGCCCCGCATCGGCATCGAGAG
>Ga0315907_10002792_pt1 | contig 21457 bp, 7 predicted proteins | sample LakEriMetagenome_3_FD_203525 | JGI IMG/M metagenome (GOLD analysis project Ga0315907, IMG submission 203525) | Freshwater fungal communities from buoy surface, Lake Erie, Ohio, United States - Buoy 12 MA123 | ecosystem: Environmental > Aquatic > Freshwater > Lake > Lake biofilm | place: USA...
AGGAAGCCCGAGGCCCAGTTGTTCATGCCCGCCTGGGGAACGCCGCGCGGGTCCGGGATGGCCACAAAGGCCGGGAGGTCGTCGCATTCACTGCCGAGCGCGTAGGTGACCCATGCGCCCATGCTGGGGAATCCATCGAGGAGCGAGCCACTCGACAGGAAATTCTCTGCGGGGCCGTGCGTGTTCGATTTACTGGTCAGCGAGTGGATGAAGGCGATGTCGTCCGTCAGTTCCGCGAGGTGCGGGATGAGGTCGCTCACCCATTTGCCTGTCTGGCCGCGCTGGCGGAAGGCGTATTGTGGGCGGGCCAGTTCACCGGCGGGGCCCTGGAAAGTGACGGCGGGGCCACCGGCGAGTGGTTTGCCATCGTGGCGGATGAGTTCCGGTTTGTAGTCCCATGTTTCCAGCTGGCTGACGGCACCGGCGCAGAAGATCATGAGGACATTGCGGGCCTTCGGGGGGAAGTGGGTGCCGCGGGCACCGAAGGGATTGGCCGGGTCGATGAGGGGCGGTCGGGCGGCGAGGAGGCCGTCGCGCTGCAGCAGGCTGCTGAGAGCGATGCTGCCGAGGGTGGTGGCGCTGCGTCCGAGGAAGTTGCGTCGGTCGAGGAGGTGGCGGCCGACGGGCCCGCTATCTGGAGCGATCATGGGGGATTGGGTGAATCGCGGAGCACGGGGGCCGCTTCGCCTTCGCGGCGGCGGGCCGGCATGATGGCGCAGGCCTCGCGGCAGCCGAAGAGACGGCTGAGCAGGTGGCGGTTCCGGCTGATCCAGCGGTAGATGGCCTCTGCGACGAAGATGACGCCTGGGATCCAGAGGAAGAGGGCCACCGGAAAGAGGAGCGGGAGCCGCATGCCCACGAAGCGGATGCAGCGGGCTCCCCGGTGGATGGTGCCATCGAGCGCGACGCAGTGGATTGCTTCGAGCAGGTCCCCGCGGCTGATCTGTGGAGCAATCTGCTGTGCTTCCGGGCTGGAGACCGGCACGAAGCGGAGACGTCCGCCCCAGTCCAGCCATGTCAGGGTGCGCATCTGAAACGTGCAGAGCGGGCATTCGTCATCGAAGAGGACGACGTGGTGCCGGCGCGACGGAGATTCATTCATGATGATGCATGATGCATCCATTCCGCCCGGGCATCCAGCGCAAAACCCCGGGGCCGCGGAGGCACTCAGGACGCGTTGGAGTCCGGGAGCGGAGTGAAGGGAGCCTCCTTGAGGTCCGGGGAACGGCGGCCCGAGAGGAGCCGGGACCATTCGATGGCGCAGCCTGTCACGATGACCGTGACGGCGGCGAGGAAGAAGAAGGTGACCCCGATATCGACGCGGAGGTTGAGCATGGCCGTCTCGATTTTCGCGGCGGCGGCGGCGTCCGGAGCCGTTGCGAGTTTCGCTTCGAGCTTGTGGAGGGCTGGGATGAAACCGGCGGCGCGCGGGCTGAAGATCTTGAGATAGCCGGCCGAGAATGTCACGATGAGGAGGAAGGCGAGCGGCACTCCGGTGGTCCATGCGTAGCGGGCGCGGCCCATTTTGATGATGACCGTGGTACCGAGGCAGAAAGCGATCACGGCGAGCAATTGATTGGCGATGCCGAAGATCGGCCAGAGGGCTGTGGCGATGCCTGCGGGATCGATGATGCCCTGGTAGAGAAAGTATCCCCATGCAGAGACGAGCAGGGCGCTCGCCGTGACATTGCCCGTGAGGCTGCGGGTATCGCCGAGGGCCGGAGAGAACTGACCCAGCAGGTCCTGGAGAATGAATCTTCCCACCCGGGTGCCTGCGTCGAGCGTCGTCAGGATGAAGAGAGCCTCGAACATGATGGCAAAATGGTACCAGAGCCCGAGCATATTGGCTCCCCCGAAGACCTTGTGGAACATCATGGCCATGCCCACGGCGAAGGTGGGAGCGCCGCCCGTTTTCCCGATGAGCGTTGGTTCCTTCATTTCCGCCGCGAGATTCTGCATTTCCGCGAGAGTGACCGGGAAACCGGCGGCATTGACACGGTCGATGACCGCCTCGTGCACCGCGACGGTCGGCGGGTCCGCGGGAGTATTGATTGCGAAGTACTGGCCGGGCTCGAGGGCGCAGGCTGCGATGATGGCGCTGAGGGCGACCAGCATTTCCGTGACCATGCTTCCGTAGCCGACGAGACGGATGTGTTTCTCGCGCATGAGGAGCTTCGGGGTGGTGCCCGACGAGATAAGCGAATGGAAGCCCGAAATGGCACCGCAGGCGATCGTGATGCAGACGAATGGGAAGACCGGGCCCGGGACGACCCAGCCGCTGCCATCGGTGAACTTCGTGACAGCCGGCATCTTCAGCGGCGGGGCCACCATCATGATGAAGATGCCGAGCACAGCGACCGTGCCAAGTTTCATGAACGTGCTCAGGTAGTCGCGCGGGGCGAGCAGGAGCCAGACCGGGAGCACGCTGGCAGCGAATCCGTAGATGATGATGGCCCAGCCGAGCGATTCCGGCTTCCATGTGAGGGCGGCGTTCATTTCCGGCGTGAGGTAATTGCCGCCGGCCACGCAGGCCAGCAGACCGACGACGCCTGCGACCGTTGCTGCGGTGACGCTGACGCGGCCGCTGCGGATGGCGAGCCCCATGGCCATGGCGAGCGGGATGGTGGCCGCGATGGTGAACAATCCCCATGGGCTGTGGGCGAGCGCCTTGACCACGACCAATCCGAGGACCGCGAGAATGATCGTCATGATGACCAGCAGACTGATCATGGCGACGAAGCCGATGAAGGGATTGATTTCCTCGCGCAGCATGCGGCCGAGCGATTTGCCATCGCGGCGCATGGACGAGAAGAGAATGACGGCGTCGTGCACTCCGCCGCCAAGGGTGGCTCCGATGAGAATCCAGAGTGTACCCGGCAGGTAGCCGAATTGGGCAGCGAGGACCGGGCCGACGAGCGGGCCGGGGCCGGCGATGGCTGCGAAGTGGTGGCCGAAGACGACCCATTTGGCCGTGGGAACGTAATCGCGTCCGTCGGATTTCGTGATGGCCGGCGGGGCGCGGCGGTCATCGAGCGTGAGGACCTTTGCCATGAGCCATGCGCTGTAGAAGCGGTAGGAAACCGCGAAGGCGCAGATTCCGGCGATCACGAGCCAGAGGGCATTGACCGGTTCCGCGCGCTGCAGGGCCGAGATGAGGACAGCGAGGACTCCGAGACAGGAAACCCCCACCCAGACGAGAAGACGCACGATGCGGTTCATGAGGAAGTACTCAGAAGCAGAAAAGATCCCGTCCGGCCATGGATATTTCGCGGAGCCGGGCGGCGGGCTTTTCAGATATCGGCGTCCATGAGGCAACCCTCCGCGACTGAGTTTGGCAGGACCACGCAGCGGCTCAGACGGGCACCCGGGGCCACTATGCCGCCGCGCCAGACGATGGTATTATGCAGATCCGCGCCCGATCCGACGGTGGCATCGGCGGCGACGGCGCTGGTGGCATCGATGATGGCGGAAGCGTGGACGCGGGCTTCGGGATGGATGCGGCTGATGGGTTCGGGGCTTGTCCTCCATGCCGGGAAGGCATCGGAAAGCCGGTGTGCGGCGAGGTAGCTGGCGCGGTCGCCTAGGTCGAGCCAGAGGCCTTCATCGGCGAGGTATCCTCCGAGGGGAGCGCCGGAGTCGATGGCGCGGAGCCATGCGTGCACGACGCTTTCCACGGTGCCTGCGGGGGGAAGCCAGCGGAAGAATTCCGGGTGCACGAGGTAGAGGCCGGTGAACTGGAAGAGGTCGGGATGATTGGTGCCGCGGGCATTGCGGACGTCGACGAGGCGGCCCGTGGCGCGGTCCATGGCGACATTGCGGACCGGTCCGGAGCTGCGCAGGATGAGAGTGACGAGATTTCCTGATTCCCGGTGGTGCTGCAGGGCCGGGGCCAGCGGGAGGTCCGTGAGCACATCGCCATTATAGACGAAGAACGATTCCGGGCCGTCGAGGAGATCGCGGACATTGGCGAGGCCGCCGCCCGTTTCGAGAACGACTGGTTCGTGGCGGAAATGGATGGGTCTGCCCTGCCATTGGGAATCCGGGTAGGCCGTGGGGTACGCCTCCGGGAGGTGGTGGGTATTGATCACGAATTCGCCGACTCCTGCTGCGGCGAGATGGCCGAGCGCGCAGTCGAGCAGGGGGGAGTTGCGGAACGGGATGAGGGGTTTGGGAAGGTGCCACGTGAGAGGACGCAGGCGGGTTCCGAGACCGGCTCCGAGGAGAAAGGCGCGCATCATGAAAAGGGGCCGCAGATAGCTGTGAGGACGTCCCCTGCAAAGGAAAATCCGTGAGGATTCAATCCGGCAGCGGAACCTGTTCCGGGTGCATGAGGTAGCCCATGAGGTCGCGCACCTCGTCCGGAGACAGCGACTCAAGCAGGCCAGCCGGCATGAGGGAATCGTCCGACGTTTCCTCCGAGGCCACGTCTGCGAGGGCGACGACGGTTTCGCCCGTGAGTCCGCGGAGGGTGAGCGTGCGGTCCGTGCGGGCCGCCGGGATTCCGCTGAGCAGACTGCCGTCCTTGAGCCGCACGATGCGGAGCTGGAAATCAGCCGCGACTTCCGCCGCAGGATCCACGAGGTTCGGAATCAGGTAGTCGAGCCGCTGGCGGCCCGAGCCCGTGAGGTCGGGTCCGGCCGATCCACCTTCGCCGTAGAGGCGGTGGCAGGAAGCGCAGAGCGACTGGAAGAGCTGACGTCCGCGGGGCAGCTGGGCCGTGCCAAGACGATCCGGAGTGAGGGAATCCGTGAGGGCAGCGGCGGTACGGCGGCGGTCATCGGGCGATTCGCGGAGCCTGCCCCATGCGGCTTCGAGGCCGCGGCTGAGCTGGGGATTTCCGAACTTGAGAATCTGGCGGGCGTGGAAGGCGCTGACTGCCTTGCGTGGGAGGCGGCGGGCCGCGAGGGCATCGATCAGAGAGGCAGCGGAAGCCTCGCGGGAGGCGAGGGCATCGACTGCGGCCGCCTGCGCTGCCGGGCTGAACCGGCTGAAGGCTGTGAGCAACGGAACGGCCGCGGCATCGCCGGAAGCCTGCGCCAATGCGCGCACGGCGAGGTCGTCGACGGCGCGGTCGCCCAGCAATTCCGCAGCGGTATTCGCGAGCGATGGCGGAGCCATGGTGAGGAGGGATGCGAAGGCAGCGCGGCGTGCCGTGTTCCCGCGGGATCGGTCCCGGGCGACGGTGGACAATTCCTCCAGCGAAACTCCGGAGCCGAAGAGAGCGCCGAGATGCTGCAGCTGCGGAGCCATGGTCGGGTCGTCGGTGAAAGTGGCCGCGAATTCCTTCCACGATGCTGGTGCGGGGCTGCGGTGCCAGCCATGCGAAGCCTCCCGCAGGCCCGTCACGATGGCGCACCGGACCGCCGCATCCGCACGGCTGGCCAGTTCAAGGAAAGTGGCCAGGGCGAGCGGCGAGCGATCTGACTGGAGCAGCAGCGCGCGGGACATCCATTCCGCGACCGGGGCCCAGAGCGGTCCGGCCGCCATGGCCGCAAGGGCATCGGGATGGCGGGAAACCAGCGGCGTGAGGGCGCACCAGAGCATGGCCGGAAGATTGTGATCGGCTGCATCGCCTGCATGCGACATGAGGATCGCGGCCAGCGCCGGGCGTTCCGGGATGGGCAGCCGCTGCAGCAGCGAAGCGATGGCGAGCCGGGCCATGGCCGAGGCATCGTGCCTTGCAAGGTCGAGCAAGGCCAGCCGGACCGGCTCCGGCGTCGCCTGATCCGCGCGGGGTCGGCCCGTGGCATCGTCGATCGGCCATGTGTCGCTGAGCAGACGAAGAGCCCAGACGCGCATGGATTCGCTCTGGTCGGCAAGGAGCGGCAGAAGATTCGCAACGTTCGTGCCGCCCTCTGCGTGGAGGCCCCAGAGAGCGCGGAGCCGGACGACAGCCGGTTCGCGGCGGTCCAGCAGTTCCGTGAGCAGCGGGATGCGCTGCGGATCTGGGTCCTTCCATGCGAGAAACTGCCGGAAGTGCCATGGATTGGGATGGCGCAGCGTGCGGCGCAGCGCAGCGGGATCCGTAGCAGAGGCTGGCATGACGGCAGCGTCAGCCGTTTCCCGTGGCCCGGTGATACGGTAGATGCGGCCACTGCTGCGGTGGACGCCGCTGTGGTCGTGGCATTCGCCCGTGTCGCTCCAGTCGATCACATAGACATGGCCATCCGGTCCCGTCGACAGGTCCATGCCGCGGAACCATGGATCGGCGGCGTGAGCGATATCCGGTTCGTGGCGGGCCACGAAGCCACTGCCCTGCCGGTCCAGACGTTCCACATTGAGGCGTCGGCCATGGAGATTGAAGGTGAGGAGCCGACCGTCGCATGATTCCGGCCAGCTGGTTCCCTGAGCGATCATCATGCCGACGTGGGCGTGACCGCCGCCGAGGTCGGAAGCGCTGCCGTCGCGTGATTTCTGCCAGCCTTTGCCTGTATCGAAGTGCCAATGGTCCGCGTGCATCTCGAGCCGGTGGAAGACGAAAGGATTGGGATCGGCACCGAAGGATTCGCGGAAGTGGGCACCGGGAATCATGTGCCAGAGATGACCATTGACCGTGTTGATGAAGAACAATTCGCCGCGGGCGTCCCAGTCATGGCCCCATGGGTTGGTGGTGCCGTGTGCGACGACTTCGACGGTGCGGCGCTCGGGATGGAAGCGCCAGATGCCGCCTTCCATGGGAACGCGGGCGTCGTCCGCACAGCCCGGCACACCAAGATTGCCCGGACACGAATGTCCGCAGCGTCCGTAGAGCCAGCCATCCGGACCCCAGCGCAGTCCATTGGCGAAATTGTGATAGTTTCCCGCCGCCACCGTGAATCCATCTAGCATGGGAACGGGCGGACCGTCCGGCACGTCATCGCCATCGGCATCGGGAATGAACAGCAGCTGCGGAGGGCACATCAGCCAGACGCCGCCCGGGCCAGGCAGCACCGACGTGAGCCGCTGCACCCGGTCCGTGAAAACCTTCGGCACAGCAGCCGGCGATCCATCGGGCTGACGCGGAAAGACTAGTACACGGTCGTGCAGCGACAGGTCGAAGCGCACGGCAGGTTCCGCATAGGTGAAGTTCTCGGCAATCCAGAGCCGCCCGCGGTCGTCCCATGAAAGCGCGATGGGATTGCGCACCACGGGTTCCGACGCGACGACGGTGGCGCGGCAACCCGGAGGAAGTTTCCATGTGGCGGCCGCCTCGGTGGCTTCCATGCGGGGAATGCTGGTATCCTTTTCGGTATCGGGAACCGCCATGGCGGCATCGGCCATGGCCGACCGGATCAGCATCCCGCCGAGCGCAGGGAACAGGCACCAGTGATGGGTCATGCCGCATGATGATCCCACCTGCCCCGCTTGCCCACCGGGCCCATTCCCGCATCGGCGGAAGGAATCGTGCACTCCGCGAAATCTCCTGACATCATCCGTGGATCTGCTATGGTGAAAGGGTCCGGTCCGGCCGCAGCCGCCGGATTCCTTCCTACCGCAACAACCTCTCCACTCGACCAATCCGCCATGGCCTCGTTTCCGAAATCCCTCCCCGTCCCCGATTGCCGCAGCCTGCGTTCGCTTTGCCTTGCCGGCGGCCTGAGCATGGTTATCGCCATTTCCGCGCAGGCGCAGAGCGAAACTCAGGACGATGCCAGGGCGGATCAAGATCCCGCTCCCGCTGCAGCAGCCGAGGGCATCCAGAACCTCGCAAAGGCCGCCGAGGCCGCCAAAGAAGAACCCGCCATGAAGGAACTGAAGGAACTCACCGTCAAGGAATCCGCTTTCCGGCACGCCCGACCGCCGCATCCAACCGCGGTCCACAGCGACGACGAAGCCGAAGCCATCTTCGAAGGAGAATCGCTCGCCGCCTTCCGCAAGGAGGTCGATTTCAGCAAGGAACAAGCTGTCGTCTTCGCCTGGCAGGGATCTGGTCAGGACCGCATCAAGGCAGACAATGGCAAGTCCGGCATGCTTTTCGATTACGAACCCGGACGGACCCGCGACCTCCGCCAGCACACCGTGGTCTTCGTTCTTCCGAAGAACAATTCGTGGGCCGTGGCCGCCGACTGGGAAGAGATCAAGGCCATGATCCTTGCGGATAAGGTGAAAGACGCATCGCAACTGCACAGCCGCGAAGTCACCATCGTCACGAAGGACGGCATCCGCTACCGCGGCACCGAACCGATGCTCGACGACCTCATCAAATTCATTCAGGAAAACGACAAGAAGATCCCAATCGCGACCGAGTGACCCGGCATCCCGCGGCGGCCGAAGCCGTCAACGACCGCGCGGGAGCCGCGGGGCGACCGCGACCGCATGGCGGGAGACGCGCACTGGATTCACAATGACGTTGCGCGTGGGTTCGCCGAAGCGAAGGCCGCGCCATTCCGGCCGGCGCGGTTGCCTGCCACGGTTCAGCGCGACGGACAGGCCGTCCGTCCTGAGCTTCCCGTGCAGTGACTGCGGGAAATCCGCGAGGGAAAGACTGGACCGCAAGGCGTGGTTCATGATAAACCACGAGCATGCGTCCCTACCACCTTTCCTTATGCATGGCTGCCATGATTGGCAGTACCCTTCCTGCCTTGGCCCAGACGGTCCACAAGGCTTACATCGTGCCAGCCGGCACGGCCGGAAATCAGGCCTTCAATGGATCGCTCGGCATGGACTTCGATGTCGCCAACCGGATCGAAGTGACCCGTCTCGGCTGCTTCGATGACAACTCCGATGGCATCTGGCTTCCCATTTCCGTGCGCCTCTACAACCGGGACACGCAGGAAGTGCTTGCCTCTGCCGACTTCGTACCGGGCGACGATGGCACCCTTGATGGCGGCAGCCGCTTCAAGAATCTGGCCACCGTGCTCACGCTGCCCACGGGCTTCCGCGGCACCATCGTCGCAGAAGGATACGGGGCGGAAGAACGCAATGGAAACCGAAACCCTGCCCCATGGACCACGGACACAGGCTCGGGATCGATCGCCTTCGTCGGGGGCGGACGCTACAATTTCCCAGTCATCCCCGGAGCGTTTCCGGATGGCATCGATGGCGGGCCGGCCTCGCGCTATGCCGCGGGAACTTTTGAATTCCGCACCCTGCCACCGGAGAAGCCGGGAGCACCGGCTCCGGCCGCCGTGCCGGGCAATGCCCGCGTCACACTGACATGGGCCGCCGTCACCCAGCCCCTGCCCGCCGCCAGATACCGGATCCTCCGCAGCACCGACCCCGGCGGCACGTTCATCCAGATCGCCGAAGTCTCCGAAACCAGCTACACCGACACCACGGCCCTCAACGGGACACTCTATTGCTACAAAATCATCGGCGTCGGAGCCGGTGGCCAGGTCGGCCTCGATTCGCCCGTCGTCTGCGCCCGTCCCGTCGACCTCGGCACCAACCGCCAGGTCGCCTACGACACCCCATGGGGCGTCCCCGGAACCCAGGACTTCAATGGCTCCGTGGGTATGGACTTCGATGTCACCAATCCCGTCATCGTGAGCCGCCTCGGCTGCTTCGATGACAATTCGGATGGACTCTACTCGGAAATCTCCGTTCGCCTCTACAACCGGGACACGCAGGAAGTCGTCGCTTCCCTCGTCTTCAGCCCGGATGATCCCTTCACGCCCGACCGTGAGGACGGTGAACCGATTGGCGGCATGCGCTTCCGGAACCTGACGGCACCAGTGACGCTGCCGATCGGATTCCGTGGCTGCATTGTCGCGGAAGGCTACAGCGGCATCGAACGGCTCTGCAATTCCTTCGGTCTGCTGCCGAACGTCCGCTGGACGACCAATGCGGGGAATGGCTCACTCGTCTTCACGGGCACCTCGCGGTTCAATTTCCCGGTGGTCCCCGGTGCCTTCCCGGAAACTCCGGACGCCATCGCCGCACAGTACGCCGGTGGCACCTTCATTTTCGAAACCACTCCGCCCGTCGTTCCCGGAACCCCGGTCGTGACAGCCCGCGGAGAGAATCATGCGGTCATCCTCACATGGCCGGCTGTGACGCTGCCGCTGCCGGCCACCAGCTACAGGATTCTCACGGGAGCCACTCCGGACGGTCCGTTCACGCCGGTCGGGGAAACCAATGCCACCACATTCCGCATCACTGGACTGCCGAATCTCGTGGAGCAATGCTTCATCGTGCGCGCCGTGGCCGCCGGTGGTCAGGTCAGTCTCGATTCCAATTACGCCTGCGCCGTGCCGCAGGCCCGCACCCCGGGAATTGCCTACCTCGTGCCGGCTGGACTCGTCGGAAATCAATCCTTCGGCGGTGCCCTCGGCATGGAATTCAATGTCGAACAACCCGTCTTCATCACCCAGCTCGGTGCCTTCGACAGCGCAGGCGATGGCATGCAGCAGACCATCACGGTCCGCCTCTTCGACCGCCGCACAGGCACCGCGCTGGCCACGGCAGCCTTTGAACCAGGCAATGACGGATCACTGGTCGATGGCAGCCGCTTCCTCCGGCTCGCCGAGCCTCTCCGGCTTCCGGCCGGATTCGAAGGCATGATTGTGGCCAGTGGCTACGGCGACCTCGAACCCAATGGCAATGCGGGCTCGACGAATCTCGGACTGAGCACCTTCGGCGGGGCCTGCCTGCGCTTTGTCGGACGCAGCCTCTACGGTCTCAATCCCGACCTCATGGCGGATTCCCAGGACGGTGGCCCGGCCAATCGCTATGCTGCGGGCACCTTCGCCTTCGAACCGGATCTGCCCCCGAGCGGACTCGCCATCGCCACGACCCCTGACGGCAAGGTGACCATTACATGGAGCGACGCCTCGGGTGTGCTCGAACGCACGGCCAATCTTGGACTCGGCCCATGGGAATTCCTTCCCTCCGCGGTCAGTGGCTACACGGTTCCTGCCAATCAGCCGCAGGAATTCTTCCGTCTGACCCGCTGAGATCCTTGTGCATGCAAGCCCCGCTGTCCGCGACCCGGGCAGCGGGGCCGCTTTTTTCCCTGAGATCCCTCATGACTTCCGCTGCCTGCTTCGCCACTGCCATCTGCCTTGCCGTTACCCATGCGGCGGCGGACATCGTCATCAGCGAAATCATGTACCATCCCGTGGAACGTCCGGCCTTCACGGCGGCGGGCGACCCCGTGCTCGACCTCTCGGACGACGTCCACGAATTCATCGAACTCCACAATCCCGGCGGCAGCGCCGTCTCTCTTGCCGGATGGAAACTGGCGGGCGGCATCGATTTCACTTTTCCGCCGCAGGCCACCCTGCCCCCGTCCGGCTACCTTGTGATTGCCCGCGATCCGCAGCGGCTTACCGCCGTGACGGCCTACCAGCTTGCCACCGGATCCGTGCTCGGTCCATGGAAGGGCAGCCTCTCCAACGACGGCGAACCCATCCGCCTTGAATCACCGGACGGCAGCACGGCTGACGCGGTTTCCTATCAATCCTCCGCCCCATGGCCCATCGCCGCAAATTCCCTTGGAGCGGAAGCGGATTGGACAGGCATCAGCGAACTCAGCCACCAGTACCGCGGACGATCCCTCGAACGCATTTCCATGACATGGGGATCGCACGACCCCGCCAACTGGCTGGCATCACCGCTCACGCCCGGACCATCGCCGGGACGGGCCAATGCCGTCAGCCTGCCGCAGCCATTTCCAGTGGTCACCAAGTTCCGCGCGGTCGCGCCGACCGGATCCATCCTCATCCGCGCGAATGAACTGGTCACGGTGGAAGCCACGCTCTCACCGCATCCGAATCTTCCCGCTCAGCTCCAGCTGGAATACTTCCGCGACGACATCAATGCCACCAGCGAAGCCCGCACCGTGCTCTCCATGGCAGCGGTGGCCGACAAACCGGGCACATGGCGCGCCACCGTTCCGGGGCAGGCATCGCGCAGCATCATGCGCTACCGATTCCTCGCCAGCCGCACGGGTGCCCCGGAAGTGATTTCGCCGCGGCCGGACGACCCCATGGCATGGCATGCATGGTTCGTGAGCCCTGTGCGCAGCAGCGTCAGGCCAGTCTACGATCTCTTCATCTCGAGCGCCTCGCTGAGCACGCTTGCAGCGAACATTGCGCAGTCGCCCCGCCGCATCACGCTGCCGGATCCTCCGGGACTGCCGCGCGCATCATGGACTGCCACGCAGCCGGCTGTGCTCGTGCGCGACGGCATCGTCTACGATATCCGCATGCGGCATCACGGCAGCCGCTACCGCCGCGACCCGGGACGCCAGTCGTATAAGATCCAGTTCCCGCGCTACGCCCGCATGGACGGCAACGAAGCCATCTTCCTCAAGGACAAGGGCGAGGAACACAGAATCGCCGGACTGCTCTACCGCGCCGCCGGCCTGCCCGCCTTCACTTCGCGCTACGCCGACATCTACTTCAATGGCAACGGCCTGCTCACGCGCCTCGAAGTTCCGGAAATGGACGACCGCCATTTTGCCAGATTCGCGGAATCGGAAGCCCTGCGCCTCGTGCAGCCGGATCCGGAACCGACGGGGGAATTCTACAAGGCCACCGGAGTCGTGCCCTTCGAGACCTCGGCCGGCATCGGGACGACGTCGGTCTACCTCTCGAGCGGGGAGGGGCCGTACTACATTGGAACCTGCGCACCGATTCCGCCGAAGCAGGGCTGGCTCACGCGCCAGCGCTATGAATTCACCTACGGACCGCAGATGCATCAATGGATCGGCGGACGCGACACGGAGGCCATGATCACTGGGCTCTGGCAGGCCCGCGGGGACCGCCCCACCGCCGTTCAGCCGAATCTCCCAGCGCTTCGCCAGTGGCTCGGCGCCAACTTCGATGTCACGGCCACGCTCGATTACATTGCCATCCGCAACTGGTGCAGCCCGGTCGACGATGCGACCCACAATTACTTTCTCTGGCGGCGTGCCAGCGGTCGCTGGGTCATGCTGCCATGGGACGTCGATGGAGAATTGAGCAATGCCTCGCAGAACATCTACTGGGATGAATTTGCGGTACCGCAGCCGGATACCCTGCGCGGACCCCAGTGGATCAAGGATTCGTTCCTGAAGGCATTCCGCGAGGAATTCCGCCAGAGGCTCTGGCTGCTCAATCACACCGTCCTTCTGCCCGCAAATTTCGGATCAACTGGATACGGCGGTGCCCAGTCATTCGCGACGGCCCGCCATGCCAATGTCAATGCCCAGCTCGGACTCGGCACCTTCCACCGCCCGGCCACCCCAGGCGCACTCGCTCCCGCCCCCGGAGCGCCGGTCGCTGCGGGATCGACGCTGCGCACCAGCAGCTACGCACATTCCGCTCCCGCCCCAGCCCCGCGCCACCAGTCAAGCACATGGATCATCCGCACGTCGGGAAGTTCATGGAATCAACCCATCGTCCGCCTGACCTCCACCACCTTCCTCACGGAACTTCCCATTCCCTTCAGCGAACTCACCTTCGGGACGACCTATTTCTGGAAGTGCGTCCACACGGACGCCGATGGCCATCCATCCTTCGAAAGCCAGGAACGCTCGTTTGTCTTCGGCCCCGGCAGCGGTCCTCCGCCAGATGTCCAGCTGAGCGAAATCTTCGCACGCGGCAGCGGACCGGACTTCATCGAACTCCACAATGCTGGATCAACCCCCGCGGAACTGAGCGGCATGGGCCTGACGGACAATCCGGCCACCGGAGCGAAATTCACCTTTCCACAAGGCACCACACTCGCTCCAGCCGCGAGATTCGTGCTGACCCTCGATGAGGACGCCGCCTTCCGCCTCAATGGCGACGGGCAATCAGTCCTCCTCCTCCAGCCGGATGGATCGCCCGCGGATGCGGTCACGTTCGGACCGCAGGCAGCCGACCGCTCGATCGCACGCTTCGCCGCCGGATGGCAACTGGCCGCACCAACTCCGGGGCAGCCCAACGAAGCACAGCCGACCGGTCCCGCCACTTCGCTCCGCTTCAATGAATGGCTCGCGAGCAATCCGGACGGCGACGACTGGCTGGAACTGCACAATGCCTCGGCCCTGCCCGTCGTGCTCACCGGCCTCCGCATCAGCAATGGATCCGCCACCACAACCCTGCCGGACCTTTCATTCATCGCCGCCGGAGGCTTCCAGAAATTCCTCGCCGACCGCACCACGGGAGCCAATCACCTCAATTTCAAACTGAGCAGCGGCGGAGCCAGCCTCGCCCTCACCGACCTCATCGGCACGTCCTTCGACACACTCAGCTTCGGCCCGCAGACGACCGGCATCTCGCAGGGCCGCCTCCCGGATGGATCGGGCCCGGTCCGCGATTTTCCAGGTTCCGCCAGCCCAGGCGAACCCAATGCCTTCGCCATCACCGACGTCGTCATCAGCCGGATCTACCCGGGCGTCATCCTCCACAACCGCAGCAGTGCACCGGTCGCCCTGCGGGGGTGGCAACTGTGGCACGATCCCGTCCGCGGCCCAGCCTTCACGTTCCCCGGGGAAACGCCGGATCTTCTGCCAGGAGCCACGCTTTCCCTCACCGCAGAGGCTCTTCCGTTTCCGCTCGACCCGGTCCGCGGTGGTTCCGTGATCCTCAGCCACAGTGGCACGCATCGCCAGCGCCAGCGCTACGGTCCATCCGATGGCTTCCCATGGGGCCGCATCACGACATGGCTCGGCGAGGAATTTGTCAGGGTCCTGCCCAGCCCGGTGGCCCCGCAGAACATTCCCGTGGTCGGTCCCATCGTCGTCAGCGAATTCAGCTATCATCCACCCGACCTCCCCGGGGCCGACCGCGACCGCGAATTCGTGGAATTGCTGAACACAGGCAATGCGGCCGCCGACCTCTCGGGCTGGGCCCTCACAGGCGACGTCGCCCTGACCCTTCCGGAGGGAACATCGCTGGCCGCAGGCGGACGCCTCGTGCTCGCAGCCACCGACCCCGCCACCTTCCGCCGCCTCTACGCCCTGCCGGATGCCATCACCGTCATCGGTCCATGGTCGGGTGACCTGCCCAACAGCGGCGGAACCATCGCCCTCGTGCAACGCCTCGCACCGGTCACCACGGAAGGTCCGGACTTCGGCACGCAGCCACGCCTCGCCACGGAATCAGTCGCCTACCGCGACAACGCGCCGTGGCCGCCGGAGGCGGATGGCCATGGCTTCACCGTGGTCCGATCCCGCACGGATGCCTACGGCAACGACCCACAGCATTGGGCGGCCGGCGCTGCGTCTCCCGGGTCCCCGGATTCTCCTAACATTCCTCCATCGCTCGCTTTTGCCGCACCCGCCGATTCCGCCCGCCTTCCCGCGGGCCTTCCGGTGACGCTGAGCGTGCTGGCGCAGGATCCGGATGGCAGCATCGCCGGGGTCTCGTTCGCAGTCGATGGGGTCACTATCGCCGTGGATGAATCCCCGCCATTCTCCACCGCATGGACGTCACCAGTTCCGGGTCCGCAACGGATCACAGCCACCGCATGGGATAACCGCATGGCCATCACGACGACGGAAATCTCCGTGACCCTGACAAACGATCCTCCACTTGCAGCCATCCTTGGGCCGCTGCCCGGCAGCCGTCTCGCCACAGGCACAGCCGTCACCATTGAAGCCGCCGCCAGCGATCCGGAAGGTCTCGTGGAACGTGTGGAAATACTCGTCGACGATGCCGTGGTCGCCACTGTCGCGAATCCCCCGTGGCTCGCCGCATGGACGCCGACGGGAACTGGCCCGCGGCGCATCGCCGCCCGCGTCACGGATGCCTCGGGGCTCACCTCCACCTCTCCCGCCATCACCGTTCTCGCCGCCGGTCCCGCAGGCGCGGAACCGGTCGTCGCATGGCACGTCCCCGCAGGCACCACCGGAAATCAGGCCTACGGCGGCAGCCTCGGCATGGATTTCGAAGTCGTCGCCCCCATCGTGGTCACGAAACTCGGCGTCTTCGACAGCGGCAGCAATGGACTGAGCAGCACCATCATCGCGCAACTCTGGCGTCAGCTCCCTTCCCCGCAGTTGCTCGCCAGCCTGACGTTTTCAAACGCCGTTCCAGGCACGCTCGCCGCCGGATCGGGCAGCCGCTTCAAACCTCTCACCACGCCACTCTCGCTTCCTCCCGGGGCCTACACCATGGTGGCCTATGGATATTCCTCGGCGGAACCGAACGGGAATTCCAATGGCAACCGCGCCGCATGGTCGACGCGCGATGGCGGCGGGCTGATCCGCTTCACGGGCGGAGGCCGCTACGGCGACGCCGCCCAGTTCCCTCCCAATGCCGACGGTGGTCCCGCGGACCGCTACGCAGCCGGCACCATGGAATTCATCGCCGCTGACAAGGACGCCGATGGCATGCCGGACGATTGGGAAACCGCCTATGGCTTCGACCCGGCCAGCCACCTCGACGCCGCCACCGACCCGGACGGCGATGGCTTCAGCTCGCTCGCGGAATTCGCAGCCGGCACTGACCCCCGCAGCGCCACCAGCGCTCCGTCCTGCGAATTGCTGCGCATGACACAGGGCGTGGCCACGGTCCGTTTCGCTCTGCCCGCTCAGCGCCGCGCCATCATTCAGTTCAGCAGCGAACTGACCTTCTGGCGCAATCTCGAAGAAGTACCGCCAACCGCACTCCCGCGCACCCTCGAACGATCGCTTCCGCTTCCGTCCATGCAAGGCTACCTTCGCATCCAGTTTGCGCCCTAACGATCCCCTTCCCCATGCCTACCCCATCCCTGCTCCGCTGGGCCGCCGTCTCTGCCCTGATCCTGTCCGGCCCCCGCACGCCTGCCCAGTTCACCATTTCCGAATTCCTCGCGGACAATGCCAGCGGCCTGCGCGACGCCGATGGCGATACCCCGGACTGGCTCGAACTGGAGAATTCCGGAACAATCCTGGCCAGCACCAACGGATGGTTTCTCACGGACGACCCGACCGACCTCCGCAAGTGGCCCCTCCCGGATGTCACGGTGAATGCCGGTGCCCGCCTCGTCGTCTTCTGCTCGGGCAAGGACCGCCGCATCCCCACCGCGGAACTGCATGCTTCGTTTTCCCTCGACGCCGCAGGCGAATTCCTCGCTCTCGTCAAACCGGATGGCTCCACCATCGCTTCCGGATTCTCCCCGGCCTTCCCACGGCAGCGACCCGACGTTTCCTACGGCATCGGCCGCCGCGTCACAGACGACTTCCTCATCCGCCCCAGCAGCATGGCAAAATGGAAGATTCCCGGCGCAGGCGACGCTGGCACGGCATGGACGAATCCTTCCTTCGATGACTCGGCATGGACGGCCCTGCAGGCTGCCGTCGGCTGGCAGACGGCACCGGGTGGTCCCGCCGCCCAGGCCTACTGGAGCTTCGATCAGGGCCCCACGGATGCCGTCGCGGGCGTCAATGCCACTCTCAATGGCCCAGCCTACAACCCGGCATTCCCCGCCGCCATCGGATCGGGTCAGTCGCTCACCTTCAGCAGCACGGATGGCGACTACGTCAGCGCTCTGCTCAATGTCTCGGAAACGGCCTACACCTCGAGCTTCTGGTTCCGCACCACCAATCCCAACGCCGGCCTCATGGCGGTCACGGACGGCGAACTGGGATCGGGCGGGAGCGATCGCCATGTCTTCCTCGCAGCCGGCAATATCCGGGCCCGCACATGGAGCAACGAAACGATTGGTTCCTCGGGCAAAGCCTACGCCAATGGCCAATGGCATCACGTGGCCCACGTCTTCGGTGGTTCTCAGGGCGGTCAGAAGATCTTCGTGAATGGCCAGCTCGTGGCCTCGGGCAGCAAGGCAGCGTCGGACTTCAACTGGCAGCAGCGCATCCAGCTGGGATTCTCGAACGATGCAGGCTCGCAGTACCTCACGGGCGAAATCGACGACGTCGGCTTCTTCGCTGCGGCCCTCACGACTCCGCAGATCCAGACGCTCGCCGCCGGAACTTCGCCGCTCGCGCTCTCAGGCGTCACTCCCTACGTCCGCAGCAATACGCAGACGGGCATGGCGGGCCAGAGCAGCGCTGGCTTCCTCCGCATTCCGTTCCAGATCAGCCGCAACCCCGCCACGTGGGAACAACTGTCGCTGCGCGTCCGCTACGGCGATGGCTTCGCTCTCTGGATCAATGGGACTCTGGTAACCCAGCGCAACACTCCTCCGAATCCGGACGGTTCTGCCAAAGCAAACACCGACCGACCCCTCGCAGATACCGTCCGCGTGGAATCGATCGACCTCACGCCTCACCTTCCCCTACTCCGTCAGGGCAGCAATGTGGCCGCCATCCTCGCCCTCACGCACCAGGCCAATGCCGCCGATTTCCTCCTCGAACCGGAACTGGCCGCCAGCGACATCGAGGAAAACACGGCGCAGTTCATGACCACTCCCACGCCCGGCACCACGAATGCCGAAGGCTCGGCGGGCTTCATCGACGACCTCACCTTCTCCACCCGCCGTGGCTGGTTCACCCAGCCCTTCAGCACTACCATCCGCTGCACGACCCCGGACGCCACCATCGTCTACACCACGGACGGCAGTGCCCCGACCCTCACCAACGGAACCAAGGTCAACCCGGCCTCGCAAGGCGGAACTCCAGACGCCACCGTCAGCATCCAGACATCGACCATCCTGCGGGCTTCCGCCTTCCGCCCGGGCTGGATTTCGTCGCCCCCGGATACCCAATCGTACTTCTTCGCTTCGCGGGTCCGAACCCAGAGCGCCAGCCAGCCTGGCCTGCCCACCACATGGTCGGGCGGCGTCGCAGCGGACTACGGAGTCGATCCCAACATCGTCAATTCCACCCGCCCGGGCTACTCGCTGGAGGACGCGCTCGCGGCTCTCCCGACCCTCAGCATCGCGGCCTCTCCCAGCGACCTTTTCGGAAATCCCAACGGGGTCTACTACAATACGGGACAACGCGGCATCGGCAGCGAAAAGATCGTCTCGGCGGAATTCTTCGACCCATCCGGAGCCAGCGCTTCATGGCAGGTGGAAGCAGGCCTCCGCAGCCATGGCAATTCCAGCCGCGACCACGGCTTCACGCCCAAACACCCACTGCGCCTGTACTTCCGGCGCACCTACGGCGACGCCAAGCTCAATGCCGAAGTCTTCCCGGATTCCCCCATCCGCGAATTCAACCGCCTCCTCCTCCGCGCGGCCTCCACGGATTCATGGCCGGTCGTCGATGGCCCGCCCCGCTGGGTCAATGAAAAGGCAACCTACATGCGCGATGCCTACATGCGACGGTCCATGCGCGACCTCGGCCACCCCGCAGGCCACTCGCGCTACGTCCAGCTCTTCCTCAATGGCCTCTACTGGGGCATGTACGAAATCACAGAACGCCCGGAGGAAGATTTCGCGGCAGCCTACCTCGGCGGCAGCCCGGACGATTACGATGTCATCAAGGATTTCGCAGAACTGGCTTCGGGCAATCTCACGTCATGGAATCAGCTCATGTCCCTCGCGAATTCAGGCACCGCCCTCACGAATGACGCGGGCTACTGGCTCGTCCAGGGCCGCAACCCGGATGGGTCGCCCCACGCCACCGCGGAACCTCTCCTCCACATGGCCAGCTTCATCGATTACATGATCCTTCACATCTCGGGAGGAGCCGAAGACTGGCCAAACCACAACTACTGGGCCTTCCGCCGCCGCGGCCCTCTCAGCGATGGCTTCCACTTCATCCCATGGGATCAGGAAATCTCGAACGATAACACCACCCGCACAGGTTCCCATATCTTCCCGAATATCTTCGAACAGGTCAACGCAGCCAATTCCCCAGCCATCGTCTACGACCGGCTCCGCCGCGGCCCAGCCTTCCGCCAGCGCTTCCGCGACCGCGTCCACGAACTCTATTTCAATAACGGACCCCTCTCGCAGCCGGCCAGCCGCGCCCGCTGGGCTTCCCTCCAGAATGTCATCGACAAGGCCATCGTCGGCGAAAGCGCCCGCTGGGGCGACCGTCAGCAGACACCTGCCTTCAAACGCGAAACCACATGGCTCGCGGAAATGAACTTCATGCAGGCCCCCAACACGGGCTTCTGGGATGTCATGTGGCCGAAACAAGTCCAGCGATTCCGCAGCGTCGGACTCTATCCCAATCTCTCCCAGCCATCGTTCTCGCTCCCGCCCGGCCCCACCGTTCCCGGATCTCTCCTCTCGCTGAGCAGCACCACCGGCACGGTGTACTACACTCTCGATGGCTCCGACCCACGCAGCCCCGGCGGTCAGCCGTCCGCCAGCGCCACCGCCTTCCTTTCCGGTTCCACCACCACGGCCCTCATCCCTCCCCAGAGTCTCTGGAAATACCTCGTGACCCCGACGGAGCCAAACCCGGCATGGAAATCGCTCGATTTCCCCGACAACACATGGCCCAGCGGCCACGGCCAACTCGGCTACGGCGACGGCGACGAAGCCACCGTCATCGGCTTCGGTCCCTCGACCACCAATCGCTACATGACGACGTACTTCCGGCGCGATTTCACGCTGCCGGATGGAGCCGCCCCGTCGACCGCCAGACTCCGGCTCCTGCGCGACGACGGAGCCGTGGTCTACCTCAATGGACAGGAAGTCTGGCGCACCAATCTCAACCCAACCGCTCCCATCACGTGGTCAACGCCGTCTTCCACGGTCGCAGGCGGCGCAGACGAATCTTCCTTTTACTACGAAACACTGCTCAACCCAGTCCTGCTCCGGCCGGGCCGGAATACGATCGCTGTGGAAGTCCACAATGCCTCGCCCAGCGACGACGACCTCAGCTTCGACCTCGCCCTCGAAATCACGGCGCCGCTCAGCAACCCAGCCATCGTCCTCGACCAATCCCGCACGGTCCGCGCCCGCACGTTCCTCAATGGCGAATGGTCGGGCATGAACTCTGCCTTCTATCAGGTGAATTCGGTCCCGCCATCGCCCGCAAACCTCGTGGTCAGCCGCATCCATTACCACCCCGCAGAACCAGCAACCCCCGCCGAAACCGCCGTCTCCACCAACCGAGACGATTTCGAATTCATCGAACTCCTCAATGTCGGTCCGCAGACGATCGACCTCCCCGGCCTCGCCTTCACGGAAGGCATCGCTTTCTCATTCACTTCGTCAGCACCGTTCACCCAACTCGCTCCCGGAGCCCGCGTCATCGTGGCCCGGCGCGCCGCCGCCCTCACGGCCCGCTACGGTCCCGGTCTCCCCATCGCCGGGGAATTCGCAGGCAATACCGGCCTCTCGAACAGCGGCGAAACGATCACCCTCGCCACACCCACGGCCACCATCCGCCAGTTCGCCTACGACGACGCGCTCCCATGGCCATCAGCTGCCGACGGCGGCGGACCGGAACTGGTCCTCACCGCCCCATCCCCCGCTGCCGCCAGCGACCCATGGCACAGCAACGGCCTCCATTGGCACGCGGCCTCCACCACCAACCCAGGCTCCCCACCATCCCCCTCCTTCAGCCAATGGCTCGCCACCAACCCTCACCCGGATGACCCCGACGGCGATGGCCGCAATGCCCTCGCCGAATACGCCATGGGCTCGCTCCCCCTCGTCCCGGACAGCAGCCCCATCCTCTCAGCCAACGCCTCCCAAGCCGGCACAGAACTCACCCTCACCA
>Ga0315907_10002794_pt1 | contig 21452 bp, 17 predicted proteins | sample LakEriMetagenome_3_FD_203525 | JGI IMG/M metagenome (GOLD analysis project Ga0315907, IMG submission 203525) | Freshwater fungal communities from buoy surface, Lake Erie, Ohio, United States - Buoy 12 MA123 | ecosystem: Environmental > Aquatic > Freshwater > Lake > Lake biofilm | place: USA...
TGCCGCGCTACGAGCACCTCGTTGTGGAGAAACCCAGCGACGGCGTGGTGCTTGCGGAGTCCGCTGGGGTGCTGAACGGCGCGGTGGCGTCCATCCAGATGCCCGGCACCAACCACCAGCAAATGCGCAATTCGTCGGTCACCAAATCCGTGCTCAACCGCCTGATGAACGGCCAAATTCCGGGCGGAGCCTACTTCGCCACGCCGGTGCGATGAAGGGCTACGTAGCTGGTTGGCTGGTTTGCTCGGTAGCTCATTGGTGGGTTGGTGCCTTGGTCGGGTTGGTCGGGGTCGGCTGCGAGGGCCCTGGGTCGTCCAAGGGACCGGGTGCACCCCACGACGTGCCGCCCGGAATGCCGCCCGAAGCCCGCTGGGTCCGGAACCTCGGCGCCGTGGAGGTGGGACCGCTGCCTTGGTACGGCGCAGACGGCACGCTGCTCGGGGCGGTCTACGCCAGCGAGGATTCGCTGGTGGCCCTTCGCGCGGAAGACGGCCGGCCGCTGGCGGCCTGGCCTTGGCCCGAGGGGTTCAAGGTCCTGAATTGGGGCCAAGAATCCACGGCGTCGAGTGCATACGGTTTGGCGCTTTTTGGGGTTCGCTCGGTGCAGGTGCTGCGGCCCGACGGCCGTGTCGAAGTTCGCGATTACCCCGCGGGCGGCGCGAGCTTTCGGAGCGGGAGCATGGACGCATCCGGCGGCATTCTGATCAGCTGGCGCCGCGATTCCAGCGCCGACGGGCCGGAGTCCAACGAGGTTTTGGTCGGTAGCCCGGAATCTTGGAATCTGGGCGCGGGACTCCCGGCAAAGGGTTGGTCGGTTGAGGCCAGCGCTCCGGGCCGTTCGGGGCTTTTTGATGCCCCGCGGCATTGGAAGCGCGGATGGTTTGCCGTCCTGAGGCGCGGTTCGGCCTGCGAGCTGTGGTGGACAGACCGGGGGCGGAGCCGCCAACTTCGGTTGGTGGGCGGCGACGGCACCGGGCATCCGGCGGCCCAGCGGGGTACGGACCTTTGGTACGCCAGCCAAGACAGCGCCGTCCACGTCGACCTCCAGCGCGGAACCCGCACCTGGGCAACTGCCTTCCCCGCCGGGCTTGACGTAGGGGTGCACGGGCTTCGGCCCGACGGAACCTGGTCAATCCTGAGCAGCCGAGGATGGTGGCTCGACCTAAACCCTTCGGACGGAACAACGCAAGGCCAGGGCCAACTAGACCCCCTGTGGCTGGAACGCCTACACGGAATCCCTTGGACACTTACGCGACACAAGTGTCTGTATATGTGGGATATTGACAAACCTACCGAGCTAGTTTTGATGCCGGAAGCCCTGGCGTCTTCGTCGGTCTCCGCCCAGGGAATCGCGCTCGTCCGCATGGGGCCCCGTGCCGTCGGAATCCAGTTGCCGTGAACGAAAAAGCCCAGGGCGCGCTGCGCCCTGGGCCCTTCAAATGGCTCTATCGCCCTACTTAAACTCGGCCAAGCCCTGCTCGGTCATGAGCCAGGTGCGTCCGCCCATTTCTCCGTCCCAAATGTCTTCGGTGTTGGCGACGTCGTCGAGGTAGGGAACCGTGGTCGGGTCAAGGTATACATTTTGGCCTACGGGCAGGTAGAGCACCATGCGCACGTTTTGGCTGCGGAACCGGTCTGAACGCGGGTAGCGCAGCAGGTCCCCGACGCGGATGCGGCCGGTACTGTCGGCCTTCACCGTGAAGGCAACGGCCTCGGCGCGTTCGCGGGCGGCGCGGCGCGATCCGCCTTGGGCCTCCGCGGTCCACTCCAGGCTGGGCTTGTCGCGGAACGTAGGGCGCACATCCAACTTTACGCCTTCAAAGTAGACGTCGGTGTCGGTTAGAATCCACGAAGATTCGTCGGTTTCGTCGTCGCTCAGGCGCAGCGTGGTTCCGCCCTCAACGGGCTGGGTTTCCATGGCCAAGGTCCAGTTGGTGACGCCTTCGGGCAGGGTTTCCACGTGGATTACGGTGGCCTCTTCGCGGAATTCCGCGGCCATGCGCGTTCCGAGTACGGCCATCAGCGCAATGCCCACTACCGACAGCATCAGGGCTGCGCCCATGATTCCGCGGTGAACGGGACCAAACTGGCGGAAGAGCAAGCGCAGGGCGAGCAAAACCAAGGCCACCAAGGGCCCCATCAGCACCAGGACGGTTGCGGTCCAGAAGTAGGGTTGACCAAAGCCCGCGGGCAGGAAGACCCCGAGGAGCTCCGTGACCGAAATGCGCGCGCCGTCAATCGTAATTCCGGTACCAAACACCGCGACCAAGAGGACCGAGCCCACAAAAAAAGCCAGCATGAGGAAGAGGCCGCCCAAAAAGCGCGCGAACCCCGACAGGATGCTGGTTATGAAGTTGCCCAGGTTTCCGGCCGCACGCTTGACGCGGCTGCGGTTTTCCTTGCTGTTGATGCGCGATTCGACGTTCCGGAACTCTTCTTCGACCGTTTGGCGGATGTTGTCAAAGGTGGCCGGCTTGCCCTTCATGGCCAAGCGCTCCGCAGGGGTCACGGCCTTGGGCGTCGCTGCCCAAAGCACGAAGTAGAGGACTACGCCAAATCCGGTGAAAACTCCGAGTACGGCGAAAAGTATGCGAACCAGCACCACGTCGATGTCGAAGTAGTTGGCGATGCCCGCACAAACCCCGGCAATCTGCTGTTCTTCGGCGTCGCGGTAGAGGCGACGGCGCTTGGGCTCTGCGGACGCATCGCCCGCGGGGTCGTTCGCAGCCTCTTCGCCCGCGAAGTCCTTGGGCTGCCCCAGCGTGTTCATGGCCGCCTGCACGTCGTCGGTGCTCACGACCTGGCGGGTGCCGCCCATGCGCTCGGTGAAGATTTCGGCGATGCGCGCTTCGATGTCGGAGAGCACTTCTTCGCGGCCCTCGGTGGCAGCGAGGTGGCGGCGCAGGGCCTCGAGGTAGCCCGAAAGCACGGCGTAGGCGTCTTCGTCGAGGTGAAAGAGCAGTCCGCCCAGGTTGATGTCAATGGTCTTTTTCATGAGTTCTTCAGGGAGTTTACGGCGTCAACAAACGAGGTCCATTCCGAATTCATGGCGTCCAAAAGGATGCGGCCCGATTCGGTAAGTTGGTAGTACTTGCGGGGGGGGCCCGATTTGGATTCCTCCCAGCGGTAGTCGAGCCATCCGGCGTTTTTCATGCGGGTCAGCAACGGGTACAGCGTGCCTTCGACCACGAGCAGGTCGGCCTGCTTCAGCGCTTCGGAGATGTCGGAGGCGTAGGCCTCTCCGCGTCCCAAAACCCGAAGCACGCAGAGCTCGAGGACCCCTTTGCGCATCTGAGCGCGTGCGTTTTCAGTATTCATTAATGCAAAGATATAAATAAAACTTGGTACTTTGTTTGGCATAGTACTAAAAACGTGCCAAAGCTGCGGGGTAAACCTTTTTACGCCCCGCGGGTTAACCCAAAAATTCCCAACTCCATGCGATCCCTCCTGACAGCCCTTGCCCTGCTCGCCGCCGCCAGCTTGTCTGCCCAAACCAACGTACAAGGCGGAATTTACAGCAACACCACCTGGACCCTCGCCAACTCCCCCTACGTGATGACGGGGTCGATCGTGGTCTTCCCGGGCAAAACCCTGACCATCCAACCGGGTGTCGTGGTCAAGGTCCAAAATCCGGGTCCGGGCAACATGTACTACCTCGAGGTGCGCGGCAACTTGGTCGCCCAAGGCACCAAAACCCAGCCCATCGTTTTTGAAAGTGCGGTTCCCGACACCACCTACACGTGGTCCGGAATCTTGGTCAAAGGCACCCAGGGCGGCAGCATCAACTTGAATGCCCTGCACCTCAAAAACGCCTACCACGCCCTGGACAACGACCAATTCGACAGCACCCACCACAGCTGGAAGCACATGCGCTTCGAACACAACTACTTCGGACTCATGTACCCCGGGGGCATGGACGTCGACTCGTCGCTGTTCCGCCACAACCAATACGGGCTGTTCATCAACGGGTACAGCTCCGCGGACACCAACTACATAACGCGGTGCCGGTTTGTGGACAACACGGTGGGCGCCAACGGATTTTACTCCGCCACCGAGTTTTTGGGCTGCGCCTTCGACAGCAATACCTACGGATACTTTTCGGCCAATCCGTTTATTTTAAACTACATAGGATTCGAGGACTGCGCGTTTAACGCCAACTACCGGGCCGTCGAGTCGCCTGCGGGGGGCTGGATTCGCTCCTGCAGCTTCACCGGCAACGGGCGCGGGATCAACCAGGCCAACTCCTGCATCATTGAGAACTGCACGTTCACGGGCAACGAGTGGGCCGCCGACGTCTACAACGATACCTACTTCACCGACAACGTCGTCGAAAACAACCAAAACGGACTCACCGTGGCCCGCACCACCGCATGGGGAAACCTCGGCGGAACCCCCGTGGTCGAAGACAACCGACTGTGCGACAATTCGCTCTACAACGTGCTCAACGGCAGCGACTTCAACCTCGAACTGGAGAAAAACTGCTTTTGCCTGTCCGACTCCGCGGCCATTGAGGCCAAGATCTACGACGGCTACGACGACATCACGCGCGGACTCCTCAACTTCGCGGTGTACGATTCCACCTGCACCACCCAAATGTACCGGGTGATGAAGGTGAACATCATGGGCGAAGGGGAATCGACGGTCTCTGCCCTTGCCGCCTACCCGAACCCCGTCGCCGACGTTTTGGTGCTTGAGGGACTTGCTCCCGGCAGCCTGGTGCGCGTCGTGAACGCCCTGGGGCAGTCCGTGGCCGTATTCCGTGCAGCGAGTTCGACCGAAACCCTCCCTGCAGCTGAATGGCCCCGCGGAATCTACTTTGTGCGGACCGAGGCCAGCGACGCGCTGCGCGTGGTGAAGCCGTAGCGGAGTATATTCGGGTTATGGTATTCAACTTCCACCGCTGGCTCGAGGAGCACCGCCACGAGCTTAAGCCGCCCGTCGGCAACAAGAACCTCACGCCCGAGTCCGAAGACTACATCGTCATGGTCGTGGCCGGTCCCAACGCCCGAAAGGACTACCACTACAACGAAACCGAGGAAGTGTTTTACCAGCTCGAGGGCCGAATCACCGTGCGCACCCAAGAAAACGGCAAGCCCGTGGACCACGTTTTAGAAGCCGGCGACATGTTCGTGTGCCCGGCCAAAACGCCGCATTCGCCGATGCGCGAGGCCGGCAGCATTGGCCTGGTGATCGAGCGCAAGCGGGCCGGCAAAGGCTTTACCGACGGACTGCTGTGGTTCTGCGAATCCTGCAACCACCCCCTGCACGCGGCCTACTTCGAGCTGCACAACATCGAGAAGGACTTCCTTCCGCACTTCAAGGAATTTTACGGCAGCGAAGCCAAGCGCACCTGCACGGGCTGCGGGCACGTGATGGAGTCCGATCCGCGTTTTACTTAGTACCTAGTAACTGGTTACTGGTTACCGGTAGCTAGCCGCCGTACAGCCAGCGTTCCGCGTTGGCCCTTAGCACCTTGGCCTTGACCGCGTCGGACCAGGGCATGCTCCGCACCAGTTCGCCCGGAACGTGTTCGCCCAGGGGATAGGGGTAGTCGGAGCCCACCGCAATTTTGTCTTCGCCGACCAAGCGCAGCAAGTTTTCGAGTGCGTGCGGGTCGTGCACCAGGCTGTCCACCCAAAATTTGCCCAGGTAGTCGGTTGGCGGAACGGCGTTGTCCACCGCGACCAGGTCGGGGCGCACATCAAACCCGTGCTGGATGCGGCCCAGCGTGGCCGGAAAGGATCCGCCGCCGTGGGCGATGGCCACCCGCAGGTTTGGCAATCGCTCGAACACCCCACCAAAAATGAGCGAACACAGGGCACGGCTGGATTCCGCGGGCATGCCCACCAGCCAGGGAAGCCAGTACTTTTTCATGTCGCCGCTGCCCATCATGTCCCAGGGGTGCACAAAAAGGGCGAGTCCGCGCCGGGCCATCTCTTCAAAAACCGGAAAAAACGCCGGGTCGTCGAGGTTGCGCTGGTTGATGTTGGATCCGATTTGCACGCCGCGCAGGCCCAGCCGCTCGAAGCGGTCCAGTTCGCGGAGCGCCAGGTCGGTGTCCTGCATGGGCAGGGTTCCGAGGCCCTCAAAGCGCGTCGGGTTGCCCGCCACCACCTCGGCCAGGTGGTCGTTTAAAAACTCCGCCACCGCGGCCCCGTCGCGGCCGGGCGTCCAGTAGCTGAACATTACGGGCACGGTCGACAGCACCTGCACCCCCACCCCGTGGCGGTCGCAGTCGTGGATTCGCGCCGCCGGATCCCAGTTGTTGGCCTCGATTTCGCGAAAGAGCACGTCGTCCTTCATCATGCGCGCGCAGCCCGGACAGTGGTGCTCGAGGCGAACGAATCCGCCGTAGCCAAACCGCTCGGCAAAGGGCGGAATGTGCTCCGGGATGAGGTGGGTGTGGATGTCGATGGGCGCGGGCAGCGAATTCATGCGAAGGATTGCGTCAAGGGTGCCTTGCGAAGATAGGCAGCGCCCTAACTTTGCCCTCGCTATGTGCGGCATTGCCCTTCTGCGCCTGCGCAAACCCCTAGACTACTACCTCGACGAGCACGGGACGGCCCTTTACGGCCTCAACAAAATGGTGCTCATGATGGAAAAGCAGCACAACCGCGGCCAGGACGGCGCGGGGCTCGCGGGGGTGAAGCTCGACATGCCCCCGGGGCAGCGCTACATCAGCCGCTACCGCTCGACCGACCCGAAGCCGATTCAGGACATTTTCACGCGCATCCAAAACCGCATCGAGGAGCGCATCGCCGGCAAGCCCGAGCGCCTCAAGGACGCCGCCTGGGTCAAAGAAAACGTGGCCTTTGCCTGCGACGTCTACCTGGGCCACCTGCGCTACGGAACCTACGGCGGAAACAGCATCGAGGCCTGCCACCCGTTCTTGCGCCAGTCCAACTACATGAGCCGCAACCTGCTCGTGGCCGGCAACTTCAACATGACCAACGTCGACGAGCTGTTTGACGAGTTGGTGAACCTGGGTCAACACCCCAAGGAGAAGGCCGATACGGTCACGGTGATGGAGAAAATTGGCCACTTCCTCGACAAGGAAAACCGCCGCCTGCACCAGATTGCCAAAGACGAGCTCGGCCTGAATAAAATCGAGCGCAGCCAGTACCAGGCCGACCACCTCGACCTGCCCCGTGTGCTTGAGAAGGCCAGCCGCGACTGGGACGGCGGCTACGCCATGGGCGGCATCATCGGCCAGGGCGACGCCTTCCTGCTGCGCGACCCCCACGGCATTCGCCCGGCGTTCTACTTCGTTAACGACGACGTCGCCGTGGTTGCCTCGGAGCGCCCCGTGATCCAGACGGCCTTTGGTGTGACCGAGGACGAAGTCCACGAAGTGCCGCCCGGCCACATGGTCTGGATTCGCCGCAACGGCGACGTGTCGGTGGTTCCGGTGCGCCCCGCTGCCCCACGCGCCGCCTGCAGCTTTGAACGCATCTACTTTTCTCGGGCCAACGACGGGGCCATTTACCGCGAACGCCTGGAACTCGGACGCCGCCTCACCGACCGCGTGATGGCCGCCGCCGGAGGCGATTTTGACCGCACCGTGTTCAGCTTCATTCCGAACACCGCCGAAATCGCCTTCTATGGATTGGTCAAGGGCGCCGAAGACGCCCTCAAGCGGGAAAAGTCCGCCCAGCTCGTCGCCAAGGGCAGCGCCATCACGCCCGCCGACATTGAGCAGGTGATGACCGCCCGTCCGCGCGTAGAAAAAATCGCCTGGAAGGACGTCAAGCTGCGCACCTTCATCACCGAGGATTCCAGCCGCAACGACATGGTGGCCCACGTCTACGATTCGACCTACGGCATCGTGCAGCCCGACGACAGCATCGTGGCCATCGACGACAGCATCGTGCGCGGAACCACGCTCAAGCAGAGCATCTTGCGCATGCTGGACCGTTTGAATCCCAAGCGCATCGTGGTCGTCAGTTCGGCCCCGCAAATCCGCTACCCCGACTGCTACGGCATCGACATGGCCAAAATGGGCGACTTCATCGCGTTCCAGGCCGCCGTTTCGCTGCTGCGCGAGCGCGGAATGGATTCCGTCCTCGACCAAGCCTACGCCGACGCCAAGGCCGAACTCGCCAAGCCCATGGAGGCCCAGCGCAACGCCGTGCAGGCCGTGTACGCGCCGTTCAGCGACCAGGAACTCAGCGACCGCATCGCCCAGCTGCTCACCCCCGTCGGAACCCGTGCCGAGGTCAAGGTCGTGTACCAGACCGTCGCCGACCTTCACGAGGCCTGCCCCGATTCGCCGGGCGACTGGTACTTCACGGGCAACTACCCCACGCCGGGCGGAACCCGGGTCGCCAACCGCGCCTTCGTGAACTACATGGAGGGCAAGACGGGCCGGGCGTACTAAACCCTTAGGACCCTTTTGGGGTTAACCTTCAACGTTCGCAGCCATGAAAATCTACACCAAAACCGGAGACGCCGGCCAAACCGGCCTTTTTAGCGGAACCCGCATCGCCAAGTACGACCTGCGCCTGCATGCCTACGGCACGCTCGACGAGCTCAACAGCCACCTGGGCCTGCTGCGCGACCAGGTTCCGGCGGAATGGGACGCGGTGCGCGCCGAGCTCGCCCAAATTCAGAGCGACCTTTTTGCGCTGGGGTCCCACATGGCCAACGACCTGCCCGAGATGGTGTCTCGCTTGCCCCACATTGATTCGCAGTGGATTGCGCGCCTCGAGGCGGCGATTGACCGCATGGACCTGGACCTGGAGCCGATGCGGAACTTCCTGCTCCCCGGCGGACATGTTTTGGTCAGCCAGTGCCACGTGGTGCGCACGGTGGCCCGCCGCGCCGAGCGATGGGTGGTGCAGCTGCGCGACCAACTGGGCGCCGACGACGTCCAGCTGCCCGAGCCCACGGTGGCCTATTTGAACCGTTTGAGCGACTACGCGTTTACGCTTTCGAGGTGGCTGGCCAAGGAGCTGGGAGCGCCCGAAATCCCCTGGATTTCAAAGGCCTAAAATTTCGCTTGCGCAGCACCCGAAAAAAACTACTTTTGCGCCATGTACTGGACTCTTGAACTAGCATCCTACCTGAGCGACGCCCCCTGGCCCGCTACCAAGGACGAACTCATTGACTACGCCATCCGCACGGGGGCTCCGCTTGAGGTTGTGGAGAACCTCCAGGCCGTCGAAGAAGAAGAAGCCGAAATCTACGAGTCAATCGAAGACATTTGGCCCGACTATCCTTCGGACGAAGACTTCCTCTGGAACGAGGAAGAGTACTGATTTTCAGGCCAAGCAGACAGCTTGTCTGCAAACGTTTAGGTGGCACAGAGGTTGTACCTTTGGCGACCTATGCTTGACAAGATTTTAAAGGTTTTTTTGGGTGATCCGTCGCAGCGCACGCTGAAGGAGATCCAGCCCTACATCGACCAAGTTCACGCTGCCGAACAGGCGCTGGCTGGCCATTCCGACGCCGAACTCCGCGCCGAGACGGCCGCGTTCCGCGCACGCCTTCGCACCGAAACCGAAGCCAAAACCCTCGAACGCGACCAGCTCAAAACCGAGGCCGAAGCCGAGGCCGACGTCGACCTCAAAGAGGCCCTATACCGCCAAATCGACCGCCTCGACCAAGACATTTTGGCCGACGAAGAGCAGATCCTCCTGGAAATCCTTCCCAAGGCCTTTGCCGTGCTGCGCGAAACCGCGCGCCGTTTGGCCAACGGCCCGCTCCGCGTACCCGCCCAAGATTGGGACCGCGAGCTGGCGCCCCGCCTCGACGCCGTGACCCTCGACGGCGACACCGCCGTGTGGAACAACCGCTGGCTGGCCGCCGGCAACGAGATCACCTGGAACATGATCCACTACGACGTTCAGCTTTTTGGCGGCGTCGTACTGCACAAAGGCCGCATTGCCGAGATGGCTACCGGAGAAGGTAAAACCTTGGTGGCTACCCTGCCGGTCTACCTCAACGCCTTGAGCGGACGCGGCGTGCACGTCGTGACCGTGAACGACTACCTGTCGAAGCGGGACTCCGAATGGATGGGCCCCCTATACCAATTCCACGGGCTGAGCGTGGAGTGCATCGACAAGCACCGCCCCAACACCGAGGCGCGCCGCCAAGCCTACCTCGCCGACATTACCTTCGGAACCAACAACGAGTTTGGCTTTGACTACCTGCGCGACAACATGGCCCGCGAAACGGCCGAGTTGGTGCAGCGCGGTCACCACTACGCCATTGTCGACGAGGTCGACTCCGTCCTGATTGACGACGCGCGGACGCCGCTCATTATCAGCGGACCGACGCCCAACGGCGACCAGCAGGAGTTCGACTACCTAAAGAATTTTGTGGTCGGACTGGTCAACCAGCAAAAAACCGTGGCCCAAGACGCGCTGACCAAGGCCAAAGAGGCCCTTGCCGCCGGGGACAAAACCGAGGCGGGATTCCAGCTGCTTCGCTCGCACCGCGCCCTGCCCAAAAACAAGGCGCTCATCAAGTTTTTGTCGGAAGACGGCGTGAAGGCGCTGCTCCAAAAGACCGAGGGCGTCTACCTCCAGGACCAAGGCAAGGAGATGAAAAAGATCGACGAAGCCCTGTACTTCACGATCGAAGAGAAGCACAACCAAGTGAACCTCACCAACTTGGGCTTGGGCTACTTGGCTGAGCAGACGTCGACCGACTTTTTTGTGTTGCCCGTGATTTCGGTCGAGCTTGACCGCATCGAAAAAGCCCACGACGACGTCGCCGAACGCGCGGCCCGGAAGGATCAATTGATGCGCGAGTACCGCGCCAAGAGCGAGCGCATCCACAGCACCAACCAGCTGCTCAAAGCCTACGCCCTGTTTGAAAAAGACGTGGAGTACGTGGTCATGGACGGCAAGGTCAAAATTGTCGACGAGCAGACGGGCCGCATCATGGACGGGCGCCGCTACTCCGACGGGCTGCACCAAGCCATCGAGGCCAAAGAAGGCGTGACCATTGAGGCCGCGACGCAGACCTACGCAACCATTACGCTGCAGAACTACTTCCGCATGTACCACAAGCTTTCGGGCATGACCGGTACGGCCGAAACCGAAGCGGGCGAGTTCTGGGAGATCTACAAGCTCGAGGTTACCGTGATTCCGACCAACGTGCCGGCCAAACGCGAAGACCGCAACGACCTAGTTTTCAAGACCAAGCGCGAAAAATACAACGCCGTCATCGACGAAATCGAGAAGCTGCGCGAAGCCGGACGCCCCGTGCTCGTCGGCACCACCTCGGTCGAGATTTCGGAGCTGCTCAGCCGCACGCTGAACATCCGCAAGATTCCGCACCAAGTGCTGAACGCGAAGCTGCACCAGAAAGAGGCCGACATCGTCGCCGAAGCCGGGCGCCCCGGAACGGTGACCATCGCCACCAACATGGCTGGCCGCGGTACCGACATCAAACTCACCCCCGAGGCGAAGGCCGCGGGCGGACTCGCCATCATTGGCACCGAGCGCCACGATTCGCGCCGCGTCGACCGCCAGCTGCGCGGACGCGCCGGACGCCAGGGCGATCCGGGTTCGTCGCAGTTTTTTGTTTCGCTCGAAGACAACCTGATGCGCCTTTTCGGCTCGGAGCGCATCGCCAGCCTGATGGACCGGATGGGCCACAAGGAAGGCGACGTGATCGAGCACTCGATGGTTACCAAGAGCATCGAGCGCGCCCAGAAGAAGGTCGAAGAAAACAACTTCGGCAGCCGCAAGCGCCTGCTCGAATACGACGACGTGATGAACGCCCAGCGCAGCGGAATCTACCGCCGCCGCCGCAATGCCCTGTCGGGGGAGCGCCTCGCGTTGGACCTCGCCAACAGCGTGTACGACGCCGCCGAAGCCCTCGTGGGCGGAACCAAGCCCAGCCGCGACTTTGGTGCGTACGAACTCGGCTGCTTCGAGAACTTCGCCATGCCGGCACCGGTCGACCATGCGGAGTTTGAACGCCTCAACGCCCACGAGCTCACCCTAAAAACCTATGGGGCCGCGCAGGCCGCCTACCGAGCCAAGTGCGAGCGCATTGCCCTCCAGGCGCTGCCGGTGCTGGAAAACGTGCTGCGCGAGCAGGGCGGCCAGTTCCAGAACATTTTGGTTCCGTTCACCGACGGCATCAAGTCCATTCAGATCCCGACGAACCTGCAGCGCGGGGTCGACAGCCGCGGGCAGTCACTGACTACCGACCTCGAGAAGGCGATTGTGCTCAGCATGATTGACGAGCACTGGAAGGAGCACCTGCGCAATATGGACGACCTGCGCCAAAACGTGCAGGGCGCCGTGTACGAGCAGAAGGACCCGCTTTTGGTGTACAAGCACGAGTCGTTCAAGTTGTTTAAGGACATGGTGGACGAGATGAATTCGAGCATTTTGGGCTTTTTGTTCCGGGCGGGGCTTCCGCAGGCGGAGCCCGGTCAAGCGGCCGTGCGCCAGGCCCCCGCGGCCCCGGCTCGCGCCGCGCAGCAGCTCACGACTTCGGGGCCTGGCGCCGAGGAGGCCGGCGCGCCTGCGGCGCGCGGCACTGCCTCGCGGTCGGCTACGCCGCCCGCGGCCGCCGCTCCCAAATCCGCACCCGCCGTCAGCACCAAGAAGTACGGACGCAACGACCAAGTCACCGTCGTCAACCTCATGACGGGCGAGCAAAAGCAGGTGAAGTACAAAGTTGCGGAGCCGCTGCTGACTCAGGGCTGGCAGATACTTGGCTAAAAACTAGCGACTAGTTACTGGTTACTAGTTGAGCCAAGGCTTCGGGTCCTGATTCTGGGTGTTCATCCAGAGCTCAAAGTGGAGCGTGGAGGCCCCCGTTTCGGGGTCTTCCATTACGCGGCCAATGGCCTCTTTGGTTGAGATTTTGGCGCCCTTGGCTACGAAGACCTCCGAAAGGTTGGAGTACACGGTGAAGTAGTTGCCGTGGCGCACCAAAACCACCTTGCCGGCGCCGGGAACACTCACTACAGAAGCCACTTCGCCCTGGAAGACCGCGCGCGCCGTGGATTTGGCTGGCGTTCCGATGTCGATGCCGGGGTTCTTAATCGTTACGCCGGTGGCGCCGGGAACCGCGTTTTCACCAAAGGTTTGGGTCACCACGCCGCGCTCTACCGGCCAGGGAAGGCGTCCGCGGTTGGCCGCAAAATCCTTGGCCAAGGCCGCAGCTTCGGGGGTTAGCGAGTAGCCTTCGCCCACGCTCTTCGAGCCCGTGGTTCCGGCGGCGGCGTCGCGCTGCTTGCGGAGTTCCTCCTTAATAATGGCCGAAATCTGGCGCTCGAGCTTGGCGAGCTCCTGGCGCTTCTTGCCGATCGACGACGAAATCTGGCCTTCCTTCTTTTTGAGGGCGCTCAGGGCCTTGGCCTGCTGGGCGCGCTCCTGGGCGAGCAGCTGCTTTTGGCGGAGCTCCTGGCCGAGCAGCTCTTTTTGGCGGTTGCGCTCCACTTCGACGGCCGCCACGCGTTGGGCTTGTGCTTCTTGGTACAGGCGGATTTCTTCAACTTTTTCCTTGCGGAACTCCGTGTACTGCCGCAGGTAGTTCATGCGTTTGATGGCCATCGACAGGTTTTCGGCGCCCAATATGAAGCGCAGGGCCTGCTCGGTGCTGCCGCGCTGCTGGGCCTGGCGCAGCATGCCGGCGTACTCCTTCATCATTTGGTCGATCTCGCGGTCCTTCTCGGCAATGTCGTTTTGAAGGCGCGCAATTTCCGACTCGGATTCGCGCACTTGGGCCTGCACGTTGCGGATCAGGGCCTCGCGGGCCTTGAGCTTTTTCTCGAGCGCGCGGAGCTCGCCCAGGGTGAGGTCGCGGTCCTTTCGGGTCTTCGAAAGGAGCTCATTCGCCGCGCTGATTTCCTTTTGAAGGCGGGCCTTCTCGGCCTCAAGTTGGCTCTTTTTGTCGCCGGTTTGGGCGCCCAAGTGCAGGGCGCTGCCGGCCAACAAGGCCACCCAAAGAAGGTGCTTAAAACGTAATCCGCGCATAGTCCGAAGGTAGTTCAAAGGGGAACGACAAAACTTCGCCTTTCGTGCGCTGGCTTACGCGGAATTCCGCCTTAGCCGACTGGCTCGGGACCTCCGCGGCCCAGCCGCCGTCGCCCGTGTAGCGCACCGTCAGGGCTTCGCCCTTGCTGGACAAGCGCTGCCAAAGGACCGTCGACGGGTTGCTTGAAGCCACGGCAACCTCGACCAGCACTTCGTGGGCTCCGCGCTGTTCGCGCACCGCCATAATCAGCGACGTGTCCTGAACGGACCACTGCGCGTCGGACCACTTGGTGGGCACCAAAATGGGAAGCCCCAGGGCCAAGCGCCGGGCATCCTCGGTCTGGAGGTCAATGCCCATGCTGCGCAGTCGACTCAGGGGCTCGTTGACGTACTGACGGTAGAGGCGAATAAAACCTTGAACGCTGTCTTGGTACACCCGGGCCCGGCCAATTTTTAGTCCGATTAGGGGGTCGGCCACGTCCATCCAAATCAGGGGTTCGGGCAGGCTTCGTATGCGCAGGTCCAGTTTGGCCGAAAGGGATTTGCCGCCAAAGTCGACCTTGAGGGTGCCCACCGAGCGCTCATCGCCCGAGGGTTGGCGCAGCGTCTTCAAAAGGGCCGCGTGGGGAACATCGTACATAGGCATTTTCGCCACCGAGGGCGCGGTTTCAGGGGGGACCGGCTGGGGCAACCGGCTGCGGCAGGCCGCCAGGCTTGCGGTCGCCAGGATCAGGAGGATGGCGTGCTTCACGGCTTCGGAAGTTGGTCAAGTTTGCGAACCAAGTCGCTCGAGGCGTTGCCCAAAAACTGGGCTTGCAGGTAGAGGCGCTTGGCCTCGTCGTGGGCGCCGAGGGCGGCGTAAATGTCTCCCGCCCGCTCCACTACGGCCGCGGACTGGGTTCCGCCCAAGTCCAGCGCTTTTTGGATGGCCTCTTTGGCCTTGGGCAGCTTGCGTTGGGCCGCATACACGGCGGCCAGGGTGTCCCAAAAATTGATTTCGCCCGGGGCGAGGGCCACGGCGCGTTCCGCCATGCCGGCGGCCTCCTTGAGGTTTCGTCCGCGCAGCGCCAAAAAGTAGGCGTAGTTGTTGAGGCAGGTAGGGTTGTCGGGATGTACCGCCAGCGCCCCTTCGAAGTGGGCCTGAAATTCCTCGATGCGGCCAAGGCGGTGGCAGACTTCGCCCAAGTACATTAGGTACTGTTCGCGCACCGACGGGTCGTCGCCAAAGCGCGTTAATCCCTCGGTCAGGGTGGCGTAGGCGGCCGTGTAGTCGGCGCTTCGGCTTTGGGCAACGCCGTAGAAGAGCGGGCCAAAGGGATGTTCGGGATGCGCCTTCTGGGCGGCTTCAGCGTCGCGCACCAAGGCCGCTACCTCGTTGCGATCGAGGTCGAGCTGCAGGAGCTGCTGGTACACGGGCCACTGGCCTCCGCCCGGGAGCGCAATGCAGCGGCGCCAGGATTCGTCGGCGGTCGCCGCGTCGTCGAGCCAGCGGGCGACGTCGCCGCGAAGGGCCCAAAAGGCGGGGTTGGTGGAGTCTTGGCGAAGCAGGCCCTCGGTCCAGCGCACCGCCAACGCGGCGATGCCCTCCTCGCGGGGATCCTCGTTGAGCAGCTGCGACACGTAGGCCACCTTTGCCCGTTCGGCCACGCTGGGGTCGGACCAAATGGCGGCCGACTCGCTCAAGGCGTCCTCCCATCGGCCGGTGCCCGCCGCCCAGCGTACAAACTGCCACGAAAGCTCGGTCACCGAGGGAAAGGCCTTTTTGGCGCTGCGGAAGGCCATGTAGGCTTCTTCGTTGGCCCCCAGATCGGCAAGGGTTTGGGCATACAGCATCGCCGCCTGGGGATCGCTTGGTGCGGCCGCCAGGTAGTCGGCCGCGGCATGGAGGGCCGAATCGCCTTCAAATAACCGCAAAAAGACATTCCGTCGCGAAGAGGCGCTGCGAAAGCTTGGCCCCTCGACGGCCTCGGCGTAGCGCACGAATTCCAGGGTGGTTACGTAGTCCTCTAAGCCAAAGGACCACTCTGCCGCAGCCCAGTAGTCCGAAGGTCGGCCCTGCCCCAGCTCGCGAAGGCGGTGCTGGGCCTTGATAAAGGCCGCGTAGTCTTGGCGTTGGTAGCTCGTCCAGGCCAAAAGCTGCCAGGTGGGTACGTTTTGGGGCACTTTAGCGGCCCGAGCGGCCGTTGCGCGACCAAGGCGGTCGAGCAGCTTGGCCTGGCGGGCGGGCGGAGCCTGCTGAACCTTGCGCAGCTGCGCTTCAAGCTTTGGTTCGGAATCCCAGGTAGGCGCCGATGCCTGCGCCCACGCACTCCCCCCCGCAAGGGCTGCGATGCAGATCAGGAGTGCGCCGAACCTCATTCGCCTTCGAGTCGGGAATAGTCGCCGAGGCTAAGCGAAACAAACTGCCCGTCGAGCACCGCGTGGCGGCCAATCATGGAGTTGCGCAGCGTAATTCGCTGGAGTTGGCTGTCTTCGCCCACAATGCAGTCGGTCAGGGTGGAATCGGTCACGGTGCTGCGGGCCCCAATGCTGACGTGGGGTCCAACGCTGCTGTTTACAATTTTTGCGCCAGGCCCAATGAAGCACGGCGGAATGATTCGGGCGTTGACCAGTTCCGCGTTCGGCGAAACGAGCTCTTCGTCAAACTGGACGAAGTCCAAAATGCGGCCGTTGGTTTCGACGGTAACGTCTTTGTTGCCGCAGTCCATCCAGGCGTCCACGGTTCCGGGCACAAAGCGCAGCCCGGCGTTTTTCATGTTTTCCAGCGCGTGGGTGAGCTGGTACTCGCCGCCGCCCTTGATGTCGTTGTCGATAAGGTACTGCAGCTCGCGGCGCAGGCGGGCGCCGTCCTTAAAGTAGTAGATGCCGATGATGGCCATGTCGCTGACGAATTGCTGGGGCTTTTCGACGAATTCGACGATTCGGCCGTCTTCGCCCAACTGCACCACGCCAAAGGCGCGCGGATCGTCGACGCGCTTCACCCAAATCACGCCGTCGGCATGTTGGTCGAGCTTGAAATCGGCGCGGAACAGGGTGTCGGCAAAGGCCACGACCACCGGTCCCTCGAGGTGTTCGGCCGCGCAGAGCACGGCGTGGGCGGTGCCCAAGGGCTTGTCTTGGTAGTGGATGCTTCCCTGGGCCCCCTGGCCCTGAGCCACGTCGAGCAGCATGCGCTCCACCTCGTCGCCAAACTCGCCCACCACGTAGGCGATTCGGTTCAGTTCCTCGCCAACAATGCCCGCGATGTCTTCGACCAAACGCTGCACAATGGGCTTTCCGGCCACCGGGAGCAGGGGCTTGGCGGTGGTGAGGGTGTGCGGACGCAGGCGCGATCCGCGGCCTGCCATGGGAATAATGATGTTCATTGCTCGGATTGCGGGTTGGTTTGGTCCCGCAAAAATAGGGACTTAGCCCCGCCCGCTGTGGCCAAATCCGCCTTCGCCGCGCTCGGTGGCATCCAATTCCTCGACGAGCAGCCATTCGGCGCGTTCGTAGCGCGCAAAAACCAGCTGCGCGATGCGTTCGCCGGGCTGGATTTCAAAGGCCTCGGACCCGAGGTTGACCAAGATGACGCCCACCGGGCCGCGGTAGTCGGCGTCCACGGTTCCGGGGCTGTTGAGGACCGTGATTCCGTGCTTCAGCGCCAATCCCGATCGCGGGCGAACCTGCGCTTCCCAGCCATCGGGCAGGGCCATGCGGAGTCCGGTGGGAATGAGGCGGCGCTCGCCCGGCTGGAGCACGACGGGCCCGTCAAGGTGGGCTTTAAGGTCCAGGCCCGCGGAATGCGGCGTGGCGTATTCGGGCAGCGGATGGGGCGAATCGTTGATAACGCGAATCATGATCGGGGCATTAAGTCGTTCGTCGGGCAAGCAGGGCGCGCTCGCTGCGGAGCACCAGCGCCAGCATCAGCCCCAGCGCGGCGGCGGCGGGCCACCCGGGTTGGTGGAATGCGATTCCGCCCAGAACCAAGGCGGCCAGCGTATACAGGGCCAAACGGCCCCAATCGTAGGGTACCGGATGCATTTTTTGGCCAAGCAGCAGGGAGAGCAGGAGCATGCCGCCGTAGCTGAGCAGCGTGGCGTAGGCGGCGCCCATCATTCCGAGCGAAGGAATCCACGCAAGGTTGCCGGCCACCGTGAGCGCAAAGCCAAAGAGGGTGATCCACAGACCCATCATCGTGCGGTCGCTGAGCTTGTACCACATCGAAACCTGGGTTGAAAGCGAAAGCAGGTAGTTGGCGAACAGCAGCACCGGCAGCAGCAGCAGGTCGTTCCAGTACTTGTCGGCGATGAAGTGCTTGAGCCAGGGAAGCCCGGCAACCACCGCGACCACCCCAAAGGCGAGCAGGGCCGCAAAAAGCCGCGTCGCAGTCGCCAGCTGCCGCAGGTCGTGCTGGGCGTTTTTGAAAAAGTAGGGTTCCGCCGCAAAACGAAAGGCCTGGTTGAACAAAATCAGGAAGATGCTCAGTTTGTACACCGCCGAGTAGGCCCCGACGCCCTCGACGGCAAACTCCGCCGGCAGCAGGGCCTGAAGAAAAAAGCGGTCGGCCATTTCGTTGGCCACGCCGGGCAATCCGGCGAGAAGCAGCGGAAAACCATACGCCAGAAGGGTTCGGGCCGTTCCGCGGTCGAATTGGGCCGGTTTGATGGCGAGCCATTCCGAGGCAAGCAGGAGCATCATGAAGGTGCTGGCCGCGAGGTTGGCGATCAGGACCCATCCCACCTGGAGCGCCGGCCATCCGTCCACCGACTTCGGTAAAAACACAAAAAACGCGTAGTTGAGTACCAGATTTAGTCCGATTTGCGCCGTTTTAATCGCCACAAATCGTTTGGCTCGGTTGCGGGCGCGGAGTCGCGCAAAGGGAACTGCCGCCAAGACGTCCATCGCAATGATGAGGCCGGTCCACAGTACGTATTCGGGGTGGTCCTGCACTCCAAGCCAGCCCGCCGCGCTGCGGTAGGCGGCGATCAGGACTAGGGCAAACACGCCGGTCGTCGCAAGCAGCAGCGTCATCGCGGTCGAATAGACCTTTTCGGGATCGGCGCCGTCGCGCTGGCTCTGGCGAAAGAAGGCCGTCTCCATTCCGTAGGTCAGCAGCACCATGGCAAAGGCAACCGAAACGTACAAAAGGCTGTTGACGCCGTATTCCGCCTTGGTCAATGCCGCGGTGAGCAGGGGCGTAAGCAAAAAGTTGAGCAACCGCGCGAGGATGCTGCTCAGGCCGTACAGGGCCGCGTCACCAAAGAGCTTTTTTACGCCCGACATGGGGTTAAAGGTAGGCCGCCGGGCGCGGTCGGTCGGGAGCGAAAAAAAATTTTCTTATTGTGGTTTGTACACTAAGTCATTTTATTACTATGTTTGCAACGAATTCCCTCATATGGGGCGGATTCATCAAGGGTTGTGAAACGTCGCTGTCAAAAGCGGCGTTTTTCATTTAATGCCCTTCCGATCGCGGTACACGGCCTCAGGGCCCGAACTTTGCCCCCATGAAGGCCTCCCTTGACCCCTATTTCGATGCGTTTTTGGATCCCGATGCTTTGGCGATTCGCTACGCGGAACTGGCCCCATCGCTCCACCGAACGCCGGTGCTGCGTTCCGCCAGTTTGGACGCTTGGGCCGGAGCGGCGCTGCATTTGAAGTGCGAGAATTTCCAGCGATCCGGGGCGTTCAAGATGCGGGGCGTGTCCAATGCGTTGCGGGAGCTGGCGAGTCACGGGCTCCCGGCGGGCGGGGTCTGCACCCACTCATCCGGGAACCACGGCCAAGCCCTGGCCTGGGCCTCGGGTGGGCTGGGGATTCCCTGCACGGTGGTGATGCCGAGCAACGCGCCGCAGTTTAAAAAGGATGCGGTTCGCGCGGCCGGCGGGCGTATTGTGGAGTGTAGGCCGACGCTGGCCGCGCGCATCGAGGCGGTTGCCGAGGTGGTCCGGGCCACGGGCGCGGTGGAAATCCATCCGTCGAACCAGGCGCCGGTGATTTTGGGCCAGGGCTCGGCCGCGTGGGAGCTGCTCGAAGACTGCGCCGCCCGGGGCATCGCCTTGGACTGGGTGGGCGTTCCGGTGGGCGGAGGCGGCTTGTTGGCCGGAACGGGCTTCGCGGTGGCCCGCTGGAATCAGCGGCACGGAACCCGCGTGCGCGTGTTCGCCGGCGAACCGTCCGGCGCGGACGACGCGGCACGCAGCCTCGCTTCGGGCCAAATTGAGCACAACGACAACCCCCAAACGGTCTGCGACGGCATGCGCACCGAACTGGGCGACGTGAATTTTCCCGTCATCCGCGAAACGGTCACCGCGATTTACCCCGTCGACGATTCCGAGATTTTGGTCGCCCAGCGCCTGATTGCGGACCGCGTCAAAATCATCGTGGAAACCAACTGCGCGCCGCCCGTAGCCGCGGTGGCCAAGCATCTTTCGGTGTTTTCCGGACAGCAGGTCGGCGTCGTCCTTAGCGGCGGAAACCTAGACCTGAGCGCGCATGCTTGGGGTCCGGCGAATTAGGATGCATTTAACTCCGTTTAACCTCGGATAGCCGGCAGGGGCCTGTTCCGCCCCGCGCAGCGCAGCGATTACCTTTGCGGCTATGTCTGCTGAATCGAATACGCCCCAGCCCGTGGGAAGCTACCCCGCGACGCGCCGTGTGGGCAATCTGCTGTTTATTTCCGGAATGGGCCCGCGCTTGCCCAAGAGTCCTGCGGCGGCCAGCTCCGTGCCGGGATTGCGCCTGGACGCCAACGGGAACTATTTGGAATTCAGCTTCGAAGACCAAGTTCACAGCGTGATGGCCAACGTGAAGTCCGCCCTCGAAGAGGCCGGTGGCCGCTGGGACCAACTGGTCGACATCACCGTCTTTTTGACGGACATGAAGCGGGATTTTGCCGCCTTCAACCGCATCTACGCCGAGTATTTTGCCGACGTTGACCCCAAACCCTGCCGCACTACGGTTCAGGTTACGGCGCTTCCGACCCCCATCGCGGTGGAGCTTAAATGCATTGCCGCGCTATGAGTGCGCACTTTACCGAACGCGGACCGCTGAATTTGCCGGAAATCCAGCGCGAAGTCCTGGACTACTGGAAGGCCGAAGACGTTTTTAAGCAATCGCTGCGCGACGGAGCCCCCTCGTTTGTGTTTTACGAGGGTCCGCCCTCGGCCAACGGAATGCCCGGCATCCACCACGTAATGGGCCGCGCCATTAAGGACCTTTTTTGCCGGTACAAGACCCAAAAAGGCTTCCGCGTCGACCGCCGGGCCGGCTGGGATACCCACGGTCTTCCCGTCGAGCTTGGGGTTGAAAAAGAGCTCGGAATTACGAAGGAGGCCATCGGCAAGACGATTAGTGTGGCCGAGTACAACGCAGCCTGCCGCGAAGCCGTGATGCGCTATACCGACGTGTGGAACCGCCTGACGGAGCAAATGGGCTACTGGGTGGACCAAGAAAACCCCTACGTCACCTACACGACCAAGTACATGGAGTCGGTGTGGTGGCTTCTGGGGCAACTTCACGGCAAGG
>Ga0315907_10002795_pt1 | contig 21452 bp, 20 predicted proteins | sample LakEriMetagenome_3_FD_203525 | JGI IMG/M metagenome (GOLD analysis project Ga0315907, IMG submission 203525) | Freshwater fungal communities from buoy surface, Lake Erie, Ohio, United States - Buoy 12 MA123 | ecosystem: Environmental > Aquatic > Freshwater > Lake > Lake biofilm | place: USA...
CCGAAGCAAACTGCCAAGTTGAAATAGAAGTCATTATCTATCGCGATTACGATGTACCGAACCATCAGTTGATTGAATACTCAGGCCTGCAATCTGATCCGAGCCTTTTGCGTTCCTGGCTTTCCAAGGTAAACGTGCTTGGCGGTGGGACCAATGACGGCGAAGCAATTGAAGTCGCGTTGGCAAGGGGCCTGCAGATACAGAATTTGACTGCCGTGATGTTGGCAGGCGACGAACCGGCAAATTCAGCCGAGCACATCCGCCAGAATGGACCTGCTGGCATGAAGTCAGCGGCGCAGCTCGCAGCAGATTTTGGCAAGCAAGCTTGCCCGATCCATGCCTTTGTCGTCGGCCAACGCGCCAGCACAGTGCAAAGCTTCAAGCAGATTGCCGACATCAGCGGAGGCAAAGCCGGCTACCTCAATGGCTCCAATGACATGCTGGATATGGCGGTGATGGCTATGCTGTCATCGCTGCGAGGGCGCGCCGCAGTTGAAAAATATATGAAAGAGCGCAATTTAAGCGTCGATGCAGGGAATTATGGTCGGCTCCTACTAGGCGGCCCAGAATGATCTCTTATAAATTTAAAGACCGGGCGGGGGTTCGATGGGGCAGCGGACATTTGGTGCAGTAGCAATCGTTCTGGCTATGGCCCTCATCCTGGCTGCGGCCATGAGGGACCAGATAGAGCAGGACATAGGACCCTACGCATCGGTCATTGTAGGCCTCGGCGGGTTAGGTGTGCTCCTCATTCTCGCGCTCGCGCTCCATTCCACGAATCCTAAAAAATTCGATGTTGTCATCGCAGCAGAAACTATCGTCGTTTACGGCATTGCAAACTTGATCCTTGGGCTCGTTTCGGGCGTCGCGATGTTCTACCAAGGTGGATTCTTCTCCGAGGGCGGCTTTAGGGCCGAACTCATCCCACGTCTTTCACAGCCATTTCTTGAAGGGCTACTAGTAGCTGGGATAGCTCCGCTTTCAGCAGCCATTCTCCGCAACCTCGCCATTGACCAAGACGGAGCCGACGGAATTGACTTCGAACTTCTTCGAGCGGAATCAGACAATCTGACAACCAGTATGAAGCGGGCCGCGACCCAAATCGACGTGCTGTCGGGAGCGGCCGAACAGAGCAGCGCTGTTCTCAATGCGAGTATTACACGCGCTGCAGAAGCCGCGGACCGGTTTGCATCCGACTTTACGACGAAGTTCGACGGCATCGAGGACGCTGTCGGTGAACTTACGAAAAGTGTAGAGGGTATGGCATCAAGATTGGGCACCAGCGTGGACCAGTTTGCCGGATTGGGTGAGAACCTCAAGGCTCTCAAAACAAAGGCTGCTGAAGCGGCGGAAATGCTGGAAACATTGAGCGCCGCCATCGAAAAAGTTGAGCGGTTCGCGGTTCGCGACCGCTCCGGGAGCTAGTCTTCTGACCCGCAAAGCTTCCTCAACCCTGCATTTGCAGATTGGTCAAGAAACGATCTACCTGCTCCTGACAGTTTCCCTGTTTGCAGCGTTGATCATGCTCGCATTCATCGTCGATACCATTCCTGCGAGCGACCGAAAACCCGACGCCCCTCCGCCGATCATCATGCTGGAGGAAACAAAGGGATATAGCTTTGCCTCTGGCTCCGCCATTCTCAGCGAGCCATTTGAGGAGAAGTTGAGAAATGACATAGCGATCCGGGTTGAACAATTGGCACAGGCCTATGGAGCGGACATCATCGAAATTGTGGGGCATACGGATGAAGTCACCTTACGGCGCGCCGACAATTCGGCAAGCAATCTGGACAAGGACCTTTTAGATTACATGTCGGGTTCGTCTCAGAGAGATCTCATTGCGCAGGATAATGTGGGCCTAGGCATGGCACGAGCGGTCGCTGTTGCCCGAATTTTGAAGCGCGCAGGTCTGGATAACAAGTTTGAGATCATTCCAATGTCGGCAGGCCAACTTGTGTTACCTGGCGATTATATTTCAGATGGAACGGAAACCCGTAGCGATGCAGGTAGGCGGCGAATTGAAATCAGGGTCCGTAAGCGCCCCCCCCCTCAAGCTTCAGAGCCTTCTTCGCAATAAATCGTTGCTTTCATTCAGCCTAGTCATTCTTTGATTTATGGCATCCCGTTCAGCCTGGGGTTTGTCGGCATGCAGATCAGGGTGCATTTCTTTCACCATCTTCCGAAACCGCTCCTTCAACTTGGCTTCGGTCAGAATCTCGGTTTCCGAAAATCCCATGAATTGCCTCGCCAAAACCTCAGTATAGGGAGCCCAGGATGTACCGCTTTCATGGTCCGCGCCTGATTCGTGAGTATGCGAGTCGCGGCTTTCATCCTCGGAGGAAGATCCTGAAGATCGGGACCTAGAAAAGGCCTCGCTTTTTTCGATGATAGACGTAAATTTTTCGATCAGCCCTTGAAGTTCATCCAGCTTCCTGCGTGTCGCATCTGTCGACAATTTGGTGTCCGAGTATAGTCGGTCAATTAAATTGTCGATCTCATCATTGATGGGTGTGAGCGCCTCATGCACCTCGTCAGGGATTGGAAAATTTGCCTCCAAACGGCCAAGCAATTTCAGCTGCGATTCAAATCTGAGCTCTAGCGCCTCTGCTCGGATCTGCAATTTCAAATATTGATTTACCTCCGCATTCCAACTTTTCAATCGCTCCTTAGAGGCATTTAGAGGGTTGGCTCGAACCTTCTCCAGTCCAGCGAGCAAATTCGCGAACGCTGCCATTGTGGTTGTAGCCCGTGATTTCTCATATGACTCGAAGATCGCTTCGGTGGCTTCAAGGACGTCTGCCGCCTCCGACGCAGCATCATAGTCTTGTGCGAAGAATTTGCTGAACAGCGCTTCGCGGCCTTCATCCGAAAGGAAACGATCATACCCGTTCAGCTTTGTAAGGACTCGAAGCATCCGGCGGGTCCGGCTTCTCTCGTCCATATCGTCGGTCCGGACCTTTTCTGGGTCACAACCAAAGCTGGTCAGGAACTTTCGGAAGGCCTCGACGGGATCACGCGTCGTCTCCAAGATCGGCCAGAACTGAGGGGGTATGATGTCGAAGTCATAATAATAGAAGAGATCGATGGCAGCGTTTCGGATTACCTTATAAGACCGCTGCGAGTGCGCGATTGACGTACCGCCTCTTACAGCACCCGATATTTCTGACGGGCGGGCGTATAAGCCATCGTTTCGCTCCCCGGCTCGGCGGCGCGCGTCAAAAGACCGCCGCCGCTCGCTTGCGCCCCCAACTCCCGCTCGCTCTTCGAAGAATTGCCGAACGCGCTCCAGAAATTCCGCGACTGGCGATCTTTTTGCCAAAGCCGCACCGATGCTATGGCCGACGACCAGTTCCAAGAGCGTAACGAAGCCCCAGCCAATTCCAAAAGCCAGCGTGAACCCAGCCAGGATCGCTGCTACCAATATTGCCGTGTATCGATTTAGGAACAGTCCGTTCAATGCGCCGGCGAGAACAACACCAATCGCAAAATCTAGCTGGAACAAAGCGCTCTCCAACATTTTACAGAAACGAACAGACTCTGACCTTCTGCTGAACTTTCATCCGCACGAACTTAGAGGCCTGACGATTTGTACGCTTGACGGAGCGGAATTAGCAACGAACGATTGGAACAGTTCTTTCAACTTCCGCGACCTGTCGTTCGTTGCGGACTATCCGGGCGTATTATTAGGCAGAGCGCTTTGTCCACGCACCCAATTTGGGGCTCGGTGGTTGTAGAGCTCGCAGTAGGCGGTGGCGGGATTTTTCTACAAAGCACCGAAGGCTATTCAAGAGCCCGTAGCTCCTCACGTACCGTTTCCAACTCCTCTGAAACCTCAGCAATCTTCGGCTCAAGCGCCGCGCGCTGCACCTCCAGCTGGTCATTGAGGGAAATCAGCCGCCGCATCTGCACATCGAGCGAGGAGATCGCCATGAAATAGCGGCCCTCTTCCGCATTGAGCCCTGCCCTTCTCCGCCCCCGCGGATTTTCCGTGTCGATGGATTTCGGATTGAACCTGAACCGCCGCTCCAGCTCGCGGCGCCATTTCAGGAGACGCTCCGTGAGCTGATCGCCGAATCCGGGGATTTGTGACACGATCGTCAGATCGAGATCCGCCGCTGTCTCGATTCCGAACGAGATGAGCTGCGCAATGCGGCCCGCCCCAATACCGTGGACACATCCGGGGCCGATCCGGAACGAGTCGAGATAAGCGCGCAGCTGCACCTCGCGCGGCGTGGCCAACTGGAGCGAGACCGACGCTTGCGCCTGCTTGAGCAATTGGCTCGCACCTAACCGCGCCCGCTCGATGTGCGCCGACAGACTTACAGCTTCTGCGTAGGCTCCATTGCGAAGCTCGCCGGTCAGGGCCTTCACTTCGCCGCTGAGCTTTGCAACACGGCGGCGGCGCCTGTAAAAAATCAACTCGTTTGCGATGAGCACAGCCAGCACGACGAACAGAGATCCAAAGAGTGCCCAAGCTATGCCGCTGGATGCAAAAGTCAGGACAGCCGACACACCGCCGATCCCGACAAAAGTGGGCAGTTTCGCGAGAATCTTCAGTCGCCAGGCCCGGCCGGCGGGAAGAGTTGCCGAGGGCGCTTTCCACGTACCCAGACGTTTTGTGCGCGCAGTCTCCGCCACCAGACGCTGCGAGATCCGGAGCAATGCGGCCGGGTCAAACTTTCCGGCGCTCAACGAAGCGGGGACCCCGTCAAGGAAGGCCACTATGCCGGCCTGCTCGAACGCGCACCAGGGGCAAGACGCGAGGCCCTTGCGATACACATGCGACCGCCTTTGGCTGCAGCTCGTAAGCCCACCCGCCAGCTCTGTCAGCGCCGCCGCCCACTCCCGCGGGGTGGGGCGGGGTGAGGGCGCTTCTCCCCTTCCTGGCTGAAACGCTCTCAGGAACAACGCCCGGATGTCTTCGCTGACCAGCGACAGCGGCGGCGCGGCCGGCGGCGGCTTCAGCAGAACAGGCGGATCGAGATAGGCATAGCCATGTTGCGCAATGGCGCCCGCGATCTCTGTCGGGGCGCCCGCCTTAACCGGAACCCCTGAAAACGGATGACGCCCTAGGAACAGGAGCTGGAAGATAAGGACCGCGAGCCCGAACGCATCATGGTCCGGCGTGCGGTCCACATCAGCGAGCCGCTGCGACTGCAGCTCGGGCGGCGTGTAGGTGTCCATGCCAACCGGGCAGCGGTAGATCCGGTCTCCGGCGGCAAACTGCATACTGTCGCAGTCGATCAGGCGGACCTTGCCATCCTTTCCGACCCGTACCGAGCCGTGATTGACATCGCCGATAACGATGCCGGCCGCATGCGCCGCTGCAAAGGCGACCGCCGTGTTGGCGGCCACCCGCACCAGAAAGCCCCAGTCGCTGTCCGGCAGATGCCGCGCCCTGTCGCGGGGCGAGTAAATCTCGTGAATATCATATGGCTCGGGCGCCCGGGCCATGATGAACCCTTCGATGCGCCCGTCCTTGCCGCGCAGCAGTGCGCGTGGCCAGGCGGCATGCACCCCAAGCGCGCCGGGGTCTGCGCTCACCATCGCTTCAAGCTTCGCCGCTGCCTCCCCGTTCAGGGGCTCGCGGTAAATCTTGGCGACTTCCTCCGCATTGGAGACAAGCGCGAAGACGGCCCCCTCCCCGCCTTCGCCAAGTTTCTCGCCAAGGGCGGGTCTAGTCTGAGGCCGCATGCTGGTGCTCGCCGGCCGCGTCCGCATCGCCCGCCGCGCGCGAAAGCGGCATGAGCCTTGAGGCCAGGATCAGGGACTTGTCATCATCCGTACGCGCATTGATCGCTGCGCTCGAAAGATAGGCGGCAAGCGCATTTGCAAGGACAAGGTCTTCACCGGCAGCGCTGGATTCCCGCACCGCTGGCAGCATCTCGTTGAAGAAGGCGTCGGCAACCGGGCTGCCCGCCGCCTCGCGTATCAGGAGCCGCTCAAGGCCGTCACTGAACAGTGACACCTCCGCGACACCGTAAGCGCGCAGGCTGACATGCGCCCGCTGGCGCGCGTCTTCGTCAGTGAGGAAGTACGTCTCGTTAGCATACGTCCCTCGCTGCGGCTCGAACACCAGCTCCCAGCGCCCTTCGGCCGAGGGCACAACAACCGCGCCGTCGCCGATCTGTACGAAAGCCGACCAGGTATCGCCCACGAGTGCGGCAACCAGCGTCGTCGCATAATCCCGTGGTGGCTGGTTTTCGGTGAACGCCCTGAGCGTGACGGCAAGCGCCGCGAAGGAGAGGAAGTCTCCGAGATCTGCCTCAGTGATCACACCGCCCGAGTCGCGCAGGCGGTCACCCGCTACGTTGAGGAAGGCTTCCGCCGCAACCTTCGCGCCGGTGGCGGCCTGAAGGGATGAACCTGCGCCGTCACAGACGCAGGCCGCGAGGACATTGCCGCGCACCGTCCCGATGAGCCGGGCAGCTGCGAAATCCTCGCACCCCCGCCCCTCGGTCACGTGGCGGGTCCCCGCCACGGCCGCCTTAGCATATCGCCATCCTGGCCTCATGCCTCAGACCTCCGCCCAGCCATCCGGCGCAGGCAGCGCGACACGGTCCCCTGGCGAGGAGCGCGAGACCGCCTTCAGCGAGTTCGACAGCCAACGGAAGAGTTCGGCAAACTTCAGCCCGTCGAGTTTCATCGGCGGGCGGACGGAGATCTTTGAGAGCGTCTCCATGTCCGCGCCCTCGACGCCCACCGCGAAGAACGCAAAGGCGTTGCTTTCCTCACCCTCCCGGATGCGCTTCGCCGCCGCCGTCCAGGAATCGGTCGGCGCGCCGTCCGTGATCAGGAAGACCCAGGGCCGGTAATAGGAAATCCCCGCCTCACGATAGGCGACCTTGCGGCCCTCCAGTTCATCGAGCGCAAACTTGATCGCAGCGCCCATGGGCGTATCGCCGGTTGTCTCGAAGGCTTCAGGATAGATGGCCTCCGGATTGGCAAAGTCCTGCCGGACCTCGACCGGGCCGAAGGTGACCACGCACAGCTCCACGCGCTTGGCCGCCAGCTTGTCCTGGCAGAGATCCGCAATCAGTGCATCATAGCCTCGGTTGAGCGCCTGGATCGGTGCGCCCATCATTGAGCCGGACGTGTCCAGCAGCAGCACGCACGGACACCGGGGCTCGGGGTTCTCGGCAAAGGCGGTCGAGCGGAACGGGATCTGTTCGAGTTCGAATGGTTCATCTGACATGGCGGCGATCTCCTTCGCGTTGAGTCATCAGGCAGGTTCGAATGCAGCCTTCGAAAAGGCCGAGAGGTGGACCACGTGGTCATCGGCGATAAGCGCGGACCCGCAGGCCGACGGACCGTCCAGCCGGACGTCCTCGCCGAGCCCGACCGACGGCGAGACCATCTGTTCGAGACCGGTGACGGCGGCGATGAAGGCACGGACCGCCTCAGGTGCCGGCAACTCAAAGGGCGGCTTCTGGCCAAGCGCGTTGAGACAATAGCTGCGGACGATCTTTCCGAAGATCGCGCCAAAAGCACGGGGGCTATCTGCAACCTCGACGCCTACGGCGCGCCCGTCGATGTAAAACACAGCGCCCACCTGGTGGTCTGCCGGCGCAAAGGCCGATGACAGGCTTTCGATCTCGCCGCGGCGCAGGACATAACTGTCGTGCATGGCAGACGATGCACTGCGCGTGCCCGTCTCCTGCAAAGCTTCCTGCACATCGTCCCAGACGGCATGTTGGCCCGCATCAAAGTCGCCGAATGTTTCTGCGCGGCGGGCAAAGCCCCGGAGCGGACCGGGCTCGCCCGCCGGATCCGGCGTCCAGCCCGCGTTCACCTGGCGCGCCTCCTTCATGCGGCGCGCGCTCGCCATCCGCTCGGCTTTGCGAAAGCGGCCCTTGGCAAACAGCGCTTCTCCGCTCGACGAAAACCCCGCCGCCTCATAGCGCCACCGCCCCTGCTCCACGCAAGACACTGGCAAGGTCAACTTTGCGCCGGCAGGAACGAGGATCGTCGCATTGACGATCCGGTTCTGCTTGGCGCCCTTCAGCTCCTCGCCGTCAAACAGCAGGACAGGCTTGTCCGAGAGGTTGGTCGCCAGCAGGTTTGCCACGATGCCCGCGTCGGAGACTTCCGACACTTCAAGCTGTCCGGCGGCCATCGCCTCGTCGAGCAGCAGGTAGGCGCTGTCGGTGAGAGATGCCGCAGACGTGAGCGGCACCATGGTCAGGCGCCCGGCATGGACCGGGGCACCGAGGCCAAGGGATTCAAGATAAGTCTGGATAGCACGCATGGCAGGTCTCCTCTTGCTGAAACCCAGGCAAGCCGAAGGCGCTCGCTCCCGTGACGAAAAACGGGACCGCTGATGCCAATTGCAGGCGCTGGGATGACCGAATCACCTTATGTGCTAGAATGATCCGGTTAGTAGATGGTTCTACTTTTTAGATGCATCGTATATGTTGAGGAGCCTTAAGGTGTCAAGGACCCCCGTCGAAACTTCGCCTGAGTCGCTCGGCTGGTCGGTCACCGCGCGCCTGCGCTTCCTGGAAGAACAGGCTTGGTGGACCGGCGGCGTGAACCGGCGCGACATTGTCGACCGCTTCGGAATATCCGAGCAGCAGGCGTCCGGAGACTTTACCCGCTACCAGGAACTCGCCCCCGCAAATCTTGCTTATGACAAGAGCGGGAAGACCTATCGTACGACCGCAGAGTTCAAGCCCCTCTTCTTCGAGCCCGACTCCGCAGAGACACTCGGCCAGTTCCGCCTCATCGCAGAAAATGTCATCCCGCCCGACGCCCTCACCGAAGGCGTGACCGCCGCCATCGCCGGCGCCATAGCCCGGCCGGTGGATCCGGGGCTCCTGCGCATTGTCCTGCAGGCCATCCGCGAACACCGGCGCATGTCTGCCTTCTACGTCTCGCTGACCTCGCCCGACGGGAAGATGCGCACGATCGAGCCGCACGCCATCGTATTCGACGGGTTCCGCTGGCATGCACGCGCGTTCGATGTCGAAGCCAGCGGCTGGCGCGACTTCGTTCTCGGCCGTCTTTCGCGCGCCTCCCTGCTTGAGGCGTCGAGCGAGACCACTGCTAAGGACGATACCGACTGGCAGGACATGGTGCAGCTCACCATTGCCGCCAATCCCGGCCTCAGCCCGGCCCAGCGCCGGCTCATTGAACGCGACTACGGCATGCACCGGGGCAAACTGGTGATCACGGTCCGCAAGGCGCTGCAGTTCTATACCAAGCTGAGGCTCGGGCTTGATCTCGACGGCAAGGCGCGCTCGCCCGAGGATCAGCATATCGTGCTCGTCGAGGAGCGGTCGTCCAGGTAGGTCTTGATTCATCGTCGTACCTGTTGCTCCGCAAACGCGCCTATGGATTGCGCGACCAAAGTTATGCTGCCGATCTTGCGCCCATCCATCGCCAGACGGCACGGGCGGCTTTTGCATCCGCAAGCGCGCGGTGCGCCTGCCCTTCCCATCGGTAACCGATATGTGCGGCAGCGTGCGTCAGCTTCTGCCAGCGATACGAGCCATACCGGGACGACCGTTCGCCATAGATCCGCGCAAACTGAAGCATCGCGCAGCTTACCTGCGCGGCGCAGCCCAGCTGGTCCGGAAAAAATGCACGGTCGAAGGCGGCATTGTAGATCACCACATGCTGCCCGGACAGAAGCCCCTGGACACGGGGCCATACAGTTTCGAGTGACGGCGCGCCCGACACCATGTCATCCGAAATGCCGTGAATGCTCGTCGCAAACCCTATGGGCCGGCCGGGATCAATGAGCGTGTTGAGTACGGAGTTTCCGGTCTCGTCGATGATCGCGATTTCAACCAGCTTGTCTTCCGGCGGCCGCAGGCCCGTTGTTTCCGTATCGAGGAAGTAGGTGCGCATGTCTGTGCTCTATTCTTCGGAACCAAGAGCCAGTCCCGTCGGGACATCTCTGCGAGCGACCTTCGCCGTGCCGGACATCCCGTACGCGGACATGTACCGCGTCGCGCGGCGCACCATGCTAACGGCACGCACTCTCATCTCGGGATCTGCCGACAACCAATCGCGTTCAGCCATGAGGACCTGGGCCAGCGCGCCATCGAGGCTGCCTGGATCAGCATCCGCGAGCTGATCTCGAAGGTGTTCCGCTTCAAGGAGCAGCGCTTCATCGCGCTCAAGGAACTCTTCGATCAGCGAGACCGGGATCCGGCCCGCCATCCTTTGCAGAACCCGGTTGGCAGAGGGCAGCGTGTCCCTCAGCCGTTCAATCTGCTCCAGCTTCAATGCTGTTGCCTGTGCAGGGCAGTCCGATCTATAGTCCATTGTCCCCTCCGAGGTTTAGTTCCAACCGCGCACCAGCCATTAGCTGCTGCGAAGTCCAGATAGCCTCAGAACGGTTAATAGCTTGTTAACGCTAGTGGCTGGCGCATTGGCACCGACGGGTGATGCTTTGCGGAAGCAGGGACCAGCTGCGCCAACTCGCTTTACTGAGGAGAGGAAGGCGTACGCGGCTACAGGCTTTGAGGCGGGAGAGGCCTCAGAAAGCGCGAGCGGATTTCACAAACGGGCGGTCCGGATCTGGAGACCCCGGAAATGGAGCGGGCTCGAGACACCAGTCGCCGATTGCTGAGCGCCCAGAAAGACGCCGCGCCAGACCGGTAGGCATCGCTTCTTCAAACCTGCGTATCCCCGACCAAGGGACTGGAGCGGTCTGCCCGCCCCAAAGCCTCGAAGCATCCGCCGGCGGGCGCCAGCCAAAAAGATTGGCGAAGCTCTTTGCCTCTACGCTGACCGCTGCAGCTTCGATTTGATGCGTGGCGAGCCGTGGCGGTGAGAGCGGACGGTATAGGCTTGTTTCCTCAGCCAACAGAACAAGCGTCCACCAGCATACCGTGTCCAGACGAACAATCGGCTCGGCAAGGAGTTGTCGGATGAGCCAGTCTGCGAACGCCGCATCATGCTTGCACAGCTCTGCATCATCGCCGTAGAGCCACTCACGCAAGAACTCTGCGGCGTTGACCGCATAGTGGGCAAGCCGCAACTTGTTTTCTGTTCTGCCAACGAGCTCGCCAAACATCGCTAGGAGCTGACAGATCGCGCCGTTGATGCAGACGGGCCGCTGAACTGCCAGCCTGTCGCGACTGCGACCAGAGAGGCCGACTGTAGCAGCCTCCCTTGCTTGGTCCGTGAGGCAATCCTCATCCTCCGAACCGAATGCGATCGGCTCTACATCAGTATACTGACGAAACTGCGTCTCACCTCTGGCCGCACACCAGATATTGACGCTCAGGCTGGGTCCAAGATCGCGCCTCGCCATCCTGTTCGTCATATCAGCCGAATGGGCTGAGCGCCTGCCGGGCCCCGTCAGAATCTCAACCCGGCATGCCGCAGCGACCGCGAGGCTTATGAGTTCAGGATCGTCAGATCTACTCACAGCGGCTCCTTACCATTCAGGGACTGAAGAACATGGATGCGGCAAGTTCCGCGCAAGGATTCGTAACGGCTCGCGCACCCCTTACAGCAGGGACCAGTTAAGGATCCTTCACGGCCTTTAATCCTCCCCGGCCAGACCACCCTGCTGGAGAATCCGGCGCGCCTGCCGGTGACGGGCCGCGTGCACCTCGGTTGACCAGAGCTCGATCCGATCGTTGCGGGCCAGAATGGCAAGCGACGGCCCGTCAGGATCCATCAACGGCAGCTCGCCAAACAGATGCATAGCTGCACGGTCATGCAGACGCAGGGAATTGAGGACGAAGCTGGCAACCGCATACACAAGTCGTACGCTCTCGGCGATCAAGGCATCTCCCTCTCCGGACGCCAGAAGCCGCTCGCGCAACGGCTGTGCCGGATGAATGATTATCCGGCCGGGCTCGGCAAACTCACAAACAACCTCCTGCCGACCGCTTCCTGGAGCAAGCCAGGTCAGCGCGCCGGCGACAGGTTTGGGGACGCTGATCCGGTGATCCTCAAGATAGGTCACGAGGACAGGCGCCGAAACGCCCGAACCCGCGCGCTCAGACTCGATGGAGGCTTCGGGCCAACGGGCCATTCTTTTTCATACCGCTATTTAGTATTCTAACAATCGTTTTTATATGAGTTATTGACTTGTTCATACCGGAATCTCATAAACACGCTAGCAGCAGCGAATGGAGTCTCCCAGTGTCCAAGAGCAATAACCGCGTTCCCCTTACGGTCCGCCTCGATCCCGAGGACAAGGACTTCTTTGCTGAGCATGCCGAGCGCTGCGGGATCGAGCCGAGTGTGGCCGCGCGCCAGATCCTTGAACTTTACGTCCAGCGCCTGCGCGATGGCGGAGACTGGATCGACGCGCTGCATGAGTTGAAGTCGGTCTGGAACGTTCCGAGGCGAGCGGCATAGTGCGTCATCAATGCTGATGCGAGACGCACAGAGCGGCGGCTCGGAAATGTCTTGCCTCTGTCACAGGTTGCCGTTCAGGTTCGGGAAGCGGCCGCACCGTTCCAAGTCCGGACGAACGACTCGTTTGTTTTTCCGAGCAAGCCGGGCAAACCCTTGTCCGACATGACGCTGACGAAAGTCCTTCGGGATATGGGGCACGCGCAGATCACGGTGCACGGATTCCGCTCATCATTCCGCGATTGGGCTGCGGAGCAAACGGCCACGCCCGGAGACGTCGTCGAGGCGGCATATCGGCGGACGAACTACTTGGACAAGCGCCGTGTGCTGATGGATGAATGGTGCAGGTTCGCCACTGCAAGATGGGACGCTGGATCAAAAGCGCCTAATACATCTCCTCGCCCTGTTGACGAGCGTCAGCCCCCCCCCGAACGGCGGCTGCACGGAAGCCGAGGCCAGCAATTTTGTAGCGCTGAAGGCAACCGCCATCACACCATGACCTCAACCGAACAGCCTTCGCGGATACCGGCTCGGTGCAGGGCACATTGACATCTCAAGCTTTGGCGAGTAATCCAAGGTTGCTTCCGGATGGGAGCTGAAACATGAACCTGAGAACGGTTCTGGAAGTTGTGTTGCCGGATGGCGACGGGTAAAAGTAGGCCTCAAGCCTGTTTAGGCCGTCACTCATGTGACCCTGCCCCCAGATCCGGTCTCTCCAATTGGAGATACCGAAATGAACCCCCAAGACATCGTAATTCGCTTTGAACAGGTTTCGGAACAGACCGAAGGCCCTGTGAAGCGCATAATAGGCTTCGTGCGTGCCAAAAACATGCTGCAACTGTTTGATGCGGCCGACCTCGACGCTAACCCCCGCTCTGCCAAAGCAGGCGCGGTAACCGCGGACATCATCGAGAGCATCCGCTCTACTCCTGAAACCTTCCCTTTCAAGACGAAGGGCATCCTAGTCGGCGCAGCCAACTATGAGTCGCTTCAGCGCAACCGGTATCAACTGAAGTTTGAAGACACCAAGATCGAGGGCATTCTCGACGGCGGACACAACATGCTCGCGATTGGCACGGTGGTTTTGTCGCGCGCGATCGACGACGCAAAGGCGATCAAGAAGATCAAGCTCTGGCCCGATTTGAAGTCGGCTTGGGATGAGCACCGAGACGCTATTGAAGCGCTCCGGAAGCAGCCGGTCGAAGACGGCGGCGAGGGCCCGTTAGACTTCCTCGTTCCCCTCGAAATCCTCGTTCCTTCTGACGTCGAGGACGAAGATACCGTGGCCGAGTTTAACAGCTCACTGCTCGATATCTGCGCTGCTCGCAACAACAACGTCGAGCTGACGCTCGAGACCAAGGCCAACAAAAAGGGCTTTTACGAGTATCTGCGCAAAAGCCTGCCGCAGGACATCTCAGACCGGGTCGAGTGGAAGACCAACGATGGCGGCGACATCAAGGTCAGGGATCTCATCGCGCTGTCATGGATCCCTTTGTCAGTCATCGATCTTCCCGTCGATATCCACATTCCTCCGCAAAACATTTATCGCAACAAGGGCGCCTGCGCGCAGGAGTTCGATAAGCTGATGAGCGACCCTGCAGTCTCAACTGAATCGGAAGGGGATTATACTCACGAGCTCAAGCATTCCGGCGTGCACAGCGCTATGATGCTGGCTGGTCAGCTTCCGGTGCTCTACGACAAGATCTACAGAGATTTTCCGGAGGCGTATAACCGGAATGACGGCAAATTCGGTCGCATCAGTATCGTCAAATTGGCTGAAGAGATGCGCACAAAGCCGACGTCGCACTTCACGGAAACCAAAGTGAGGTACAGCTATCCTGATGGTTTGATTATGCCGCTGGTCTATGGTCTTCGCGCTCTGATGCAGGTGGACGAAAAAGGCCTTGTGTCCTGGAGGGAAGACCCGGCGAAATTCCTCGACGAATGCCTCGACTCGATCGTGAAGAAGTACCGGGTCGTTCTCGACGCGTTTCGTTTTGATCCGCAGAAGATCGGCAAAAATGAGGGCTCATACGAGCTTGTGCTCGATGCCTTCGAAACCGAAATTCTGAAGCGCAACGCGGCTTCGGCGTGATGGGAGGATTTGGGTTGACCCATCGCGCACTTTCCAGCGGCATTGTTCTGCATCCGTCCGATGCCGCAACCATAAAGGCGATGCTTGTTCGCGGTGATCGCCAACACGACGTTGCGGCCTGGTTTGGTGTTAACGCCGGGCGCATTGCCGAGATCGCAACGGGGCGCAAGTTTGCAGACGTTGAACCCTCCACGAATGATCGTCTCCCGCCTCCCGGACCATACTTATCTGGAAGTCAGTCCGTCGTATTGTTGACGGCGCTCGACAAGGCACGATCGGCCCTGAATGATGCCGAGCGCCTGCTATGGCGAGAGTTGGCTGGCATCCCAGAAGGCTGTCCAACGCCGGAGGAAGCGAGTTAGCCGCGTGACCGAGCAAACTAATGTCGCCGGCCGGCACCACCGTCCGGCGGCATTATTGAGTCAGTCCAGAATCAACTAGAACGACGAACAAGGTTTTGTTTGTAAGAGATTCCGTCAAAACATCGGTGCTGGGTTTTTCGCAACTTTTGTTAGGGGATCGCTTCACACAAAGGGTGAATCGCATCTCAGATAATAGCATAAAAAGTCCAATCAGCGGCAAGAATGGAAAAGATGAAAGAACTCGTACAGCCCGTTTGGCGCTTTGCACCTGTTCCCGACGATCAGGTCATGCCAGACGTTACACAGCGGGATCAGTTCACCAATGACACGGTCGTGCTCGATGAGGCGCTTGTTCGGGAAGCCACCCAGAACTCTTCGGACGGGCGGCTGAGCCTCGATCAACCTGTGCTGATCCGGATGCAGATCAGAGACCTGAACACTGCCGAAAGCCGCAGGCTTGCGGCCCTGCTGACCCCTATTTCCCGGCACTGTGAAACGTGCGGGCTGGAGACCGACGTCCTAAGTTCAGAAAACGCCCGCATCCTGCTGGTCGAAGATTTCGGAACGACGGGGCTGACCGGTGCAATCGACTCTCATGATGATGGTAATTTTGCCGGCTTCTGGCGCCGGCACGGTGGGTCCAACAAGCAGGCCGGCAAGCAGGGCAGTCACGGCCTCGGCAAGCTTGTGTTCTCTGCCTCATCGGCGTTAGGTGTGATATTCGGATACACGGTACGTCACGATGATGGACGGGCCCTGCTTCTCGGTCAGGCTGTTCTTAACAATCACAGGCTCGATGGAACAAGACTGCCTCCTCACGGATATTGGTCACCCACCACCGAGCCCGGAAAGATTCAGCTCCCGTCGGAAGACACCCAGTTCATCGCGGAGATGTCAGCGCTATTCGGATTTACCCGGAAGAAAGAACCGGGATTCTCCGTAGCCGTGCCTTATCCGGGCACGGACATAACAGTGGAACGCCTTCAGTCTGCTCTGATAAAGAATTACTTCTTCCCCGTTCTGTCAGGCGATTTTAAGGCCGAGATCAACGGTCTCGTAATTTCACGGACGACATTTGACGATGCTGTCAGCAAAGTTGGCAACCTGACCGACGATGACCGGCGGCGATTGCAATTTGCGCGGGAGCTCACCGATCTCAGGCGGAAAGAAACGCCTCTTAAGGCAGCGGCGACGGCCGGCGGTAGGCCCGATGAGACATCGCTGACGGCGGAGGAGCTTGAGAAACTCAGGGCAGATTTCAGCGCCGGAAAGATCATCTCTATACGACATCCGGTCCGGGTCACGCCGAAGAAAGGTGCGGCTTCCGATACCTTCATTGATCTTTATCTGAAAAAGAAACCCGACGATGCGGCGCCATGGGCGCTGTTCGCGCGGGACGCAATCGTTCTTCCTGGCGAGGCCTTTTCTGAAGCTGCCTTCGGCGCGCTGATTGCATCGGATCCGGGAGCCTGTTCGCTGCTGCGTGATGCTGAGAACCCCGCCCATACGAAATGGGACGCACATGAACGGGTAAGGAAGAACTGGAAGTCCGGCGCGGAAAAGGTGCGCGATATCAGGCTGAGCCTGAAGGCATTCTACCGCCTGATCACCGCCGAGCTGCGAGAGGAGCTTCCTGACCTTCTGACCCACCTTCTATCTGTCAAAGATCCGCTTGCCGCGAAGCGGAAGAATGCACCGAAGCGAACGCCAAAACCACCGCCGGTCCTGCCGCCACCGAGGCCGAAGTTTTACAGCGAAAGCAGGATCGAAGGCGGCTTTCGAATCATGCCCGGGCCGGGAGCTGCAGACAGAGAGTTTCCGGTAATACTGAAAGTCCGCGTTGCTTATGACACTCTGAACGGTAATCCGTTCAAGCTGCACAACGCGCTCGACTTCGACCTTGTACGCCGGACCGGCGATATGGCTGTCCGTGATCTGGAGGTATCCGGCATCGAGGCAGGTTCCGTCCTGCTGGAATGCTTGGGCCCGGACTTCAGATTTGAGATGACCGGTTTCGATACCAACCGGGATCTCATCGTGGAAACGAGGATCGTCGGATGACACGAAGGTTCAACTATACTGGCCGGCAGCGGATTACGGGCGATCACTTCGAAGCCCGGCTGATTTCAGAAACGCCGCTCCTGGCGTCGCTGACCCTCAACCTCAATGATCTGCAGCTTGAGCGCGATAATACGGTCATCATCGAGCCCTACGTAGGCAACGTGTCTCTCCGTCTGGACTGCGGGACCGTCAGCGCCCTTGCCGTTCCGTCGCCGGCTGACCTCTCTGAATTGAGGACAGGCGGGGCAATTCAGTTCCGGGTCAAGATAACCGGGAAGGATGGCAGGCTCCGAGCGGCCGGCGAGCGCATCCGCCTTACAGGACTTGATGAGGACTCAGGTCGTCGCCCGTTGCTACCTGTCGAAAAGGACATTCTGGGTGAGGAGATCTGGAAAGTCCGAGTCACGCAGAATGAAGCGCCGCTCCTTATACTCAACAGCCGGATTCCTTCAGTCGAAGCACTTTTGGTCACGGACCCGGTCTTTGGCGGTGCTATTGTCTGCGCCGCAGTGAGACGCGTTCTTGAGGTACTCGCTGAGCATCCCCACGACGACGTCTGGCAGCCAGACTGGCTGGAATTTGTCCGTCCTTGGGCGCCGGACGTTGGCTTCGACGAGAGCATGGACGAACAGGAGCTGAATGACTGGATCGATACAGTGATGCAGGGGTTTACGGCGGAACAGAAATTCGTGACGCGGGCACTCGGTCTGCCCGGAAGGAGTGACAGATGACATTCCGCAGACTGAACGACCAGGGCATGGAAAAACTCAGGGAATGGTTTGACGGGATCCGGGGCGGTCAGACGCTGACGGCTCCGCTCCATCTCTTGAGTGATCCTGAAACGAGCACGGCACTCACATTCCGCTTTGATCCGTCGGTCCTGGTGTTTACGAACCGGGCGGAACTCGGCGGGCAGCTCGCTCCGGCGCTTCGCAGCCACCGCAAGGAAGTGCTTTATGATGAGGGATTCTGGTCTGCGCTGGCCCTGTTCTGGATCGACCTGATCTGTCCGGACGAAGGTGGCGTGCGCAAGCCGGGAGAAGTGGCGCGTTACGTTCACGACGCGCGGCGCAAATCCTACCGGCATCTGATTTGGGCCGCCTGGTGGGCCATAGACCGGTACGGCGAAGATGGCGCCTATCTGCTGCTGCCGGCGTCCGCATCCGCAAATCAGATGACCTTTGGCGGCGGCGAAGTCATGGGACAGATTGCGGCCAATCAGATGACGACCGCTGCACCCTCGGTTATAAAGCTCGGGAGACGGCTTTATGCCAGCAGATCAACGTCGAGACAGCTGAGCGGGAGCAGCGGAAAAGGGGCTGCGTCTCCCCGGCGCTTTATTCAGGTGCTCCGCCATTTCGAGCTGACTTATGATTTCAGTTCAATGACGGCCGAGAACCTCGCGAAACTGCTTCCGCCAGAATTTAAAAAGCGGCTTTCTGCAGCCTGAGCTGAACGGACCCGGACCTACCGTATCGCAAAATCCTGTGAACAGAAGAACATTTCACGAACACTTGAATTGACCGCTGGGACAAATACTGACACGCAGACGTAAAGCTTACCTCTAAGAAGGCGACTCGCATGTTGACGGAGTTCACGCGTCTCAGATGTCAGGCTGGATATTCGGTCGATGAACTAGCCCGGGAACTCGGATACTCCGAGCGGCAAGTTTTTCGCTGGGAGAGCGGAGAGGTAAAGCCTCGTAAAGCGGTCCTCGACCGGGTCCGCGACCTCGCCGGAAAACGCCGCGAACCTCCGCCTTTTGCAGGCTTCACATTCATCGATCTGTTCGCCGGGATTGGCGGCCTGCGCACCGCGTTCGACGATGCGGGCGGGCGCTGCGTCTATACCTCCGAGTGGGACAAGTACGCCCAGCTGACCTATCAGGCGAACCACCGGGACAACCGACCCATCGCCGGGGACATCACTAAGGTCCATGTCATGGACATTCCGCGGCACGACGTGCTGGTCGCCGGCTTTCCCTGCCAGCCTTTTTCGATCGCCGGGGTCTCCAAGAAAAATGCCCTAGGCCGGGCGCACGGCTTCAAGGACGAGACGCAGGGTACGCTGTTCTTTGATGTCGCGCGGATCATCGACGCGCACCGCCCGGCGGCTTTTCTGCTGGAGAACGTCAAGAACCTGCAGAACCATGACAAGGGCAGAACGTTCGAGGTGATCCGCCGGACGCTTCAGGACGAACTTGGCTACGAGCTCCACGTCCGCGTGATCAATGCTAAACACTTCCTGCCTCAGCACCGTGAGCGGATCGTGATGGTCGGCTTCCGCGAACGGACCGCATTCAGCTGGGACGCGCTTCAGCTGCCGCCGATCGGCGAGAAGCGGATGCGTGATATTCTGCACCCGGAGGATGGTTCGGAGGCACCAGAAGGCCACTTCACCGGAGGAAAGCTCGCGAAGGTGAGTGATAAATACACACTCACCGACAAGCTCTGGCAGTATCTGCAGGGCTATGCCGATAAACACAAAGCCGCCGGCAACGGTTTTGGCTTCGGCCTCGTCGGCCTGGACGACACCTGCCGCACGCTGTCTGCGCGCTACTACAAGGACGGCTCCGAGATCCTCGTCAGCCGCGGCAAAGGTCAGAACCCTCGCCGCCTTACGCCAAGAGAGTGTGCGCGTCTGATGGGACTGCCGGATGATTTCCGGATCCCGGTCTCCGATACACAGGCTTATAAGCAGTTCGGCAATTCAGTGGCGGTTCCGGTGTTCCGGGAAGTCGCCCGGATCATGCGCCCGCACGTCCTGGAGATGATCGCGCCCTCTGAAGGCACGCCGCTCCTGAAGTATGCCTGACGTCCATGATCCTGCGACCCGCAGCCGCAACATGGCGGCTGTGCGGGCAAAGGATACAAAGCCTGAACTCATTGTCCGGCGAGGTCTCCACGCACTCGGTTTTCGTTACAGGCTGCAGGCGAGAGATCTGCCGGGCAGACCGGACCTTGTTTTTCCTAAGCATCGAGCAGTGATCTTCGTGCACGGGTGCTTCTGGCACGGACACGACTGTTCTCTGTTCAGGCTGCCGGAAACACGCCCCGGCTTCTGGAGAGACAAGATTGCCGGCAACGCCGAGCGCGATGCAAAAGCGCTCATAAAACTGCAGGATCTGGGCTGGCGAACCGCCATTGTGTGGGAATGCGCTCTGAGAGGACCACACCGCCAGGACGCTGAGAACGCACTGAACGCATTGGGCGAATGGATCCAGAGCGGCCTCCCCGCATTCACACTTACCGGCACTCAGTCAGGCGCAGGCGTGTCTTCTCTCATTTCGTCCTGAGCGCAGAATGACGAATCCCTCTAGGGTCGGCTTTGCGGTCAAAAGAGAGTTCACTTCAGGGGCATGTTCACGCTTTCCGGCATAATCGGCATCTTCCGGCAGCGCGGCGCAACGCGTTTCTTTGCCAAGAAGCTTGCTCCGAATGACAACTCGAAAAATCAGATCTACCTCGGGGGCGACTTTTCCGCGCTGGGTCTCATTCCGCACGAGGCTGTTTTCGTGGACGAAACGGATCTGGCCGGCAGCGTCCGGGACCGTGCAAAAGCGAAGATCCGGTTTCTCTGGTACACGGACACTGGATTTGCCGAAGCGCCGAACGCACAGCTCATTCTCTATCCGAAGTACCCGGAGGTCCGTTTATCCGGCCTGCTGCAGCGATGCGCAGCTGCACCCAATGACGTCATTACGGTCCGCGACGAGGGCCGCGTGCTGCTCTTCGGCATCCACCCTGACGGAGCGATCTTCGGATTTGCCTGCCTTGCTGATCATCCGGCGGCGAAAGAGCTAGCCGCGATCGCAGCGCCCGAGATGCTCGGCGTGTTCGTTATGCTCACCGGCTATGACGACGGCCGGAAAGACACCCGCGGCGCTCTGACTGAAAAACTGCGCGAGATCCATCTGGAGGGCTGGATCCCGTCGCAGAAGCTCGGGTCATCCGGAACAGTGCAGCCCTATTCGGCCCGGAACGGCGGCGGAATGACGCTGGAAGCGCGCCTCGGCATCCGTGCCAACGGACTAGCCGAGCCAGATTATCTCGGCTGGGAAATCAAGCAGTTCGGCGTGAAGGATCTGACAAAGCCAGTTGCTAAGTCTCAGATCACTCTGATGACGCCGGAGCCCGTTCGCGGTGTTTACCGCTCGGAGGGCCCCGAAGCATTCGTTCGCCGCTTCGGCTATGCTGACAGGGTGGGCCGAATTGACCGCATCAACTTCGGCGGCATCTACAAGGTTGGCAGCCTCCCTCACCATCTGACCGCGCTGCGCCTGGAACTCACGGGTTTTAATTCCGGTTCCGGAAAGATTGAGGACATGACGGGGGCGATCCGCCTTGTCACGCCTGACGGAGAAGAAGCCGCGGCCTGGCCATACACAAATTTGATCGATCACTGGAACCGCAAGCATGCACGAGCCGCCTATATCCCGTCTGTTTTTCGGAAGGATCCGATTTCATATGCCTACGGATCGATTGTAACGCTGTATGAGAACACTGACTTTCTCCGCTTCCTGACCGCAGTCGCAGCTGGAAAAGTCGTCTATGATCCTGCTCTGAAAATCGAGCATGCCTCATCTCCGGCGCCGTCACTGAAGCGAAGAA
>Ga0315907_10002797_pt1 | contig 21444 bp, 17 predicted proteins | sample LakEriMetagenome_3_FD_203525 | JGI IMG/M metagenome (GOLD analysis project Ga0315907, IMG submission 203525) | Freshwater fungal communities from buoy surface, Lake Erie, Ohio, United States - Buoy 12 MA123 | ecosystem: Environmental > Aquatic > Freshwater > Lake > Lake biofilm | place: USA...
TCCACCGGCAAGCCCAAAGGCGTGCAGCACTCCACGGGCGGATACCTGCTGCACGCGGCGCTGACCACCAAGTGGACCTTCGACCTGAAGGACCACGACATCTTTTGGTGCACGGCCGACATCGGCTGGGTCACCGGCCACAGCTACATCACCTACGGCCCGCTGGCCCTGGGCGGCACCGAGATCGTCTTCGAAGGCGTGCCCACTTATCCCGACGCCGGCCGCTTCTGGAAGATGATCCAGGACCACAAGGTCTCGATCTTCTACACCGCGCCCACGGCCATCCGCTCGCTGATCAAGGCGGCCGAAGCCAACGCGGCGGTGCACCCCAAGAGCTACGACCTGTCCAGCCTGCGCATCCTGGGCTCGGTGGGCGAGCCCATCAACCCGGCCGCCTGGGAGTGGTACCACGCCAACGTGGGCGGCGGCCGCTGCCCCATCGTGGACACCTTCTGGCAGACCGAGACCGGCGGCCACATGATCACGCCCATGCCGGGCGCCACGCCGCTGGTGCCGGGCTCGTGCACGCTGCCCTTCCCGGGCATCCAGGCGGCCATCGTGGACGAGGCAGGCAACGACGTGGCCAACGGGCAGGGCGGCATCCTGGTGGTCAAGAAGCCCTGGCCTTCCATGATCCGCACGATCTGGGGCGATGACGCGCGCTTCAAGAAGAGCTACTACCCCGAGGAGCTGAAGGGCTACTACCTGGCCGGCGACGGCGCCATCCGCGACAAGGACACGGGCTACTTCACCATCACCGGCCGCATCGATGACGTGCTGAACGTCTCGGGCCACCGCATGGGCACGATGGAGATCGAGTCCGCCCTGGTGAGCTGCACCGAGCTGGTGGCCGAGGCCGCCGTGGTGGGCCGCCCCGACGAGACCACGGGTGAGGCCATCTGCGCCTTCGTGGTGCTCAAGCGCTCGCGCCCCACAGGGGACGAAGCCAAGAAAATTGCGGCGGATCTTCGTAACTGGGTGGCCAAGGAAATCGGCCCCATCGCCAAGCCCAAGGACATCCGCTTCGGCGACAACCTGCCCAAGACCCGCTCGGGCAAGATCATGCGCCGCCTGCTGCGCTCCATCGCCAAGGGCGAGGCGATCACGCAGGACACCTCCACGCTTGAGAACCCCGCCATCCTCGATCAATTGGCTCAGACCAATTGATCGAGGCGGCGCTGCAGAGCGCCGCGCGGCGAAGCCGCGATGAGGGGTTCCGGCGCAGGCTGACTTCCGCGTGAGCGGAAGTCAAGGCCCGCAGGGCCGGCCGGAGCCAAAACCCGGCCATCTTGGATCAATTGGCTCAGACCAATTGATCCAGGTCGCAGCCCGCCGCCTCTCAGCGGCGGGCGAGCTCAGTCTGCGTCCAGCACGGCGCCCTTGCTGGCGCTGGCGGCGTTGCGGGCAAACTTCGCCAGCACGCCGCGGGTGTAGCGCGGCGCGGGTTGCTTCCAGGCGGCGCGGCGCGCGGCGATCTCGGCCTCGGGCACGTTCAGCTCCAGCAGCAACTGGTGCGCGTCGATGGTGATGGAGTCGCCTTCGCGCACCAGGGCGATCAGCCCGCCCGCGTAGGCCTCGGGGGCGACGTGGCCCACCACCATGCCCCAGGTGCCGCCGGAGAAGCGGCCGTCGGTGATCAGGCCCACGCTTTCGCCCAGGCCTTGACCGATCAACGCGCCTGTGGGGGCCAGCATCTCCGGCATGCCCGGGCCGCCCTTGGGGCCCAGATAGCGCAGCACCATCACATCGCCCGCCTTGATCTGGTTGGCCATGATGGCGGCGAGTGCCGACTGCTCGTCGTCGAACACCCGCGCCGGCCCGGTGATCACCGGGTTCTTCAAGCCGGTGATCTTGGCCACGCAGCCCTCGGGCGACAGGTTGCCCTTGAGGATGGCCAGGTGGCCCTGGGCGTAGATCGCGTTTTCCACCGTGTGGATCAGATCCTGGTCGGCGCGCGGCACGTCGGGCACATCGGCGAGGTTTTCTGCCACCGTCTTGCCGGTGATGGTGATGCAGTCACCGTGCAGCAGGCCGGCGTTCAGCAGCACCTTCATCACCTGCGGGATGCCGCCCGCGCGGTGCAGGTCGATGGCCATGTACTTGCCGCTGGGCTTGAGGTCGCAGATCACCGGCACCTTGCGGCGCACGCGCTCGAAGTCGTCGATGGTCCACTCCACGCCCGCAGCGTGCGCGATGGCCAGGAAGTGCAGCACGGCGTTGGTGGAGCCGCCGGTGGCCATGATCACGGACGCCGCGTTCTCGATGGACTTCTTCGTCACGATGTCACGCGGCTTGAGATCGGCCTTGACCGCCTCCACCAGCACCCGCGCGGCCTCTGAGGTGTAGGCGACGATCGGGTCCTCGACGTTGGCCATGGTGGAGGAGAAGGGCAGGCTCATGCCCAGCGCCTCGAAGGAGGACGACATGGTGTTGGCGGTGTACATGCCGCCGCAGGAGCCGCTGCCGGGGATGGCGCGCTTTTCGATCTGGCAGAAGTCTTCCTCGCTCATCTTGCCGGCGCTGAACTGGCCCACGGCCTCGAAGACGCTGACGATGTTGAGGTCTTGGCCCTTGTACTTGCCGGGCAGGATGGTGCCGCCGTAGACGTAGATGGCCGGCACGTTGGCGCGCAGCATGCCGATCATGCCGCCGGGCATGTTCTTGTCGCAGCCGCCGATGACCAACACGCCGTCCATCCACTGACCGCCCACGCAGGTCTCCACGCAGTCGGCAATCACCTCGCGCGAGACCAGGCTGTACTTCATGCCTTCGGTGCCCATGGACATGCCGTCGCTGATGGTGGGCACGCCGAACACCTGAGGGTTGGCGCCGGCGGCCTTCAGGCCGTCCACGGCAGCGTCGGCCAGCTTCTGCAGGCCGGAGTTGCAGGGCGTGATGGTCGAGTGCCCGTTGGCCACGCCGATCATCGGCTTGCCGAAATCGGTTTCCTGGTAGCCCATGCCGTAGTACATGGAGCGATTGGGCGCGCGGGCCACGCCTTCGGTGATGTTCTTTGAGCGGCGGTTGATTGCCATGGGGAGGTCTCCTGAAAATCGACCCGGGACTGTAGCGCGCTCGGGCATCGGCAACTGCGCGGTGGACAATGCACCTCAAGGAGAAGACCCTGATGCTCGTGCACCCCCAGTTCGACCCCGTGGCCCTGGCGCTTGGCCCGCTGCAGGTGCACTGGTACGGGCTCACCTACCTGGTGGCGTTCGGCCTGTTTCTGTTCCTGGCCGGGCGCCGCGTGCGCCAGCCGGCCTTCGCGGGTGCCGGGTGGACCCGTCGTGACGTGGAAGACCTGCTGTTCTTCGGCGTGGTGGGCGTGGTGCTGGGCGGCCGGGTGGGCTACGCCCTGTTCTACAAGCCGGGCTACTACCTTGAGAACCCCCTGGAGATGCTGATGGTGTGGAAGGGCGGTATGTCCTTCCACGGGGGGCTGCTGGGCGTGGTGCTGGCCATGGCGCTGTTTGCGCGCCTTCGCCGCCGTCCTTTCCTGCAGGTGACCGACCTGATCGCCCCATGCGTGCCCACTGGCCTGGCCAGCGGACGCATTGGCAACTTCATCAATGGCGAGCTCTGGGGCCGCCAGGCCGATGCCGCACTGCCTTGGGCCATGGCGTTCCCGCAATCGGGCAGCATGGTGGCCCGCCACCCCTCACAGCTCTACCAGTTCCTGCTGGAAGGGCTGCTGCTGTTCGCGCTGCTGTGGTGGTATGGCGGCCGCACGCGCCCCACCGGTCAGGTGTCCGGGGCGTTCCTGGTGGGCTACGGGGTGTTGCGGTTCGTGGCCGAATACTTCCGGGAACCCGACAGCTTCCTGGGCCTGCTGGCCCTGAACATGAGCATGGGGCAGTGGTTGTGCGTGCCCATGGTGCTGGCCGGTGTCTGGTTGATGCGCTGGTCGGCCCGTGCGACGTCTCTGCGCTGACGCTCTTGTGCCCTCGTTTACTGCAAGCCCATGCGACAAATCTTTCTGGACACCGAGACCACCGGCCTGGATGCCAGCTCGGGCGACCGCATCGTCGAGATCGGCTGCATCGAGATGGTGGGCCGGCGCCTGACGGGCCGCCACCTGCACCTGTACTTCAACCCCGAGCGCCCGGTGCACCCGGAGGCCGTGCGCGTGCACGGGTTGACCGACGAGTTCCTGGCGGACAAGCCCCGCTTCGCCGCTCACGCCCCTGAGGTGCTCGAGTTCCTGCGCGGGGCCGAGATCATCATCCACAACGCATCGTTTGACACCGGGTTCCTCAACGAGGAACTCAAACGGCTGGGACAGCCGGCCGTGCACACCCTGGTGGCCCGGGTGACGGACTCGCTGGCGATGGCGCGCGAGATGTTTCCGGGCAAGGCCAACTCTCTGGACGCCCTGTGCCGCCGCCTGGAGGTGGACAACAGCAACCGCGCGTTCCACGGCGCCTTGCTGGACGCCGGGTTGCTGGCGGAGGTCTATGTCCGCATGACGCGCGGACAGGACAGTCTGGTCATCGACGCCAGCGCCACCTCCACCGACGCCCAGGGCGAACTCACGCGGCGCGACCTCAGCCACATCATGCTGCCCGTGGTGCCCGCCAGCGAAGCCGAATTGCAGGCGCACGAGGCGTGGCTGAAGGACCTGGACAAGGCCAGTGGCGGCAAGACGGTCTGGCGTCAGCTGGAGCCTGTGTAGCCGGGCCTCTGAAAAGCTCTGCGGCGGTCAGTCCGCGAGGGCCGATGGGGTGGCTGGGCTGTCCGTAGAGGGTGGCGGTTTCGGCGGCAGCGGCGCAGGGGCCTGGATCCACAGCTTCAGGGCCTCGGCGTGCGCAGGCCCCATCCCCAGGTGCGGGCTGCAGCGAATGAGTTCGCCGCAGCCCTCGGGGTAGTCGTAGGGGTCGCTGTCCAGCACGCGCCAATCGGGCACTGGTACCTGCCGCAACCAGCTCTGGATCTCCTTGAAGCGCTTGTGCAGCGATCCCAATTCCTCGGTGGTGCGGCCCACCACCCGCGAGCGCAGCGACGGAGGGAACACGGCTTTGAGGCGGCTGAAATCGCTGGCGAAGTCCCAGCAGGACAGCACGACGATGTCGACATCGGCCGTGCCCAAGGCCTCCTCCAGCACGGGCATGCAAGACAGGAACCCGGCCACCTTCGACTTGCTGTGGTGCATGACGCCGTCCAGGCCCAGAAAGAGCGTCTTGCGGGCCGGGGCGGGCGGTGGGGGTGCTTCCATGGTCGAAGGTCAAGAGCCGCTGCACGCAGCCGCGCCATTGTCACCGCCATTGATCCCCGCTGGCCTTGTGCCGGCACACCTGCGTGCCGTGCCCACCTGCCCACGGGTCTGCCACGGGCTGCCGGGCTCTGCTGCGGGCATAACATTGTGGTGCCGTGTGACCGCATAAGCACACACACCCGTACACGCACACCAAACCAAGAGCCGCCATGCCCACCACGGTCTACCGCGCACGTCGCATCCTCACCCTGAACCCCTCCCGGCCGGACGCCACGCACGTGGCGGTGCGCGAGGGCCGCATCCTGGGCGTGGGCGCGCTGGAAGACCTGGCGGGTTGGGGGCCCCTGGAACTGGACGAGCGCTTTGCCGACAAGGTGCTGATGCCAGGCCTGGTGGAAGGCCACAGCCACTTGATGGCCGGCACCTTCTGGCGCTTCACCTACTGCGGCTACTTCGATGTGCGCGATCCGCAGGGCCGCACCGTCGCCGGGTCACCTTCCCTGGAGGCCGTGGTGGCCGCCCTGTCGGCCCGGGCCGCGGTGATGGACGACCCGGTGGCGCCCCTGGTGGGCTGGGGGTTCGATCCCATCTACTTCGGCCAGCGCCGCTGCAACCGGCACGATCTGGACCGGGTCGGTGCCACGCGGCCGGTGGGCGTCATGCACGCCAGCGGCCACATCCTGAACGTCAACACAGCGGCCCTGGAGCAGGCCGGGCTGCTGCGCGCGGGCATCGAGCACCCTGGCATTCCGCTGGGCCCTGACGGCCTGCCCACGGGCGAGTTGAAAGGGCCCGATGCCATGGGCCCAGCTCTGGCCGTGGTGGGCCTGAACCGCTCCTTTCTGGGGAGTGACGAGTTCGGCATCCGCGCCTTCGGGCAACTGGCGGTGCGTGCGGGTGTCACCACCGCCACCGACCTGGCCGCGACGCTGGCCGATGGCGAGGTGGACGAGCTGCTGCGGGTCACGGGCGAGGACACCTACCCGCTGCGCATCGTGCCGCTGCTGCGCCTGATCGGCATGACGCCGGCCGATGCCGTGCAGCGTGCGCTGGCCCTGCGGCCGCGCAGCACCGAGCAACTGCGTCTGGGCCGCATCAAGGTGGTGGCCGACGGCTCCATCCAGGGCTTCTCCGCTCGACTGCGCTGGCCGGGCTACTACAACGGGGCCCCCAACGGGCTTTGGTACACCCCCCCCGAGACCGTCCGCCAGGCCTATGCGCTGGCCCTGGCGCAGGGTGTGCAGATCCACACCCACACCAACGGCGACGAGGCCACCGAGATGGTGCTCGACCAGCTGGAAGCCGTGCTGCGCACCCAGCCGGGCCCTGACCACCGCTTCATCCTGCAGCACTGCCAACTGGCGGACGCGGCGCAATTCCGCCGCATGAAGGCGCTGGGCATGGGCGTGAACCTGTTCGCCAACCACCACTTCTACTGGGGCGATCAGCACCGCGACGTGACCGTGGGCCCGGAGCGTGCTGAGCGCATGAACGCCTGCCGCACGGCGCTGGACACGGGCGTGCCGTTCTCCATCCATTCCGACGCCCCCATCACCCCCTTGGCCCCGCTGTTCACGGCCTGGTGCGCGGTGAACCGCCTGACCGCCTCGGGCCGGGTGCTGGGTGCCCCGCAGCGGATCAACGTGATGGACGCGCTGCGCGCCGTGACCCTGGGCGCGGCCTGGACTCTCAAGCTCGACGGCGAGATCGGCTCCATCGAATGCGGCAAGCGCGCCGACTTCTGCGTGCTGGAGGACGACCCCACCGAGGTGGGCGCGGAGCGCTTGAAGGACGTGCGCGTGTGGGGCACGGTGCAGGGCGGGCGGGTGTTCGCTGCGGCCTGATGCCGGCCTGGTTCTTGGCGGTCATGCGCACCGTGGTGCCGCCGCCATGACGCAGTCCGTTCCCGCCGTCCTCATCGGCGGCTACCTGGGCGCGGGCAAGACCACCCTGGTCAATCACCTGCTGCGCCATGCGGGCGGGCGGCGCATCGCCGTGCTGGTCAATGACTTCGGCGAGGTGTCCATCGACGCCGACCTGATCGTCGGGGCCGAAGGTGGCGTGCTGAGCCTGGCGGGAGGCTGCGTGTGCTGCAGCTTCGGCAGCGATCTCGTGGGCACGCTGGCCGAGATGCTGCGGCGCGACCCTCGGCCCGATCTGCTGCTGATCGAAACCAGCGGTGTGGGCATTCCTTCGGCCGTGGCGCGCGCGGCCCGCCTGGTGCCCGGCTTGCGCCTGGAGGCCACGGTGGTGGTGGCCGATGCCCTCACCGTGCGGGAACGCGCCGCCGACCGCTACGTGGGCGACACCGTGCGCCAGCAACTGGACGATGCCGACCTGCTGCTGCTGAACCAGACCGACCGGGTGGAGCCGGCGGCGCTGGCCGCCCTGCAAGCCTGGTGGGCTGGCGCCCACCCCCGCACGCCGCTTTGGCCCACGGTGCGTGCACGGGTGCCGGTGGAAGCCTTGTTGGGCCTGGGTGAGGTGTTGCCCGGTGAGGGGGCCTGTCCGCCAGACGCGGCCCTCTTCACGCCCCAGGCCCGCCCCGTCGCCCCCGCGGCTGACGTCTTCGAATCTGGCAGCCTGCGGATCACCGGGCGGGTGGACGTGCAGGCGCTGACCGCTGAGTGGTGCGCCCGCGCGGCGACGCTGGTGCGCGCCAAGGGCATTGTGGAAGACCTGCAGGGGGGCCTGGTGAGCGTGCAGTGGGCCGGTCGCCAGGCCCATGTCGAGCCCTGGACAGCGCCCATGGACCCGGCGAAGGTGGGGTGGGTGGCCTGGATCCGTCTGCGCGGCGGCTCTGCCTGATGGGCCTAGGGCTTAGGGCTTAGGGCTTAGGGCCTGAGGGCCTGACCGCCCGGGCGCCCGGCGCCTCAGCGCTGCAGCAGGCCCAGCAGCGATTCCCGCAGCGACTGCCCCGGCAAGATGCCCAGGGCGCGGGCCCGGGCGTTGGCGTGGGACACCACGCCGTGGTCCCAGGTGTCCTGGCAGTCGCCAATGCGTGCACTCAGGTGCGACACGGTGGCCCCGGCCACGCCACGCGCCTGCAGCATGTCCAGCGCGGCGATGCCGGCGCCGTCCTTGCCCACGCCGGCGTCGTTGAAGAAAGCGCCCTGGAGCGGCACCTCCAGCGCGAACTCACCTGAACTGAAGCCCCCGTGCGAGGCTGACACCACCCAGGTGCCCTCGTCCTGCGCGTCTACCTGCGTGATGGACCCCATCATGAGCACGCGCCCACCTGGGCCCCGGGCGACTTCCTGCTTCACCATGAGGTTGCCACCGGTGCGGTTCAGGCCGCGAACGGCGTGCGGTGCTTGGCTCCGAGGCCGGCGTTTTCCCACCCGGCTGCCAGGCGCAGCAGTGCCGCCTCGGCGCGCGGGCGGCCGATGAGTTGCAGGCCTATGGGCCAGCGGCCATTGGCGTGGAAGCCCGCAGGCACGCTGATCGCAGGCAGGCCGGCGAAGGTGGCGTACAGGGTGCACTCCATCCAGCGGTGGTAGGTGTCCATGGTGCGGCCGGCCACCTCGCGCGGCCAGGTCATGTCCAGCGGGAAGGGCCAGCACTGCGTCACGGGCAGGGCCAGTGCGTCATGGCGCTCCAGCAGGGCGAGCAGGGCGTGCAGCAGCTCGCCGCGCACGCGGCTGGCAGCCATGAAGTCGGCAAAGCTCAGGCCCTGGGCCTGGTCGTGCTCCCACAGCGCCTCGGGCTTGATGCGCTCGCGGGCGGCGGGCTGGCCGATCACCGCGGCCACGGATGGCGCCACCAGCGCGCGGCGCCACACCAGCCAGGCGTTCCACACCCGGTGCAGGTCCACCCCCATCGTCACGGGTTCGATGTGCGCCCCTTCCCGCTCACAGGCTTTCAGCGACTGCTCCAACAGCGGCAGGATGCCGTCCTCCACCGCCAGGTGGCCGCCCAGGTCGCCCAGCCAGCCGATCTTCAGGCCGCGCAGGCTGGCGTCAGGAGGGGGCACGAACGGGCCGCCGTCTGAACCCAGGTCGCTGGCGGCGGGCTGGCGGGGGGCCTCGCCCAGCGACAGCGGCGCCCTGGCGTCGAAGCCGGCTTGCGTTTGCAGCAGCAGGGCCAGGTCGCGCACGTTGCGGGCCATGGGCCCGTCGGTGCCGAGCTGGCTGATCCACAGTTCCGGCTTCGGAAAAGCGGGCACGCGCCCTTGGCTGGGCCGCAGCCCGTAGACATGGTTCCACGACGCGGGGTTGCGCAGCGAGCCCATGAAGTCCGACCCGTCGGCTACCGGCAGCATGCGCAGCGCCAGGGCCACGGCCGCGCCGCCGCTGGAGCCACCGGCGCTGACGGCCGGGTCCCAGGCGTTGGGGGTGGGGCCGAACAAGGTGTTGTAGGTGTGCGAACCCAGGCCGAACTCGGGCATGTTGGTCTTGCCGATGACGATGCAGCCTGCGGCCTTCATGCGCGCCACGAAGCTGCTGTCCTCCCGGGCCACGGCGCCGGCCAGCAGCGGTGAGCCGGAGGTGGTGGGAAAGCCCAGCGCCTGGCCCGAGTCCTTGATGGCCTGGGGCAGGCCGTGCATCCAGCCGCGCGAATGGCCTGCGGCAAGTTCGGCATCGCGCTCGTCGGCCTGCTGCAGCAACTTGTCAGCCGGGGCGAGGTTGACGATGGCGTTGAACCGCGGGTTCAGTGCGTCGATGCGAGCCAGGGTGGCCTGCATGAGTTCCCGGCACGACACCTCGCGGCGGTGGATGGCCGCGGACAGGGCGTGTGCGTCCAGGGCAGTGATGGAGCAGGGGGCGGGAAGGGCGGTGGTCATGGGTGGAGGCATGGGTGGCCGGTGGGGCTCAGTGGTGCACTATTCTGCGGCGGCCGGCGGTGACACGGCGTGCCGGCCTTTTTCATCCGGTCAGGCCCAGCAATTGCCGGGCCTCTTCGCAGGAAGCTGCAGGGTGCGTGACGTCAAAGGCCACGGTGGGGATGCCCAGGCGCCGCGCGCCCTCGACGTTGCGCGGCTGGTCGTCGACGAATACTGCTTCCCCGGCTTGCAAGCCCAGGGCCTGCAAACAGCCCAGGTAAGCCTGCGGGTCGGGCTTCAGCACGCCCGTGTAGGTGGCGTCATCGATACGCTCGAAGCCCTCCAGCAGGGGCAGGCGCTCGCGCAGGCCGCGGCCGTAGAAGAGGTCGAGCTCGTTGGACAGGATGGCCAGGCGGATGCCCGCGGCCTGCGCCTGGCGCACCAATGCGGCAGTCTCGGGGCGGACGATGCGCTCGGGGTCGGCGCCGCGCGCGCGTTGCACCAGGGTTTCCATCGCACCCCAGGTTTCGCCGAGCAGGGTGCCCACCTCGCGCGAGCGTTGCAGCCAGTAGTCTCGCTCGCTCAACTCGCCGCGCTGCATGGCCTGCCACAGGGGATCCGTTGGCGGGTCGAATGGGCCGCGCCAGGTGAGGGTGCCGGGGGCAAGACCGAGCGCGCGCTCGGTCTCGTCGTGCGTCTCGAAGAGCGTGCGGCTGATGACGCCGCCGAAGTCCAGGATCAGGGCGCGCTTCACGCGGGGGCCCCGCTGGCCGCCACCTTCCCCTGGCTCACCCAGCGGTCGAACACCTGCAGCGCGGCCTCGCAGAAGGCGTCGTCGTTGATGTGCAGGTCCAGCGTGTGGAATTCCAAGCCCGGCGCCCGGTCGGTAGCGGCCATGGCCGCCTGAAGTTCGCCGGAGAACGCCTCCAGACCCTCGGGGTCGTGCAGCGGCTCGCCGGGCAGGTCCCAGGCTTCCACGCCACGGCGCGGCAGCAGCAGGCAGGTGGGGCCGGTGGCTTGCGACAAGCGCAATGCGATCTCTCTGGCAATGCTGCGGCGCAAGGGCGCCGCCGAGGTGGCCGAAGCGATGAGGCGGTTGTGCACGTGCACGGCGCGGCCGGCCAGGCTGTCAGGCACCGGTTGCCAGGCCGGAAAGTCCACCATGTCCACGGCGCCCGGGGCCACTATCTGCGGTGTGCCGCTGCGGCCCGCACCGGTCAGGCGGTCGGCGCCGGCGGTGACCACTGAGCCGCCCAGGTGGTTGGCCAGTTCCTGCAGGCTGAAGTCCATCACCGCGGCAAAGCGCCCGGCAGCGGCCAGGGCCTCGAAGGCACGCCCGCCCATGCCCGTGGTGTGGAAGACGGCCACCTCGTAGCCGCGCGCTTCCAGCGCCGGCTTCAGGTTCACCATGTAGCGCAGGCAGCTCTTGCCCAGCGAGGTCATGCCCACCAGCGGCCGGTCGGCGCGCGGGGGCTGGGCGGCGCGCACGGCGCCCACCGCCGCGCCGGCTCCCTGCGCCAGCGCCGAGCGGCACAGGCTGTTGAGGCCGTACAGCCCGCCGGCCCACAGCACCATGATCAGATCGGGCGTGATGCGTTCGGGCGGGATGAGGTGCGAGTAGGCCACCGTGGACACCACCACCTTGGGCACGCCCAGCGGCAGCGCGGCGGCCACGTCAAAGGCCAGGTCGGTGCCCATGGTGCCGCCCAGGGCCAGCAGGCCGTGGATGCGGCCTGCAGCGTGCAACCGTGCGGCGGTCAGCGCCGCACCCTGGGCCATGGCCTGCATGGCGGTGTTCTCGTCACCGCTGGCCATCACGGCCTGCAGCGTGGTGCCGGCGGCCTGCGCCACCTCGGTGTTGGCGATGTCCACCGGCACATGGCCGGCGGCCAGCACGCCCACGTCCATCAACAGCACCTGGGCGCCCAGCGCCTGCACGCGCTCGCGCAGGAAGGCCAGTTCGTCGCTCTTGGTGTCGGCCGTGCCGACGAGCAGGATGACGGGCGAGGTCATGCCGCTACCGCGTCGAACGCAGCCTCCAGCGTGGTGCACAGGAAGTCCACCTCCTGGGCGCTGATCACCAGCGGGGGTGACAGGATCATGTTGGCGCCCGACACCCGCGTCATCAGCCCGCGCCGGTAGGCCTCGCGCGCCACCCGGGCGGGCAGGTCGCTGGTCTTGGGCAGCGGCGCCTTGCTGGCCTTGTCGGCCACCATCTCGATGGCCACCATCAGGCCGATGCCGCGCACGTCGCCCACGAAGGGGCTGCGCTCCACCAGGCCGCGCAGGCGTTGCTGGAACGGCCCGCTGACGTCTCGCACCTTCGCCGGGATGTCGTCGCGCTCCAGCACGTCCAGCGTGGCCAGTGCGGCGGCTGCGGCCACCGGGTGCGCGCTGTAGGTGTAGCCGTGGGCCACCTGGCCGGCGCCGGTGGTGTCGGCGTCAAAGACCTCGGCCACGTGCCGGGAGATGGCCGTGGCGCCCAGTGGGACGTAGCCCGAGCTGATGCCCTTGGCCAGGCACCACAGGTCGGCCTTCACGCCCCAGGTGCGGGTGCCGAACATCTGCCCCGTGCGCCCGAAACCGGTGACCACCTCGTCGGCGATCAGCAGCACCCCGTGCCGGGTGCACACCTCGCGCACCAGGGGCCAGAAGTTGGCTGGCGGCACGATGACGCCGCCGGCGCCCTGCACCGGCTCGGCGATGAAGGCGGCCACGGTGTCCGGGCCCTGGAAGACGAGCTCGCGCTCCAGCGCCTGCGCCACGGCCTGGCCCAGCGCCTCGCCCTCCAGGCCCCAGGGGTTGCGGTAGGCCCAGGGGCTGTCGAGGTGGAAGCAGCCGGGCAGCAGCGGCTCGTAGGCGCGGCGGAAGTTGGTGTTGCCGTTGACGCTCATGCCGCCGAAATGCACGCCGTGGTAGCCCTGCTTGAGGGCGATGAACTTGGTGCGGTCCTTTTGGCCGCGCAGCTTGTGGAACTGCCGGGCGATCTTCAGCGCGCCTTCCACCGCGTCAGAGCCGCCGTTGCTGAACATGACGGCCGCCACGCCGTCGGCCGCCATCATGTCCACCACGCGGGCCGAGAGCTCGATGGCGCGCGGGTGCGTGGTGCCCCGGAAGGTGTTGAAGAAGGGCAGCTCGTCCAGCTGCGCCACGATGGCGTCGCGCACGGGCCGGCAGCTGTGGCCCAGGTTGCTGCTCCACAGGCCGGCCACGCCGTCCAGCATCTTGTGGCCGTCCACGTCCCAGACCCAGCAGCCTTCGCCGCGGGCGATGATGTCCGGCCGCCCGCCCTCGGCCTTCATGGCACGGGGATGGGCCATGGGGTGCCAGAGGTACTGGGCGTTGTCGCGTTGCAGTTCGGTCGGGTTCATGACGGTTTCCTGGGAGTGCCTCACACGTGGCGGATGTAGTACTTGCGCACGCCTTCGTGGTCCAGCCCGGCGCACTTCTCGATCTCCGCGCGCTTGATGAACACATGGTTGGCCACCAGCTCTGCGCCCACGGCCTGCACCAGGCCAGCGTCGGCCTCCAGTGCGTCCAGCGCCGCGCCCAGCGTGTCGGCCACGCTCACGGTGGCGTCCTGCCCAGTCAGGCCATCGCCGGTTTCCATGGCCTGCAGCGGGTGCTGATGCACTACGCCCAGGCGCGCGGCCTGCAGCACAGCGGCCACCAAGGTGTAGGGGTTGGCGGCGCCATCGCCCATGCGGTGCTCGATGCGCGCGGCCGCGCCGTCCTCGGCCGACAGGCGCACGGTCACGTTGCGGTGGTCGATCCCCCAGTTCTGCCAGAAGCCCGACAGGCTGGCGGGCTTGAGGCGGTCGTACGAGTTGACGCAGGGCGCGACCAGCCCGGCCAGGGCCTGGTGGTGGTGCAGCAGCCCGGCGGTGCACTGGCGCGTCAGGGCATTGAGGGCCGCGGGGTCCAGGCCGCCGTTGATGGCGTTGCGTCCGGCCTGGGGGCCTTCGCGGTGGCGCAGCGAGAAGTTCACGTGCACTCCGCTGCCGCCCACGGGCAGCAGGGGCTTGGGCAGGAAGGTGAGCACGATGCCGTGGCGAAAGGCCACCTCGCGCGCCATCTGCCGGAACAGCACGATCTCGTCCACCGCATTGATCGCGTGGTCATAAGTCAGCGTGAACTCGAACTGCGGCGAGTCGTACTCGGTGTTCATGCTCTCGATGGGCAGCCCGCAGGCAGCCGCCTGCGTCCAGATGGCGTCGGTGAAGCCGCGCGGGTCGGCAAACGGGCCGGTGGCGTAGACGTGCGAGGAGGGGGTGTCGTAGGGCTTGAGGCTGCCGTCGGGCTCGATCTGGAAGGCAAAGGCCTCCAGCTCGATGCCCACCATGGGGTCGTAGCCCAGCACGTTCCACTGCGCCACGGCGCGCTTGAGCGCGGAGCGGCCGCACATCGGCAGCGGCGAGCCGTCGTTGGCGTGCAGGTCGCTCATCACCACGCGCGTGGCGGGCTCCCAGCCCGGGCGGATGTCGGCGGCCTGCCACACCGCTTCCATGTCGGGCAGGCCGCCCAGCACCTCGGCCCCGGGGGCGGGGATCAGGTCCTTGTCGTAGGTGACGCCGAAGGTGCCGCGGCAAAACCGTGCGCCGCCGTCACGCTGCTTCAGCGGCACGTACTTGCCGCGGGCGATGTTGAGGTGGTCGCAGAACAGGACACGCAGGCGTTCAGGGGACAAGGCTTGACGGGACATGGTGGGCTCCAGAGCAGAGGAGGCGACAGGGGTGGGGCGCGGTGAGTTGATGTAAGGGAGCGTGGGGGCCCTGGGACGGGGCGGGGGGGCGGGGGAGGCTGGAAGAAGCCCGCCTCAGCGCAGGCGCACCCGCACCGGCAGGCGCTTGATCCCGCCCACGAAGTTGCTGCGCAGGTAGCTGTGCGGCCCGGCGGGCTCCAGGTGGGCCACGCGTGCGGCCAGCTCTTCCATCAGCACACGCACCTCCAGCTTGGCCAGCCACATGCCCAGGCACACATGGGCGCCGCCCTGGCCGAAGCCCAGGTGGCGGTTGTTGCGGCGCATCAGGTCCACCTCGAAGGGGCGCTCGAAGGCGGCCTCGTCGCGGTTGCCCGACACAAACCACAGCAGCACCTTGTCGCCGCGCCGCACGGGCTTGCCGTGGAACTCGAAGTCGCGCATGGCGGTGCGGCGGAAGTACATCGCCGGCGAGGCCCAGCGGATCACCTCGTCGGGCGCCGTTTCCCACAGGCCTTCAGGCGCCTGGTGCAGTTGCTGCAACAGCGCCGGGCGGTGGGCCAGGGCGTGCAGCCCGGCGGCGATGGAGTAGCGCGTGGTGTCGTTGCCTGCGGCCACCAGCAGGCAGAAGAAGTTGCGGAACTCCGTGTCGCTGATGACGTGGCCCTCGGCATCGGGCTGGGTGATGAGATGCAGCACGCCCGAGGTGTCTCCTGCCGCGCGCTTGCGGTCCATGAGGCGCTGCGCGTAGGCGTAGAGCTCGGCGCCTGCGGGCGAGCGAAACGGCATGAGCCTGAAGGCCTCGGTGTCGGCCTGGTCCAGCACGTGGTCGGTGAACTCGGCGTCGGTGTTGGCGATCAAGGCGTCGCCCTTTTCCACCAGCCACTCCAGGTCTTCCTCGGGCGTGCCGATGATGCGGCCCAGCACGCGCATGGGCAGTTGCCGGGCGATGTGCTGCACCGCGTCGAACTCGGGCTGGGCCAGCGCGCGGTCCAGGATCTCGCGGCTGAGTTCGCGGATCTGCTGCTCGAACAGCGCGATCATGGGCTTGCTGAAGGCCTTGGCCAGCAGCAGCCGGGTGCGCGAGTGCTCGGGCGGATCGGTCTCCTGGAAGGTGCGCCGGGCCAGCACCTCCTCCTCGGTCTGGTCTTCCATGCGAATGCCGTGCGCCGAGGACAGCGTGGCGTGGTCGCGGTTCAGCGTCAGGATGTCGGCGTACCGGGTGACGCTCCAGAAGCCCTTGCCGCCGGCCCAGTCGCACCAGGCCATGGGGTCTTCGCGCCGCATCCTGGCAAAGGTGGCGTGGGGCGCGCCGTCGACAAAGCTGTCGTGGCTGGACAGGTCGGCATGGCCGTCGTCGGCGGGGGTCCAGACGGTCATGCGCGCTCCGGGGCAGGCGAGGGCGCGTGCGATGGGGCTTGCAACGGGGAGGGCAGGGCCGCCTCGATGAACCGGGCCACCCACTGCATGAAGACCTCGGCGTCCACGTCCTGTTCGATCTGCACGGCGGCCCGGCTCACGAGTTCGGGGCCGAAGTGATGTCCGAAGGTGGCCAGCAGGTCGCGCATGAAGGGCCGGCTCAGTTCGGGGTGGTACTGCGTGCACAGCACGTGCTGCGCGACCGCATAGGCGCCCACGGGGCAGAAGGCGTCACCGCCCAGAATGCGCGCGCCAGGCGGCGCCTGCAGCACCTGGTCTTCATGGGCGGCGAACAGTGACAGATGGTCGCGCGGCGGGTCCATCCACGGCTCGGCCATGGCCAGCGCGGTGTCAGCCACGCCCAGTCGAAAGCCGCCGGCGCTGCGAGCCACGCGGCCCCCCAGGGCCTGGGCGATCAGCTGGTGGCCGAAGCACAGGCCCACCAGCGTACGCCTGGCGGCGTGGCGCTGGCGCAGCGCTTCGGCGCTGCGCTCCATCCAGGGTTGCGGCTGCGTCACCGAGGCCACGCTGCCCGTCAGCACCCAGGCGTCCGCGGCCAGCGGGTCTTCGGGCAACTCGCCGTCGCGCGCAGCCCAGGCACTGAACTGCCAGTGGGGCCGTACCGCCTGCAAGGCTGCGATCACCTTCTGCGCATCGTCCGGGTGGCGCTGCGCAAAGGCCGACCGGTCGGTGTTCATCAGCAGCACCGCGATGTGGAGGGATGCAGGGGATGGGGCCATGTCCGTATTCTGGAAAGCGTCGGGGCGCGGGTACTATCGACTTCAGGCATTTCCGCAGGCAGGGGTTTCCCGCCCGCCGCCACCGCCCGCAGCGCGTAGGCGGCGCCTATGCAATGCCTGCGCAGTGCCTAAGCGGTGCCTAAGCGGTGCCTCCCACGACATGAACCCTTCGTCTCAAAACCTGGAGTTTCCCCGCGCCGCGCCCGCTGGCACCTGGCGCCTGGACGCCCGCACGGGCGACGCCCACTCTCAGGCGCGGGTGCAGCCCGAATGGCAGCAGGAATACCGCCAGTTGTCGCCCGGCCTGTTCCAGGGCCATGTGCAGCACGTGCAGTTGCCGGGCATGCGCCTGGTGCGCGAGGACAGCAACCAGGCGCTGCACCAGCGCGGCGATCTGGGCCGGGGGGCTTACGGCTTTGCCATGCCGTTGGCGCTGTCAGAACCCGGCATCTTCAACGGTCAGCGCTTCGAACTCGACTCCGTGCTGCTGGGCCGGGGTGATGAGCTGGACCTGCGCACGCCCACGCAGTTGTCCTTGATGGCCGTGGTGGTGGAGGCCGATCTGCTGCAGCCCCTGTGGCAGCGCATGTACCAGAAGCCCCTGGCCGCGTGGCTGGAGCACCAGTTGGTGGTGCCCGCCCGCCCCGCGGCCGCGCAGGCCCTGCGCCGCCTGCACATGGAGCTGATGGCGCGCCTGCTGGACCCGGATGCCGCCTGGCAGGACGAGACCGCCTTGCGCCAGGTGCGCGACACCCTGCTCATCGAGTGGCTGGAGGTGATTCCCGAGCGGGTGGACGCCTCGTCGCTGCCTTCGGTGGCGGCGCGCCGACAACTGGTTCACCGTGCCTGCGAACTGATGCTGGCGCAGCCCGACGAGCCGCTGTCCATGCTGGACTTGTGCGGCCGGGTGGGGGCCAGCCGACGCAAGCTGAACTACTGCTTCCAGGACGTGCTGGGCACCAGCCCCATGCAGTACCTGCGCGCAGTGCGTCTGAACGGCGTGCGGCGTGAGCTGCGCAGCGGCGGCACAGACGCGGTGCAGGATGCCGCGGCGCGCTGGGGCTTCTTCCACATGGGGCAGTTCTCCACCGACTACAAGAAGCAGTTCGGCGAGCTGCCCTCGGCCACGCTGCGGGCCGCGGCGGCGCCTGCGCTCGGCCCAGCGCTCAGTTCAGTGCCATCGGCGGCGCCACAAAGCCCCGGTACTCGGTCTCCAGCCAGCGCGCCAGGCGCAGGCTCACCGGGTCGGCAAAGGGCGCCGCGATGAGCTGCGCACCGATGGGCAGGCCCTCGGGCGACTGGCCGATGGGCACGGCGGTGGACGGCAGACCGAACTGCCCGCTGTAGCCGGCCCAGAACAGCTGGGTGGTGTGCGGCTGGGGCTGGCCGTTGACCTGGATGAAGCGCTCCCAGCGGAAGCCCTTCTGGTCGTGGGGAAAGGCGGCCGTGGCGGCCACGGGCTGGATGAGCACGTCCCAATCCTCGAAGAAGGTGGCCCATTGCTGGCGCAGCGCGCTGCGCTGCTCGTCCAGCTGCAACCATTCGCGGTGGCTCATGGTCAGGCTGCGCCAGTGCAGGCGGGGGAAGTCCAGCGGGCCGCCCGGGCCGGCCTCGGCGCGCTGCAGCGCGTCCGCCCACTCGGCATCGCTCAGGTGGCCGGCCAGGGCGCTGCGCACCAGCGGGATGTACAGGCGCCACGCCGCATCTGACTTCACCGGGCGGGCCTCGGTGCTCACCTTCACGCCGCTGCGTTGCAGGAAGTCCACCAAGTCCTCCAGCGCCTGGCGCACCGAGGCATCCACCGGGGCCTGGGGGTCGTCAGTCATCACCGCCACGCGCAGTTGCCGTGCGCTGCGGCCGCTGTCGCGCCACACGGCCGGAGTGCGGCCCAGCGGCCCGAAGACTGTCAGGGGCGAGGCCAGCACGTCCATGGCCAGCGTGAGGTCATGGGCGCTGCGGGCCAGCGGGCCGGCCACGGCGATGTCGGTGCTGTCCGGGCACACGTCGCCGGGGAGTTGCTGGCCTTCCAGCGGCACCACGCCCCAGGTGGGCTTGTGGCCCCACACGCCGCAGTAATGCGCCGGGTTGCGTATGGACGAACCGATGTCGCTGCCCAGTTCCAGCGTGCTCAGGCCCGTGGCCAGGGCTGCGGCTGAGCCACCGGAAGAACCCCCCGGCGTGCGCGACAAGTCCCAAGGGTTGCCGCAGGTGCCGTAGATCGGGTTGAAGGACTGCCAGTCGGCCAGCGCCGCCGGTACGTTGGTCTTGCCGTACACCACGGCGCCGGCGTCCAGCAGGCGCTGCACAGCCACGGCATGTCGCGTCGCCACGTTGTCACGAAACGCCTCCAGCCCCCAGGTGGTGGGCAGCCCAGGCACGTCGAAAGACTCCTTTACCGTCATGGGCAGGCCGTGCAGCGGGCCCCAGACCTTGCCCTGGGCCAGGGCCTCGTCTGCGGCGCGGGCGCGTTGCAGCGCCACCTCCGGTTGAGTGACCACCACGGCCTTGAGCGCAGGGTTCAGGCGGTCCACCCGGCTCAGGTGGTGTTGCAGCAGCTCCACGGCCGAGATCTCGCGCCGGCGCAGGCGGCGGGAAAGTTCGTGGGCCGACAGCAGGCTCAGGTCTTGCACAGGGCAGCGTCCATGCGTTCAGGAGCTTCCATCCTACGGGCGGCACCAGCCGGCTGTGGCGCCCTCGTGGTGCAGACAAACCCCCACCCGAAGATGCACTATTTCGATAGTCGGCCCCGTGCGGTCTGGTGCAATAGGGTGTTTGTCCCGATGGATCGGCGGTCAGACCGCACCAGAATCCATCACACTTCCCTTGCCGGCTGCACCCGCCGGTGACTTGCAAGCGCCTTGAGAGGACTGATTCAATGAAGTTCGCACGCCGTACCCTGGTTTCCGCCGCCGTCTGGGCCGCCGCCGCTGCGGCCAGCGTTCCTGCCTTTGCGCAGAACAACGTGCTGCGCATCGTGCCGCACTCCAATCTGGCCGTGCTGGACCCGATCTGGACCACCGCCTACATGAGCCGCAACCACGGCTACATGATCTACGACACCCTGTTCGGCACCGACGAGAACGGCAAGGTCAAGCCGCAGATGGTGGAGAGCTGGACCGAGAGCCCCGACAAGCGGCTGTGGACCTTCAAGCTGCGCAAGGGCCTGGAGTTCCATGACGGCAAGCCCGTGACGGGCGAGGACGTCATCGCCTCGCTCCAGCGCTGGGGCAAGCGTGACGCCATGGGCTCGGCGCTGATGCAGTTCGTGCTGCGCATGGACTCGCCTTCGCCCGACACCTTCCGCATCTTCCTGGGCGAGGCCAACGGCTTCATGATCGAGGCGCTGGGCAAGCCGAGCTCCAGCGTGCCCTTCATCATGCCCAAGCGCATCGCCGAAACCGATCCGTTCAAGCAGATCGAGGAGCACATCGGCTCCGGCCCCTTCACCTTCAAGCGCGACGAGTTCAAGCCGGGTGACAAGGCCGTCTACCTGAAGAACACCAAGTACGTGCCCCGCAGCGAGCCGCCTTCGGGCACCACCGGCGGCAAGCGCGTGTTCGTGGACCGCGTGGAGTGGAACCTCGCGCTGCGCGATTCGCAGGCCCAGGTGAATGCGCTCAAGAAGGGCGAGGTCGACATCCTGGAGCAACTGCCCTTTGACTTCTACGAGCAGGTCAAGGCCGACACCACCCTGCAGATCCCGAAGTATTCCAACTTCGGCCTGCAGTACATGGCGCGCTTCAACCACCTGCACAAGCCCTTCGACAACCCCAAGGTGCGCCAGGCCGTGGCCGCGGCCTTCAACCAGGAAGCCTTCCTGCGGGCCCAGGTGGGCGTGAAGGAGCTGTACAAGCCCTGCGGCTCGTTCTTCATTTGCGGCACCCCTTACGGCAGCACGGCCGGCAGCGATCTGCAGATGAAGTCCAACATGAAGAAGGCGCAGGACCTCGTCAAGGCCTCCGGTTACGACGGCACGCCCATCGTGATCCTCAAGCCCACAGACCTGGCCTCTATCCAGAAGCTGCCCGACGTGGCCGCCCAGTTGCTGCGCCAGGCCGGCTTCAAGGTGGACCTGCAGGCCATGGACTGGCAGACCCTGGTGGGCCGTCGCGCCAAGCGGGACGCGCCGGACAAGGGCGGCTGGAGCATGTTCCTGACCGCCTGGCAGGCCTTTGACGTGTGGAGCCCCATCGCCAATCCCACCACCGACACCCGCGGCGAGAAGAGCGTGTGGTTCGGCTGGGCCAGCGACGACAAGCTCGCAGAGTTGCGCAACCAGTTCATGCGCGCCACCGATGACGGTGTGAAGAAGAAGCTGGCCGACCAGATGCATGCCCGCATGTTCGAGATCGGCACGCACGTGAACCTGGGCGAGTTCCAGCAGCCGATGGCGGCCACGAAGAACATCAGCGGCTTCTTCGTCACCAACGGCAACATCTACTGGAACCTGAAGAAGAACTGATCCGGTCCGGAGCCCCCACACAGCCCTGGCCCCGTTCTTGCGGGGTCAGGGCGGGTCCTCCTGAGCGCTGATGCTGTCCTTCCTCTTCCGCAGATTGCTGTCCACCCTCCCGGTGCTGGGGGTGGTGGCGGTGCTCGTCTTCCTGATGTT
>Ga0315907_10002798_pt1 | contig 21442 bp, 20 predicted proteins | sample LakEriMetagenome_3_FD_203525 | JGI IMG/M metagenome (GOLD analysis project Ga0315907, IMG submission 203525) | Freshwater fungal communities from buoy surface, Lake Erie, Ohio, United States - Buoy 12 MA123 | ecosystem: Environmental > Aquatic > Freshwater > Lake > Lake biofilm | place: USA...
CCGGGCACGCGTGTGCCCGTGCGCACATACTCGGCGTCATCCGCGTGGACGTCCACGCCCACGGCAGCGGTCTCGTCGACCATGCGTGCGGCTCCCCCCGAGTGGTCGAAATGCGCGTGGGTGAGCACGATGCGCTGCACGTCTCGGGGGTGCTTGCCGATGGCGTCGAGTGCGCTCACGATCTTGGCCGGGGCGCGCTTGAGCCCGCAGTCGACGAGAGTCACAGATCCGTCGTCGTCGACGAAGGCGTAGGAGTTGATGAAGTCGCCGAGCGTGGGGATCCGGTAGACACCGGCACCCAGGGCGACAGCAGGTGTGCGGGCCACGGGCACAGACTAGGCTCTTGTCCCGTGCGCGTCGTCGACTCCGTCGTGGATCTCATCGGCAATACCCCTCTCGTGAGGCTCAATCGCGTGACCGAGGGCATTGATTGCCCCGTCTACGCCAAGGTGGAGTACCTCAATCCGGGTGGCTCGGTGAAGGACCGCATCGCCACGCGGATGATCGAGGCGGCCGAGCGTGATGGGCTGATCGCCCCCGGGGGCACCATCGTCGAGCCGACGAGCGGCAACACGGGCGTGGGCCTGGCCATCGTCGCCCAGCAGCGCGGCTACCGCTGCGTCTTCGTCTGCCCGGACAAGGTCTCCAAGGACAAGCAGGACGTCCTGCGCGCCTACGGTGCCGAGGTGGTCGAGTGCCCCACCGCCGTCGATCCCGAGGATCCGCGGTCCTACTACTCCGTCAGTGATCGCCTAGCCCGCGAGATCCCGGGTGCCTGGAAGCCCGATCAGTACTCCAACCCCAACAACCCGCGCTCGCACTACGAGACCACAGGCCCGGAGATCTGGGAGCAGACCGCTGGCAAGGTGACGCACTTCGTCGCGGGAGCGGGCACGGGCGGCACCATCAGCGGCGTCGGGCGCTACCTCAAGGAAGCCAGCGACGGGCGGGTGCGCATCATCGCCGCCGACCCCGAGGGATCGGTCTACTCCGGAGGCACCGGTCGCCCGTACCTGGTCGAGGGAGTCGGCGAGGACTTCTGGCCGTCTACCTACGACGCCGAGATGGCGGATGAGGTCATCGCGGTGAGCGATCGCGACTCCTTCGAGATGACGCGCCGTCTCGCGCGCGAGGAGGGGCTCCTGGTGGGCGGCTCCTGCGGGATGGCGGTCGTCGCGGCCCTCGACGTCGCGCGTCGGGCCACCGCGGATGACATGGTCGTCGTCCTCCTGCCCGACAGCGGCCGCGGCTACCTCTCGAAGGTCTTCAACGACGAATGGCTCGCCTCCTACGGATTCGGTGCGCCCGTGGGCGATCGCACCGTCGGCGACGTGCTCCGCGGGAAGTCCGGCGACCTGCCGCCCTTCGTCCACGCACACCCGACCGAGTCGGTCCGCGAAGCGATCGACACGCTCCGAGAGTTCGGCGTCTCCCAGATGCCGGTTGTCCGCGCGGAGCCGCCCGTCATGGCGGCCGAGGTGGTCGGCTCCGTGGTCGAGCGCGATCTGCTTGATGCGCTCTTCGCGGGCCGCGCGTCACTGGCCGACACCCTCGACCAGCACATGTCGCCGAAGCTCCCGCAGGTCGGCGCGGGCGAGCCGGTGTCGGCGGCCGTCACGGCGATGGAGTCCTCCGACGCCATCCTGGTGCTTGATGACGGCAAGCCCGTCGGTGTGCTGTCGCGCCAGGACCTGCTCGGATATCTCGCAGGCTGAACCAGCCAGGGATTAACACGGATCCCGTGTAGCACGAGATCCGTGTTAATCTGACGCCATGACCAACCTGACCATCACGGTGGACGAGGAGACCCTGCGGCGGGCCCGCATTCGCGCTCTTGAGGAGGGATCCTCGGTCAACGCCGTCCTGCGCGATTACCTCTCCAGGTACGCCGAGGATCGCAATCGGGCGGAGAGAGATCGAAGTGTGCTGCGCGCGCTGCTCCGCCACGCGCAGGCGCACCCTGGTCGGTCTGGGGGCGCGCGCCTCCGCCGGGAGGACCTCTACGAGGACCGCGTACGTTGGCCGCGCTGACGTTCGTCGACACCAACGTCCTCGCTTATGCCTACGACGCCGATTCCGGGGAGAAGGGCGAACGGGCGCGCGAGATCCTCGCGGATATCGACGGTGCCGTTGTCAGCACCCAGGTGGTCTTGGAATTCTTTGCCGTGCTCACGCGCAAGCTGGGGCTTACCCGCGACGCCGCGGAGGAAGCGACTGAGTCGCTCATGGAGCTGGAGGTCGTGGCAACCGATGCGCGGCTAGTGAGAGAGGGTCTGCGTATCTCACGTGACCACGACATCTCGCACTGGGACGGAATGATCATTGCTGCCGCGGCGGCATCGGGCTGTGAAGTGCTCTTGACCGAAGACCTTAATGACGGTCAGGTCATCGAGGGTGTGCGCGTGGTCAATCCCTTCCCTGCGTAGGCCCTAACGGCTCCAGATGTCGCCCACGGTGAATCCCGTGGGGAAGGGGTCCGTGGGGTCGACGACGTAGTCGGCGAAGCCGGTGATCCACCCGTGCCCAGTGACCTCGGGTACGACGGCCCGCACGCCGCCCAGGTCGACTTCCTCAACGAGCCGACCGATGAAGACGGTGTCGGTGATGCTCTCGTGGCGGAACTCCTCGCCGAGCCCGAGCTCACCGCGTGCGTGCAGTGTCGCCATGCGGGCACTCGTGCCGGTGCCGCAGGGAGAGCGGTCGAGGCAGCCGGTGAAACTGCCGGGTGCGTCCCAGCTGGGCTGGCCCGTGCCCATCGTTACGGCATTGCGGCGGGAGTTGGCCGCTGACCGCGGTGGCGCGGACAACTGAGAGATCGTGACGCCCGCCAGCGAGGGATCGAGCGGATGGTGCACCGGGTACTGCTCGCTCGCGGCGAGGGTGAGCATGCTGCCGAAGCGCACGATGTCGCTGCCCTCGTCGGGTATCAGCTCGAGGCCGAAAGCGGATGCGTTCGCGATGGCGTAGAACATCCCGCCCCATGCGATATCAGTCTCGATCGTGCCGACTCCGGGGATCTCCACGGGGACCCCCAGGTGAGCTGCGTACGCCGGGACGTTGCGGAAGGTGATCGACGTGGCCTTTCCCTCTGCGACCGTGGCGGTGATCTCGATAAGGCCCGCAGGAGCCTCGAGCGTGAATCGCGTGACCGGCTCGGTCATCTCGACCATGCCGGTCTCGATGAGCACGGTGGCGACGCAGATGGTGTTGCTACCCGACATCGCGGGGTATTCGACGTGCTCCATGATCACGTAGCCGTAATCGGCCGCAGGGTTGCTCGAGGGAAGGATCAGGTTGCAGCACGAAGCGGGGTAGCCACGCGGCTCATTGAGCATGATCTTGCGCAGATCGTCCGCATGGGACTCCAGGTATCGCGCCTTGTCCAGCATGGTCGCGCCGGGCACGTCGCCCACGCCGCCGGTGATGACGCGGCCGGGCATGCCATCGGCGTGGATGTCGACGGCCGTGATCCTGCGATCGAAGGTCACGAGGCCTCCCTAGGTGCTCACGGAGTAGGGCTTAGGGACGGGGCTGATCGTCCATCGTGAAGACGCGTCGCGTCTCCTGCGGCCAGCCGCATGCCTCGGCGACGCGGCCGGCCCAGTAGCGCGCCTGTTCCTCGTTAGCGACGTTCACCACGGTGAAGCCACCCAGGTACTCCGGGGAGCGGGAGTAGCGGCCGGGCGTGAAGACAAGGCTTCCTGACGTGGCGTCAGCCGCGATGGCGGCATCGACATCCTCGTCGACGCCGCCGGCGAAGACGTAGACGCCCTGCGCCTGCATCTCCTCGACGACGGCGTTGGCTAGAGGAGCGCGGGAGTCGTACCACTCAGCCGGGTGGTCGCCCACCCATTGCTGGTTGAAGTAGATGATGAAGTGCATCTACAGCGCCGGGAGCGCGAGGCCGGTGTTGGCGTGGCAGCGGTAGCCGTTGGGCACCTTGTAGAGGTACTGCTGGTGGTAGCCCTCGCCGTAGTAGAAGGGCCAGTCGCCCGCGGGAGCGACCTGAGTCGTGATGTCGCCGTAGCCGCGCTCGGCGATCACACCGGCGTACGCCGCGGACGATCGCTCGACGAGGTCACGCTGAGCCTCGGTGGTGTAGAAGACCGCGCTTCGGTACTGCGTGCCCTGATCATTGCCCTGGCGATAGCCCTGCGTCGGATCGTGGCTCTCCCAGAAGTGCTTGAGCACGTCGTAGGTCGAGATCTGGTCCTCGCGGTAGGTGACGAGCACGGCTTCGGTGTGCCCGGTGCGTCCGGTGCACACCTCTTCGTACGTCGGATGCGGGGTGAAGCCACCCTGGTAGCCGACGGCGGTGGTGTAGACGCCCGGCAGGCGCCAGTAGATCTCCTCCGCGCCCCAGAAGCAGCCCATGCCGAGGTAGATCGCCGAGAGGTCCTCGGGCCATGGCTCGACCGGGAGATCGCGGATCGGCGTGCCGAGCACGGCGTGATCCGCGGGGATCTCGAAGGGGTAGTGGTCGCGGCCGGGTAGGGCGGCGTCCGGGGTCACCATCGTCGACTTGCCGGAGGAGAAGAGGAAGGCCATGGGGGGAGTATGCCGCGGGTGCGCCCGGCTCGCCCGCCCCGCCTAGGCTCGCCCCATGACGTCATGGGACCAGGCGGGCTTCGAGACACGCGCCATCCACGCCGGGCAGGAGCCCGACCCGCAGACGGGCGCTGTCGTGCCGCCCGTCTACCAGGTGTCGACGTATGCCCAGGACGGCGTGGGCGGACTGCGCGGAGGCTATGAGTACTCCCGCAGCGGCAACCCCACGCGCACGGCTCTCGAGGAGTGCCTGGCCTCGCTCGAGGGCGGGGCACGTGGCCTGGCCTTCGCCTCCGGGCTGGCGGCCGAGGACACCCTGCTGCGCACGGTGACCGCTCCGGGTGCGCACGCGATCATCGGCAACGACGCCTACGGCGGTACCTATCGACTCTTCGCCAAGGTCGCCGAGCCGTGGGGTGTCGAGCACACGCCCGTGGATCTCACGGACCTCGATGCTGTGCGCGCGGCCGTGCGACCTGGGAGCACGCGCATCATCTGGGCGGAGACCCCGACCAATCCTCTGCTCACCGTCGTCGACATTGCCGCGCTCGCGCAGATCGCCCATGACGCAGGTGCCCTGCTCGTCGTCGACAACACCTTCGCCTCGCCGTATCTCCAGCAGCCGCTGGCGCTCGGTGCCGACGTGGTGGTGCACTCCACGACGAAGTACCTCGGCGGCCACAGCGATGTCATCGGCGGCGGCCTCGTCGTGGCGGATGCCGAGCTCGGCGACCGGCTCGCCTACCACCAGAACGCCATGGGCTCGGTGCCCGGACCCTGGGATTCGTGGCTGGTCCTGCGCGGGATAAAGACGCTAGGCGTGCGGATGGATCGGCACTGCGCCAATGCGAAGGCGATCGTGGAACTGCTCACGTCTCACCCATCCGTCACCGAGGTCTTCTACCCCGGTCTGCCCGGGCATCGCGGCCATGATGTGGCTGCGCGTCAGATGAGTGACTTCGGTGGCATGGTGTCCTTCCGGGTGGCAGGTGGCGAGCAGGAGGCGGTCGACCTCTGCGCCCGCACCCACGTCTTCACGCTGGGGGAGTCCCTCGGCGGTGTTGAGTCCCTGATCGAGCATCCCGGTCGCATGACCCACGCGTCCGCAGCGGGCAGTGCGCTCGAAGTGCCAGCCGACCTGGTGCGCCTGTCGGTGGGCATCGAGAGCATCGACGACCTCGTCGGCGACCTCAAGCAGGCGCTGGGATGACGGCGAGCGCGTCCACGTCGGTCGAGTGGACGGCCACGTCCCTTGCGGAGGACGTCCGCGCTGGTCGGCGTACCGCCGTCGACACCGTCACCGAATCCCTCGCGCGCATTCGCGCCTACGACGACGACGTCGCGGCCTTCCAGGTGGTGCGCCGTGAACGCGCCCTGGCGGAAGCCGTTGAGGTCGACGCTCGCCCGGATCGCGGCACCCTGCCGCTCGCGGGAGTGCCGATCGCCATCAAGGACAACGTGCCCGTTGCCGGTGAGCCCATGCGCGTGGGATCGGCCGCGACCGATGACGCACCCCAGGGGGCTGACCACCCGGTGGTCCAACGCATTCGCGCCGCGGGTGGTGTCGTCGTCGGGCTCACCCGCGTGCCCGAGCTCTGCGTCTTCGGCGCCACCGACTCCGTGCACGGCATCACGCGCAATCCCTGGGATCTCGCGCGCACGCCAGGTGGCTCCAGCGGTGGGTCGGCCGCCGCGGTGTCTGCGGGCATGGTGCCCGTCGCCCACGGCAACGACGGTATGGGCAGCGTGCGCATCCCCGCTGCCTGCTGCGGCCTCGTCGGGATCAAGCCGGGGCTCGGCGTCGTGCCCGCCCACCTCGGCGCGACCGACTGGTACTCCATGAGCGAGAACGGCGCACTTGCTACGACCGCCGAGGACGCCGCGCTACTGCTCTCCGTCATGGCGGGCGACCCGGCACTGGCGCAGATCGCCCCACTCGACGAGCGACTGCATGTCGCCGTGTCCTTCCGGGCGCCTGTCGCTGGTGTTGCGGTCGATCCCGCGTGGGCCGCGGCGGCCGATCGGCTCGGCTCGATGCTGCGCGGCGATGGGCATGACGTGCAGTACGCCGAGCCGGTGTCGGCGACAGACGCCGTGGGCAATGCTGCCGCGATCGCGGGGCTCGTGCGCTGGTTCGCCGGCACGGCGGCAGATGCAGACGAACTCGATTCGGCGCGATTGGAGCCGCGTGTGCGTCGTCACGCCATGCTCGGCCGACTCGTCCGCCGCACTCCGCTCATGGATGAGCGCTTGCGCGATGCGTGGATCCGTCACGCTGACGAATTCCTTCGCGAGTACGACGTACTCGTGACACCCGCGCTGGCACAACCACCGATCAATGCGCGGCGCTGGTTCAGTGGAGGCTGGTCCTCGACGATGCTCGCGAACATCCGCTATGCGCCCTTTGCCGCACCGTGGAATGTCGCGGGGATGCCGGCCATCGTCATCCCCATGGGCGTGCACCCGACGGCCGGCACTCCGGTCGCCGCGCAGGTGGTCGCCCGACGCGGGCGTGAGTCACTGCTGCTGTCGCTTGCCGCGTGGGTGCAGCGCGAGAGGCCCTGGCGCCGCACCGCACCGGGCTTCCCCGACTAGGCGGTCGCGCGACCCGAACATCCCGGTTATCGAGGTTTGCGCGCATTTGTAAACCTCGATAACGGGAATGCTCGTCGTCCACAGGGGTCGAGGTGGGGGTGGCGTCGAGGAGCGCTCCCTCTCACTCTGTGGCTATGCCACGACCCGAACTCCGCGCCACTGCTGCGGCACTCGCTGCCGCGTTCGGGGACACCACCTTCACGGCGCAGGATGCCGGCAACGTCGGTGTACCCCATCAGCGCCTCGCTTCGGCGACCCGCGCGGGCCTCGTGCACCGACTCCGTAGAGGTCACTTCCGCATCGCCCGCGCGGGAATCGAAGACAGCCGCTTGGCGGATTGCCTGGAGCGCCTCTCGCAACGGGGCATCCACGCGTGCGTGGGTCGGCGCACTGCCGCGGACATCTGGGACGTACCGGTCTGGTTGCCGCAGACGCAGAGCACCCCGACGGTCCTCGTTCCACGATCAGCGCCTGTAGGGATGGGGCTTCGCGGCGGGGTCTTCCTCAAGGGCTGCGACATCGATCCACGTCGAATCGTGATGGGCCCCACGTCTCAACCCGTGACAGATCCCCTCCTCACGGCCGCGCATGTGGCCTCGACGCGTGGTGCGACCTTCGCTCAGGCGATGGTGGTCCTGTGCGGGGCGATGCGCTGTCAACTCGGCTGGGTATCCCCAGAGGGCGCGTCCGTCACCCGCCTCGCGAGCCGAGGGGAGATCAGGGAGCATCTGGTTGCCGAACTCCGTGATGCAGTAACGCATGCAGACGTGCGGACTCATCCACGCGCCCTAGCGGCTGTCCCGTATGCCGATCCGCGGCTCGAGACAGCGTTGGAGTCGCTCTCCTGGGCGCGATTCATCGAGGGTGGCATCGATCTCCCCGAGCCGCAGGTCTGGGTCACCGGTGCGAGCGGCCGAGCCTGGCGAGTCGACTTCCTCTTCGGTGGCCGCGTCATCGGGGAGTGCGATGGTGCTGTGAAGTACGTCGAAGGGGACAGTCTGTGGAAGGAGAAGAAGCGGCAGTCGGATCTTGAGGAATCCGGCTACATCGTGGTGCGGTGGACCTGGGAAGAGATCGCTTTCCGCCCCCACGTGGTGCTGGCGCGGATCGCGAGGGCTCTGTCGCGGGCAGTGTGACGGGCGACCCGGTCATCTTGACGGACGACCCGGTTATCGAGGTTTCGGAGGGTCGATAAACCTTGAATACGGGGACGTTCAGTTCGCAGTGCGCGAGCGCAGCGTCTCGGGCATGAGGACCACGAAGACGAGTGCTAGTGCCGCAATGGCCGCCCCGAAGGCGAAGGCCCACTCGAAGCCGTAGAGGTCGAGCAGCAGTCCGCCGAGCAGCGGGCCGATGACCGCGCCGATATCCGACACCATCTGGAAGGTCGCGACCACGCTGCCTCCCTGACGTCCGCCCATGATGTCGCCGACGACGGCCGTGGGCGCCGAGCCGAGGAACGCCGTGCCGATCGACATGACCACCATGCTGAGGAAGAAGACGACCAGGGCGAGGGAGAGTGATCCCGTGGCCAGGTCGTCGGCGACGAGGAGCAGCATGCCGACAACGGTCGCGATCGTGCCGATGATCATCGCCGGTCGTCGGCCGCGCAGGTCGGTGAGTCGACCGGCTGGGACCAGGAAGATGGCTTGTACGGCGGCAGCGACGAGGAAGGCCCATCCCGACAGGCTGGGGCCCTGCTTGAGTCCCTCGACGACAAAGAGCGGGATGAGCGCGGCGCGCAGGCCGAAGGCAGTGAGCCCCGTCGCGAGGTTGACCGCGAGGGCAGCACGGTAGGCGCCGTTGCCGAGTGCCTCGCGCAGCTCGGCCCAGCCGCCCGGTCGGACATCCGGTGCCACATCGCCGGTCGGCTCCGATGCCACCACAGCCGCTTCGCGCTGGGCGAGGCGAGCGGGGGAGAGGAAGACCAGGGCGATGACGGTCGCGATGGCGAGCGTGCCGGCGTAGAAGAAGAAGGGTGCACGGATCGAGATGGCGAGCAGGATGCCGCCGACGGCCGGGCCCGCCACGCCGCCGACGAGGAATCCGCCCTGCCAGGCCGCGGAGGCGCGACCGCGCTGGTCCGCATCGACGACCCGCAGGAGCAGTGCCATCGCCGAGACGGTGAACATCGCGGATCCGATGCCGCCGATGCCACGCAGGATGAGCAGGTGCACGTAGGTCTGGGCCAATCCCGCGAAGAAGCTCGAGATCGCGACGATCGCCAGGCCCGTAGCCAGCACGTTGCGCTCGCCGAATCGGTTGGTCCACGCCCCGGCGAAGGGAGAGGAGACGAAGCGCATAAGCGCGAAGGCTGAGATGACGGCCGAGGCAGCGAGCGCCGTGACACCGAAGGATTCGGCATAGATCGGGATAGACGGGATAACGATCCCGAAGCCGAGTGCGACGAAGAAGGCAATCGAGGCGAGGACACTGACCTCGACGGGAAGATCACGCAGCAGCGGGATCCATCGACGCACGATCGACGACCCTACGCGGGGCCCCTACGCGCTGCGGCGTCGCCCCTTGCGCGCGCGCACGTAGTCGGTGACGACGTAGTCACCGAGCCGGTCACCGTCGGCGGCGAACACACGCCCCCCATTGCGCCGTGCCATCGCGTCGAGGAAGCGCTCCAGGCGTGGATCGTCACCGAGCCGGAACCACGAGATCGGCACCCCGCGCCGGGTGAGGCGGTCGACCTCCGCCACGGTGAGGTCGATGGTCTCGCGGTCGGGGGGCCACATGAACCACCAGTCCGGGCCTCCCGACGCGGTGGGCGCGGGTAGCAGGTGAGCGGTGGGCTCGCCGTCCGTGACGACGAGGCAGACCGGCTCGGCATCCCGGTGACGGTCGAGGAAGCGCCCGGCGAGCATGAGCGCGTGGTGGAGGTTGGTGCCCTGGATGTCACTCGCCGCGAGGTCAGGCAGTTCCTCGGGATTCACCGTGCGAGCGAGGTTGGCGAAGGTGATCACCTGCAGGGCATCGAGCGGGTACGCCGATGCCGCGAGGGCCTGGAGTGCCATCGCGGTGGTCTTGGCCGCGCGCCAGGTGTCATTCATCACCATGGAGAAGGACTGGTCGACCAGAAGAGCGACTGCTGCGCGGGTGCGCGTCTCGGTCTCGCGCACCTCGAAGTCCTCCGCGCGCAGTCCGGACGACCCGTCAGCGAGCCCCCGCCGCACCGCGTTGCCCACGGTGCGCACGACATCGAGGGGCTGCTCGTCGCCGAACTCCCATGCCCGCGACTGACCCGTGAACTCACCTGCGGCACCGGCGTCGTGGATCTCGTGCTCACCGCGGGGCCCCGCACCCAGGTCGGCGAAGACGCGGCGCAGCGCGGTGCGGCCGATACGTCGCACCGCCTTGGGGCTGAGCTCGGAGCGCTCGGTGAGGTAGCCCTGCTCGCGCAATTCGCGCTCGATCTCGCGCAGCCGCTCGATGTCGTCGACCGCCTGGCGCCCGAGTGCGCGCTCGACCGCCTCGACGTCGACGTCGTCGAGCGTTGCTCCCGGATAGTCCTGCGACAGTTGCGCCTCGAGAGCCTCGAGGTCGGCCATCTCCGCGAGTGCCTCGGTCGCGTCGGGCAGCCCGAGCCCGCGCTCGCCCTGCATGCGCTGCCGCCCCTGCCAGGGCAGGTCAGGGCGCAAAGCGCGGAGGTGATCCTGCAGTTGCGACATCTCGGAGGCAAGGTCCATGTCCTGCCAGGCCTGCTCCATGAGCCCGGCGAGTTCCTCGCGCTGCTCGGGCGTCATCGAGTCGAGCATGCGCTGCATGGCAGCGGCCCTGCGCGCGAGGTCGTCGAGCAACTGCTCGAAGCTCTCGGGTCGGTCGGGGAAGAACTCCCCGTGCTTGTCCATGAACTGCTCGAAGTCCTCACTGACGTTCTCGCCCCGGCGATGCTTGTCCAGCATCGTGTTGAGGTCGGCCAGCATGTCCTTCATCGCCTGCTGCTCCTCAGGAGATCCGGGATTCTGCAGCGCCTGTGACATTCCCTTGAACTGCTGGTCGAGCACGTCGCGGCGCAGCATGTCCTTGATCTCGTCGTACGCCGCCCGCGCCTCGGGGGAGCGCCAGTCGTACTCGGTGAGCTCGCGCACCGCGCGCGAGGTGTCGTCGGGAAGCATGTCGAGCGAGGCCTCACGGAAGCGCGCGTCGTCGGACGGATCGGGGAAGAGCGCGCTGCGCTCGTGCTCGAGGGCCTCGTCGAGCTTCTCGCGTACTTTCTCCAGCAGGCCGTCGAGGCGACCCGACTTCTGCAGCTCGCGCCGGCGCTGCTGCAGGCGTCGGCGCAGGTCGTCGAGCCCGCGCGCCCCCTCCATGCCCCGGCGCAGCATGTCGCGCATGGCATCGCGGACCGATGAGCCGTCGAGGATGCGATCGGCGAGCGCATCGACCGCCGCGCCCGCATCCACGGGCTCGGCGAGGGGGTCGGGCCCCCCGTGGAAGGCGCCGTACCGGTAGCGCACCTATTCCTCCGAAGACGTGGTGCCGTAGGTCACGCGGCCGTCGGACTCGTCCTTGTCGATGCGACGCGTGAGCCACAGGCCTTCGAGGGCAAACTCGACGCACGCTGCCGTGATGCCCGCGGTCGGCTCCGCGTCAGGGCCCTCGGTCGCGGCGATGAGGCGCCCGAGCCCCTCCCATGCGCCCGCAGCGTTGAGCAGCCCGGTCGCGGTGACGAGGTCGCCGGCCTCGATCGTGCCGCCCTCGTCGAGGAGCGTGACGAGAGGCGTGAGGTCGACTCCACCAAGGTGTCGACGGTAGGTCTCGGCGACCGCCTTACGTGCGAGATGCTGCAGCACCTCCTCCTCGCGTCCCTCCTCGCTCACCTCGAACTCCACCTTGCCGCGCAGGGTGGGGACGACTCCGGCGAGATCGCCCACGCGCGCGACCGGCTCGTCGGCGGTGATGGCGGCGCGGCGCAATGCCGCACCGGCAAGCGCCTCGGCGGCGGCGATCGCGAAGCGCGCCGAGACACCGCTGCGCTGGTCTACGGCGCCGGACTCGCGCACGAGCCGGGTGAAGCGCGCGATGACCTCGAGCAGGTGCAGCGGCACGATGGCGACAAGATCTGCCTCCTGGGCGATGAGGCTGATCTCATGCTGTACGTCGTAGGGGTAATGGGTCGTGATTTCCGCGCCGAAGCGATCCTTCATCGGCGTGATGATGCGCCCGCGATTGGTGTAGTCCTCGGGATTGGCACTTGCCACGACGAGCAGGTCCAGCGGCAGGCGCAGGGTGTAGCCGCGCACCTGGATATCGCGCTCCTCGAGCACGTTGAGCAGCGCCACCTGGATGCGCTCGGCGAGGTCGGGGAGCTCGTTGATCGCGAAGATGCCGCGATTGGTCCGGGGCACGAGCCCGAAGTGGATGGTCTCGGGATCGCCCAGCATCCGTCCCTCGGCCACCTTGACCGGGTCGACATCCCCGACGAGATCGCCGACCGAGGTGTCGGGCGTGGCGAGCTTCTCGCCGTAGCGCTCGCTGCGGTGGCGCCACGTGACAGACGTGTCATCGCCGCGCTCGGCGACGATGCGTCGCGCGTAGACACTCACCGGCGCCATCGGGTCGTCGTTGACCTCGGAGCCGTCGACGACGGGGATCCACTCGTCGAGCAGCGTCACGAGGGTGCGGATCAGACGCGTCTTGCCCTGGCCTCGCTCACCGAGCAGCACGATGTCGTGACCGGCGAGCAGTGCGCGCTCCACCTGGGGAATGACCGTGTCATCGAAGCCGACGATGCCGGGGAAGGTTGGCTCGCCTGCCGCGAGGCGCGACACAAGGTTGGCGCGGATCTCCTCCTTGACCGTGCGGGGCTCGTAGCCGCTCGCGCGCAGTGCCCCCAGGGTGCGGGGGAGGTCTGCCGGGACAGGGGGAGCGAGGCTTGTCATGACCCGACGGTACGTCAGGATGGTGGACATGGCGCCCGGAGGCCTAGAGGAGGCCCGCTGCTCCTCCGCGCTGCGTCGAGGGCTGGACTCGGCGGTTCCCGAGGCGGTGCAGGTCGCCCTGGGCGATCTCGGCGCGAGACCTCACCTCGCCATCGTCCAGGTGAGTGCCCCGGGAGAGCCCCTCGCCGCGGGGCGAGCACTGGCGCACGTTGCTTCTCTGATCGACGAGGTCGCCCACGGTTGCGTGGTGATCGGGTCGAATGCGCACGGCGTCATCGGCGATCTCACCTCGGTGGAGATGCAGCCGGCCGTGTCCGTGTGGTTTGCGCACCTGCCGGACGCTCGTCCGCGCGGCTTCCGCCTCGCGACCGTCCCTGCCCCGCACGGAGGTCTCGCGCTCACCGGTCTCCCTGATCTCAGTGATGATGATCGACTCGCTTTCCTCCTCGCAGACCCGTGGACCCTTCCGGCCGACGAGGTCGTCGCGGCGTTCTCGCGTGTGGACGGCCCGCTCCCCGTCGTCGGCGGACTCGTGTCGGGCGGGCGACGACGGGGTGATTCCCGCCTCATGCTCGACGGAGCGGTCTTCGACAACGGCGGCGTGGGGGTCGTCCTAGACCGCGCGGCCCCGGTGCGTGTCGTGGTGAGCCAGGGTTGCCGGCCGATCGGCGATCCCATGACCGTAACCTCCGCCGAGGGCACCACCGTCCGGGAACTCGCTGGACGTCCCGCCCTCGAGCGGCTGCGCGATGTCGTGTCCGCTCTCGACACCGATGATCAGGCCCTCGCCGTGCGGGGCCTGCACGTCGGGATCGCGCGCGACCCCCGCGTGGACGGCGTGCATGCAGGGGATTTCGTCATTCGCGGGATCCTCGGCGTGGATGCTCAGAGCGGCGCTGTGTCCGTGGGCGACGATGTCGACGTCGGATCGCTCGTGAGGCTCCACCTGCGCGATGCTGACTCGGCCGACGCCGATCTGCGCACCGCCGTCGGTCTCGTCGGCCGCGATCGCGCGGTGGCCGGGGCGTACCTCGTCACGTGCAACGGACGTGGCGGAGCGATGTTTACGAGCTCGGACCATGACGCCGCCATCGTGCGCGATGGCCTCGGCACCATGGCCGTGGGCGGGTTCTTCGCCGCTGGCGAGATCGGGCCTGTCGGAGGCGACAATCACCTCCACGGTTTCACCGCCGTGCTGCTCGTGGTCGATCCGGCGATCCAAGGAGACGGGGATGTCGAGGTCAGCCGCCCGGTGGACTGGGACACCGAGTTCGACGTCGCGCGATTCGACGAGGAGCTGCGCGACTTCCTCGGGCCCTCCTGAACCGTCGTCCACAGCCCGGCGCGTGCCGTTGACGACGGGCATCCATCTCGGCCTACGGTGGCTCCGTGACCTCCCGTGACCAGCACCGCTCCGCCGTGTACGCCGCGGAGGAGCAGTGGGCGCGCCAGCTCGCACGCGGCGGCACGGTGGACTTCTTCGGCTCGCCCCTGCAGGTGCCCACGGAGCGGCGCTTCGCGGATATCGCCTCCGTGCAGCGCTACGTCGAGTCCGTGCTTGCCCTCATCGGTGTCGTCACGCGATGGCCGGGCGTGCCGCCCGTCCGGGTCCGTGAGCGCGCGGGCACCGGTCGGGCTCACTATTCCGATGGGGTCATTGCGCTGCCGCTCAAGGGACTTGTCGGGGAGCGCTGGGCCGCACGCGAGTCGGTCGTACTCCACGAGCTCACCCACCACCTTGTGGCTCACTCTCATCCCGGTGCAGCGGCACACGGCCCGGAGTTCTGCGGCGACGAGGTCCTCCTCGCCGAGATCACGCTCGGGCCCGAGGCGGCGCTCCTCCTGCGCGCGGCCTTCGATGGAGCCAGCGTCCCCGTTGCTGAGAGAGCACGATGAGCCATCTCGATCGCATCGCTGCCCTGCTGGTCAAGGCCGAGCGCAGCGACAATCCGCATGAGGCCGAGGCCTATCTCGCCAAGGCACAGGCTCTCGCAACCCAGGCCAGTGTCGATCTTGCCGTGGCGCGCGCGCTCACTGCACGGCGCGAGGCTCGCGAGCAGCCGGTGAGCGTCACGATCACCATCGGCGAGCGCGGCAAGCGGGCCAACACTCACCTGGTGAGTCTCTTCGTGGTGGTCGGGCAGTGCAATTCACTCCAGGTCGACATCGCTCACAACTCCACCTATGTCATCGCCTACGGCATGCCGAGCGATATCGAGCTGGTGGAGGCACTCTTCGGCTCGCTCGCCACGCAGATGACCGCATCTGCGACGACCTGGCTCGCGGTCGGGGAGTGGAAGGGCGACACATACGTCTCACGTGATGGCTGGCGCAAGCCGCACACGGCGCAGACTGCGCGTGCGGCGTTCTACCGCGCCTTCATCGACCGCATCGGCGACCGTCTTCAGGAGGCGCGCGAGCAAGTGCTCGCCGAGGCCGAGCGCCAGCGCGTCGATATCCCCGCGGAGGTGCCGGGTGGCAAGGCCGTCGCGACGACGGGCGCTCTGGTGCTGCGCAGCAAGGAGACTGAGGTGCGGTCCTTCTATCGCAAGGCCTCGACAGCGCGGGGGCGATGGAGTGGGTACTCCGGTGGGGTGAGCCGTCGTGCTGGGAGTGCTTCTCGCGCTGGCCGTGAGGCTGCAGATCGCGCGCGCACCACGAGCGCGAAGGGCATCGGAGCGAAGGGCCCCGGGCTGACCGCCTAGCGACGACGCAGCACCATCGGCATGCCATCGCGGGAGCGCAGGGTCACTGCAGGGATGAGGGTGATATCGCTGCCGGGCACGAGCTCGGGCCGCCAACGCTGGGCGAGGGTGGCGAGCACGAGGGTCGCTTCAGTCCACGCGAACTGCTCTCCGATGCACCGACGGTTGCCCCAGCCGAAGGGGAACCAGGCTCCTCGGGGCTGACCAGGTGCGTCTTCGCTGAAGTTGCCTTCGGCATCGATCCATCGCTGTGGACGGAATGACAGTGAGGACTCCCACCAGCGGGGGCTTCGGTGCATGGCGAATTGACTGATGAGCGTGATCGAACCCTCCGGGACAGTCCAGCCGTCTACCTCGATATCGGAGAGGCGGCGCCGGCCCTGGATCCACGCGGGGGGATAGAGCCGGATGGATTCGGCGATCACGGCACGGCTGCGCGGCAGCGACGCCATGTCGTCCATCGTCGGGGCGCGCCCACCCAGGACCGCGTCGAGCTCCTCGTAGAGCCACTCGGCCACCTCCGGATACTGCGCGAGGAGCATCCAGGTCCAGGTCATCGTCATTGCGGTGGTCTCATGCCCGGCCAGGATGAGGGTCATGGCCTCGTCGCGCACCTGAGCATCGGTGAATCCCGACCCGCCTTCCTCAGCCGCGAGGAGCATGCTGAGCATGTCTCCCGTGTCGCCGAGCGCGCGGTGCTCATCGATCGTGCGCTGCACGATCCTGTCGATGCGAGCGAAGGACATGAGCGCCCGCTTCCGCGGAGGGCTGGGGATGCTCAGTGCCTTCGGGCCGAACACCAGATAGCGGCCCATCCCGGTGAGCAGCCCCTCGAGCGCTTCGCCGATCTCCTGCGCGTCATCTGCGAGGTCGGCACCGAACAGCGTGCGCCCGACGATCGTGAGCGTGAGCGCGGACATGTCGGTCTGCATGTCGACGGCTTGGCCGTCGCGCCACGCGGCTTCGTGGTCGAGAGTGAGGGAGACCATGTCGCGCGCGTACTCAGCGATCCGGTCACGGTGGAAGGCCGGCTGGACGAGTCGGCGATTGCGCAGGTGCACCTCGCCCTCGCTCGTGAGCAGGCCGTTGCCGAGGACGGCCTTGGCGCCCTGCAGGCCGGGGCCCTTCATCGTCTCGCGGCCATGCCCGATGAAGGCTTCCACGATGGCCTCGGGAGAGGTGAGCAGATAGGTGTGCTCGCCGATGAGGTTCATGTGCGCGATGGTCGGGTACTTGCGCTCCATCTCGACCATGAACCATGGCGCGTCATTGCCCGTGACGAACCGCCGGATGACCTGAATGCCCCTGGGACCGGGCGGCCGGGCCACATCGCGGCGCCGGTCCTTGGGGATGACCACATCCGTATGCGCCATGCGTGCCATGGAGACCCGAGCCGTCTCACGGAGGTCCAGCGACTGGTCGACGGCGGTATTCACCTCACCAGTCTGCACCCGGACATGCCAGGATGCGCCTGTGGGATCCGAGGCATCAGTCACCCTCGCCGACATCGAGGCGGCGGCCGGGCGCCTCGAGGGCGTCGTACGCCGCCTCCCCGTGCACTCGGCGCGGTGGCTCTCCGATCGTGTGGGCGGTCCTGCCTTCCTGGCCACCGAGAATCTCCAGCGCGCAGGGTCCTTCAAGATCCGCGGGGCCTACAACAGGCTCAGCCAACTCAGTGACGCCGAGCGCGCCGCGGGCGTCGTCGCCGCATCAGCCGGGAATCACGCTCAAGGTGTCGCCCTCGCGGCGTCCATGCTGGGTATCCGCTCCACGATCTTCATGCCGCGCTCGGCCAGCATGCCCAAGGTCATCGCCACTCGCGACTACGGCGCCGAGGTCATCTTTCACGGAGCCACGCTCGATGAGGCCATCGTCGAGGCGCGGGCTTTCGCCGAGTCCTCGGGCGCGAACTTCATCTCGCCCTTCGACCACGTCGACATCGTCGCGGGGCAGGGCACGCTCGGATTGGAGATCCTCGAGCAGGTGCCCGACGTGCGCACCGTCGTCGTGTGCACCGGTGGCGGGGGACTCCTCGCCGGAGTCGCGCTCGCTATCAAGGCGCAGCGACCCGACGTCAAGGTCATCGGCGCGCAGGCTGCGGGCGCGGCGGCGTACCCGCCCTCGCTTCTCGCCGGGCATCCCGTCCCCCTCAAGACCATGCGCACGATGGCCGACGGCATCGCGGTGGGCCGCCCCGGAGACGTGCCCTTCGCCCTCATCCAGCGCTATGTCGATGACATCCGCGTGGTCTCCGAGGACATGCTCGCCAAGGCGCAGCTGCAACTCCTCGAGCGGTCGAAGCTCGTGGTGGAGCCCGGGGGCGCGGCGGCCGTGGCGGCGATCATGGACGACCCGACTTCCTTCGAGGCGCCGGTGGTCGCGGTGCTCTCGGGCGGCAACGTCGATCCGCTCGTGATGATGCGTGTGATCCGACACGGCCTCACCGCGGGCGGCCGCTTCACCCAGATCACCGTCCACGTCCCGGACAGGCCCGGCTCGCTCGCCGGACTGCTCGCCGAGATCGGGTCCCTTGACGCCAACGTCGTCGATGTCTCCCATCTGCGGACCAATCCCCGGCTTGCCGTCGATGAGGTGGAGATCACCATCGACCTCGAGACCCGCGGCGCTGATCATCGCGAGCAACTGCTCGATCACCTCAGGCAGCGGGGGTACCGCATCACCGAGGTGTAGTAGCGCCGGAGTAGCGTGCAGGCCGTGTCCGACATCATCGAGGCTCGGGGCCTCGTCAAGAAGTACGGCGATGTGGTCGCCTTGGACGGGCTCGATCTCAGCGTCCCGGAAGGCACCGTCTACGGTCTCCTCGGACCCAATGGAGCCGGCAAGACGACCACCGTCCGCATCCTCACCACGCTCCTGCTGCCGGACTCGGGCACGGCGACGGTCGATGGGCTGGACGTCGTGAAGAAGCCCAATGCCGTACGCCGGATCATCGGGCTCACCGGCCAGTACGCGGCGGTCGACGAGTATCTCACCGGCCGCGAGAACCTCCGGATGTTCGGCGATCTCTACCACCTGCCCTCGAAGTACGTGAAGGAGCGCAGCGACGAGCTGCTTGACCGCTTCGACCTGGCCGATGCCGCCGACCGGTCCCTGCGCACCTACTCGGGTGGCATGCGGCGGCGCCTCGACCTCGCGGCCAGCCTCATCGCTAAGCCTCGCGTCCTCTTCCTGGATGAGCCGACGACGGGACTCGACCCGCGCTCGCGCATCGGACTGTGGGAGGTCATCACCGACCTCGTCGCTGATGGCACCACCGTCTTGCTCACGACGCAGTACCTCGAGGAAGCAGATCAGTTGGCGGAGGAAATCGTGGTCATCGATCACGGCCGGGTCATCGCCCAGGGGACATCCGACACTCTCAAGGATCAGGTCGGCGGCGATCGACTCGAGGTCGTCGTCGAGAACCCGGCCCAGGTCGACGAGGCGGCCCAGGCCCTGCGCTCGGTGGCGACGGGCGAGGTGACGGTGAATCGAGCGGATCACCGGGTCGTCGCTCCCGTGGTCGGTGGCTCCCTGACGTTGGTCGACGCCGTGCGCTCGCTCGACGCGGCGCACGTGGCCATCGCTGACGTCGCGCTACGCCGGCCGACACTGGATGACGTCTTCCTCTCCCTGACCGGGCATTCCGCAGAGGAGGAGCAGGCATGAGCACCGCTGTCCCCACGCGTCCGCGCCCGATCATCGGCTGGGGCCTTCACGACGGCCTCGTCGTAGCCCGTCGCAATCTCATCCAGACGATCCGCGTGCCCGAACTCCTCTTCTTCTCGATCGTGCAGCCGGTCATCTTCGTGCTGCTCTTCGCCTTCGTCTTCGGCGGCGCGATTCCGATTCCCGGATCGGATCCGACCACGGCGCCGGATGCGAATGTCTACCGGCAGTACCTCATGCCCGGCATCTTCGGTCAGACGGTGGCCTTCGCCTCCGCTGCCGCGACGGTCGGCATCGCCGAGGACATGAAGCGCGGCATCATCGACCGCTTCCGCTCGCTGCCGATGGCGTCGGGCGGTGTGCTCATCGGCCGCACCTTCGCCGATGCGACGCGCCAGATCCTGGTGCTCTTCGTGCTGAGTGTCACCGGCCTGCTCATCGGCTGGCGCATCAACGACGGCGTGCTCAACGCCATCTACGCCTACCTGCTCCTGCTCCTCTTTGCCTACACGGTGGCGTGGATCGGGTCGTGGATCGGCCTCTACATGCCGAATCCCGAGACAGCGCAGACGGCCGGTCTGGTGTGGCTCTTCCCGCTGACCTTCCTCTCCAACGCTTTCGTGCCCATCACCGCGATGCCGACGTGGCTGCAGCCCATCGCCCAGTGGAACCCGGTGTCCTCGCTTGTGTTGGCCACGCGTGAGCTCTTCGGCAATCCCACGGGGATCATCGGCGACATGTGGCCGCAGCAGAATCCGATCGCCTACACCCTGATCTCATGCGCCGTGCTCATCGCGATCTTCGCGCCGCTCGCGGTGCGGCGCTACCGCACCGCGACGAGCCGCTAAGCGGCAGACGAAGTGAGTGTCAGCCGGCGTACGGCTGGGCAGCGGTGATCTCCACCGTGACCTGCTTGCCGTTGGCGAGTGCATAGGACACCGTGTCGCCCACGCGTGCACCGAGCACGGCCTTGCCCAATGGCGACGTTGGAGAGTAGACCTCGACCGAAGCGTGGGCGGCTTCCTCGCGTGAGCCGAGGAGGAAGGTCTCCTCGTCGCCGAACTCGACGAAGCGCACCGTGACGACCTTGCCCGGAGCAACCTCGTCATGCTCGGCCTCGGGGGCGCCAATGCGGGAGTTCTCCAGCAGCTGCTTGAGTTGGCGGATGCGGGCCTCGTTCTTGCCCTGCTCCTCCTTGGCGGCGTGGTAGCCGCCGTTCTCCTTGAGGTCTCCCTCCTCGCGCGCTGCCTCGATCCGCTTGGTGATCTCTGACCGCCGCGGACCTGACCGCTCCTCGAGCTCCTGCGCGAGTCGGTCGTAGGCCTCCTGGGTCAGCCAGGTGATCTCAGTGCTCATCGGGCCAGGGTACGGCCCACTCCGCTGTTCAGGCCCCTGCGGGCGGGGTCCAAGGCTGCTCCGGAGGGACGACGCCAGGGGGGAACTGCGCAGGGACGACACGCTCGGGCGGTTGACCCGCCTGGCAGGCGAGGACCTCCACGACGTATGCGGGTGCCAGCGTGCGCAGGGAATAGGTCGTCTGGACGTAGGAGGTGCCCCGAGGGATCCCCACGACGGCGTAACCCACGTCCGTGCGGGATTCGTCCTGGGCTCGTAGGACGCAGTAGACATCCCACTCCTCCGAGCGACGTATGTCGAAGGTCACATCCACGCGGTCCGCGGCCACGTCGTTCCAGGCCAGGAGGTCGTAGGTGACCTTCGGGGAGACGAGGTTGAGGGTGACGAACGCGAGGGCGGCGATGAAGGCCGTGATGCCCACGAGGCCGGCGATGAGGGGCAGGGGCGACCTGCGCCCGACTCCGTAGCGCGCCTGGAGGTCAGGAGGCAGGCTGCGCCCGTCGATGGCACTGCTCATGGCACCTCCCGTCGCGTGTAGAGCGATCCCTTGGGAGACTAGCGGGGTGCCCGAGCCCCTTCGCCTCATGGCGGTCCACGCCCATCCCGATGATGAGTCGAGCAAGGGGGCCGCGACCCTCGCCCACTACGTCAAGGAGGGCGTCGAGGTCCTGGTCGTCA